>Ga0265292_1001047_pt1 | contig 27629 bp, 21 predicted proteins | sample Munlanlewell296A_FD_189080 | JGI IMG/M metagenome (GOLD analysis project Ga0265292, IMG submission 189080) | Leachate microbial communities from a municipal landfill in Southern Ontario, Canada - Leachate well 296A | ecosystem: Engineered > Solid waste > Landfill > Unclassified | place: Canada... | reverse complement strand
AACCAAGGAAATTGGTCATGGTGAGTAAGGCGCAGGTTTAAATAGTTAAGTCAATTTTCTGCCAACGGAATCCCTTCGGGAGACGCATCCTACCAACAAAGAAGGATTTGCAGGGACTTTTGATGGCGTTTTTTTCCATCTACAGGCAAGTGCGAACGGGATTCATCGCGCGCGTTACATTTCGCAAGGGGTTCTTGTGCTTCTTTTCTTGTGTCGACCAAATCTTTATACCATGTCGGCATTCCTTCGGAACCCCGTCAAGAAAAGAAGGAATAAGTTTTTCTCTCTTATGATTTATTTTGGACAAGTATGATTCTATTTAAAAACAACGCTTTGCGTAACATCAGTTAGTTAGTCTTATGTACTATTGAGCTATCAATTACTGTTGTAATAGTGTCGCCAAGCGAACAAATTATTCAAAAAAAATTCTATGGGAAAAATTACATACAGTGCGCTATTTCTTCTTTGTTGGATGTCTGGCAGTTTTCTCTTTGCGTTGCCTGTTCAGATTACTCAGTTCCTCGGTTCTTCAGATGGATCGATGGTCTATCTATTTTGGTCTACGGCGACAGAAGAACAAAACTATGGATTTTCCGTTGAGCGGAGAGATTTCGGAACAAACAATTGGACACAAAGATCGATTGTCTTAGGCTCCGGAACAGTTTTTGATCCGCACGATTATTCATATATCGATACGAATGTTGCACCCGGGCACTATGAATATCGATTGGTTCAAATCGATACCGATGGAGATTTAAGTGTCTATGCGGAATTAGTGAACGTCACTGTCTCCTATCCTCAACGCACAGTTATTGAAAATTTTATGACCCTACTGACGGGAAACATAGCATTGCTAACGTGGGATTCTGCTTCAGAACTGTTCGTGGATGGATTTGAAATTCAAAAAAAAGACTCGGCTTCGTTGGTGTGGGATTCCATCGGATTTGTGCAGGGGGCGGGGACGACTTCTTCGATGCATCAATATTCTTATCTGGATACAGTTATAAAATATGGTCGTTTCTATTATCGGCTTCTCCAGCATCGGACGGATGATTCAATTATTGTTTACGATTCAATCATTTCTGTCCTAGTATCTGCACCGATGAAAGTGGTGGCTGAAAGAAATATTCCTCAAACGTTTGTTCTTAACCAGAACTTTCCAAACCCTTTTAATCCCTCCACCACCATAGGCTACGATCTTCCCGTTTCAGGCTGGGTTTCGTTACGGGTCTATAACATTCTCGGTCAACAAATTGCTGAATTGGTAAATGCGGAGCAAAAATCCGGACATCATGAAAGCTTGTGGAATGCCAAATCTCCTTCAGGAATGTATTTTTACAGGATCGTCGTGGTAGGCGTATCGGATCCAATTCATCGGTATATTCAGCAGAAAAAAATGATCCTCTTGAAATAACCGTTGTTCCAATCAATGCGGATTATTGTTGCTTTCCTTGATTCGATCCCTTTCTTTGGTATTCCAGGGGTATTGTATGGCAATTTTTGTTTTATCGTTACCTTGAAATAGCAATGTGCTACTCTTATATTGTATCGAGAAACGGGGTAGGCAGTGTGATACTCTGCCAATCGGTGGTGCGGAGATAGTGAAATTTATAGATGCCCGGATAATAGCATTTTCAGATTTGGCTTACATCTTGTCCGAAGCGAAGGACAAGTAAACGCAAAGAGGACATTTCTTTTTGTGGTATCTGTTTAAGAACCTTAGTGGTCCGGTTTAAAAATACGAAAGGCATCTTTCAATGCCTTCGTTGGTAGTAGCGGGGCTAGGACTTGAACCTAGAACCTTCGGGTTATGAGCCCGACGAGCTGCCAATTGCTCCACCCCGCGATCAATTTTGTTTAATAATATACTCAATTTATAGAAGGCAGTCAAGGTAAGTTTTCTGTATGAATAAGAAACTTTCAATTCTTGTTTCAAATGATGATGGAATATTTTCTGACGGTTTAGCTGCTCTGGTTGCCGAGTTACAACCGATAGCCGATGTGACAATTGTTGCTCCGGACAGTCAACAAAGTGCCGTTGGTCATGCTATCACGGTTCATCGTCCGCTGCGTGTCAGGGAAATGAAAAAGGATGGCAAATTTTTTGGTTATGCGGTGGATGGAACACCGGCGGATTGTGTGAAACTTGCAATCAGAAATCTCATGAAAACAAAACCCGATCTGGTAATCTCAGGAATCAATCACGGCTCAAATACAGCCATTAGTGTTATATACTCCGGAACAGTATCTGCTGCAACGGAAGGGACTATTCTTGGTATCCCTTCCTTTGCTATGTCATTGACTACCTTTGAAGCAAATGCAGACTTTTCGTATGCTGCAAAATTCGCACAGCGGCTTGCTCTAAAAGTGTTGGAGCATGGATTGGCAAGCGGTACCATGCTAAATGTAAATGTTCCCGCAGTCCCAGAATCAGAGATTAAGGGAGTAGTGATAACCCGTCAGGGAAAATCAGTTTGGAACGACGAATTTGAAGCACGTCGTGATCCCGGTAATAAACAGTATTTTTGGTTAAAAGGTGAACTGGTCGAACTGGATGAAGAAGAAGATATCGATCAGCGGGCAATACTCAACAATAAGGTGTCTATTACACCAATTCAATTCGACCTTACTAATTATGCAATGATCGAACGATTAAGGACTTGGTCACTGTCCATTTAATGAATGGAAGCCGGCTTTTCCCCAACATAAATACGGCAAGGATCAGATTTTTGCACTATATTAATTTGTCGGAGGTGGTGGAAATTGGCCGGATGGCTCTTTGCATAACTCGGTTTCTCCTGAAAGATCAACAGTGAGAGTTGTTGTTTCAATAGCATATCCCAGGCTAATGATTATTGCTAGTGTGGTAAGTATTGTAGGCATATAAACTTCCTTCAAATATTGAAAATGTGGAGAATGGATAGGTTGAATATGTTTTCTAAATACATATATCCGAAATTTGGGTGAAGTGGAGCCTCTAAAAGCAATTTTTTTTCATGAAAAAAACATCGAAAATAGCACTGTTTATTGTAGTAATTCTGTTGGCTCCCTCAGTCAAAGGATTATGTGCGGAAAATGGACGCGATACCCTCCGGGCTCGGTATCAGTTAGATTTCGCAGGGGAATTATTGCAGCGTTCGGCAATAGACAGTTCACTGAAGATATACCGTGAAGCGGGAAATCTGTGGGGAAGAGAAAACATCCACGAGTATTTACAGTGTCAGATAGGAATTACCAATTGTCTGCTTCGGAAAGGTGAGTACAATGAAGCATTGTTGTTGTTGAATGCACTTCCTTCGGAAAACATATCGCAATGGGATTACCCGATCGAATGGGCAACAATAAAAACTTTGGTTGGATTTTGCTATTATGCCCGGGAAGAATTTTCGCAAGCGGAGACATGCGTCCGTCAAAGCATGGAAATGATAACACAGTCGTTGGGAGACCGGCATGAAATGATGGGGAGTGCATGTTACACCATGGGCTTAATTCAAAAAGCAAAGGGTGCATATCCATCGGCAATTTCCTTTATGAAACAGGCGCTGGACATTCACAACGCTCAATTAAATGGTGTGAATGTGTCGACTGCAAATACGCTTACCATGCTCGGTTCTATATATGACGATCAGAATGAGTTTGAACGGGCGATTGAGTGCTATCTTCAGGCGGATACAGTATACCACACAATTGGCCAGACTGGTTCTACGCAGGCTGCTTCATGTTATCTTAATCTGATGTCCTCGTATAATAACAAAGGGGATTATCATTCGGCAATTGAAAACGGCAAAAAAGTTATTGATATCTACACTACACTTGAACTGTTCGATCATGCAAACGTAGCAAGCGCTCTTACAACGTTGGGTGAGGTGTATGCCAATATGGGAGATGTTGAAAAAGCAAAAGAACACCTTATGCGATCGATGGAAATCTTTTCGGTGAAACATCCCCAAAAACGCTCGGCTCTCGGTATGGTGTATCAACTGTTGGGAGGATTATACAATAGAATTGGTGACAACAAAAATGCGTTGAAATACTCCAAAAAAGGCGTGTCCTTGTTCGAACAGGCATACGGAGAATTTCATCCGCAAGTTGGCTTTATGTATGAGCTGACGGCTGGCGTATATAAAAATATTCAGTTGTATGATAAAGCAATTCATTATTATTCGAAAGCACTGATTGCCAGAAAACAGGTTGTTGATTCCCGTTCGCGAAATGATATTGCGGCGCTGCATACAGCCATGGCTCATGTATACTTGTTGCAGAAGAATTTGCGTAAAGCGCAATTGCACCTGGATACGGCATGGATGGTCGACTCGGCATCAATCGAATTTAATATTCCGCAGCGCGCCCAGTTGTTGCAACGGTTTGGGGAATACTTCGATCAGAAGAAAGACGATAATCGATCTCTCAGCTATTACCATCGTGCTATTCAGACATTAGGGCAGACAAGAAACTCCGGTGATGTCTTCACTGCTCCATCTAGTGAAGGGACAATGTACAAAAAGGAATTGCTTGAGTTACTGATAGTTAAAGCGAAAGTATTTGAAAAGCGCTCTGCAAAACAAAAGGGAAGGAAGGAATTGTTCGCAGCATTCGAACACTATCAAAAAGCGATGGATGTGTTGGATGATGTGCGGAAACAATATTCATCGGATGCTTCCAAATTACAACTGACGGAGCAAGCATCTTCGGTGTATCGTAATGGCTGCCGGGTTGCACTTCAACTATTTGCACGGACAAATGACGCTCAGTTTAAAGAAGCGGCTTTTCTTATTGTCGACCGTTCGAAAGGAAATGTACTGCTGGAACGTCTCTTTGAAAATGAAGCGCGTCATTTTGCTGGTATTCCAGACTCTATTTTACAAATCGAACGTCAATTGTTGACTGAGATCGAACAGCTAGAGATGCGATTGTCAAGATCGAGGAACACAGATCGACGGTCAAATCTTTCATCGATCAGTCAGGAAGAATCCCGTTATTATAAAGTAAAATTGATGCACCAGAATTTTGTTGAACTGTTAGAAAAACATTATCCGAAGTATTTTAAATTGAAATATTCCGGAACAAGAATGGAAGTCCGTCAGTTGCAGGAACAGCTCGATATACGGACGGCTCTAATCGAATTTATGGTGGATGACAAAAGTATTTATGCTTTTTCTGTTACAAAACAAGCGTTATCTATACAAACAATAAAAAATACTGAAAAAATTCGTACACTAACGCAACAGTTTACCGCGTCGCTTAAAACATACGACACGCAGACATTTTGCCGGGCGGGATATGAACTCTATAATTCACTCTTCCGTCCGCTCGAAAAATCGCTTTCGGGAATCGTGGAATTGAAGATTATCCCCGACGGTTTTTTACATTACCTCCCCTTCGAAGCACTTCCCTCAGAACAAACAACCGGGCATTTGACGGAATTCACAACCATGCAGTACCTTATCTCACGTTTTGATATAACATATACGTATTCCGCGGCGTTCTCAGCGAAAATAAATGATCAGGCACTGAAGAATAGTGCAGCCCCATCGAGCTTTGTCGGGTTTGCTCCGGTTTTTAAGGACACAATAAATAACAGTAATTTTTTTGCCCACCGTGCGGAAGTAATACAAAGCGGTTTGACGGACGCTCGATCCATTACATTGGATGGCAAGACATTTAATGAATTGAAGTTCTCTGAAGACGAAGTGGAGTCAATCGAACAAACATTGAATAGTCGCGATATGACCGCAAAAAAGTTTCTCTTTGAAACTGCGACGGAAGAGAATTTTAAACACTTTGCGCCAATGTATGATATTGTGCATGTCGCCACTCATGGATTCATTAATGAGGTCAATCCGAAATTCTCCGCGATTGTATTCTCACAACCTAAATCGTCCGACACGGAAGACGATGGAATTCTTTATGTGAACGAAACTTTTAACCTGAACTTGAAAGCGAAACTGGTCGTACTGAGCAGTTGTGAAAGCGGTATCGGGAAGTTGATCAACGGAGAAGGAATGATTGCTCTTTCAAGAGGACTGTTCTACGCCGGCGCCCAGAACATCATCTATTCGCTTTGGAAAGTATCGGACAAACAGACGTACCATTTAATGAATCAGTTCTACAGAAATATTGCTGCTGGCTCTTCGTATTCATCGTCGCTGCGCGCAGCGAAGATGTCGATGATCGCTTCCCTCGAAACTGCCTTTCCAGCAAAATGGAGCGGGTTTGTATTGGTTGGTCAATAATATTACCGCACAAAGAAATTTCCGATATAGAGCAATTCATCATCGGCTTCAAGCTTCCAATAATACAATCCCGGTTCAAACTTCTTCGTTGTAATGAATGAATTCGTCGTGACAATCGATGTGAGAATGGTAATTTCTTTATTGGTTAGTATTTTTAGTTTCATCGGTCGATCGAAATGTTCCCACCGAAACGTGATTGGAGGATGAACGAATTCTCCGTTGTTGGGTGAAAAAACTTCAATTGTGGCCGAACGAAAATCCGATTGAATAACGTCATCAAGATTCGGTGAAGGAACGAAATTATCGGCATAGAGATTGTTCTGTGTTGCAGTGAAAAAATCTTCTGTCCGTGTCTGCGTCGATTCAATTGCAGGGGGATGAACTGTAAAATCAATCTGATGAGACGTCTGTTGTTGATTGAGCAGATAGTACGTAATTCCTCCGGCGAGGGCTACCGCAAGCACTGCGGCAGCACGATACCACATGATTGGAAACTCTGACCGCTTCTTGTGAGTGTCGAAATACGGATGAGGAGTGGATTGGTCAAGGGATTGCTGCACTGTAAGATCGGTTACTTGCAGAATTTGTTCCTTACACTGATCGCATCCTTCTATATGACGGACGATTTTTTTCGGTAATTCGTCCATTCGATTGAGACGAACAGCATCGACAACGAGTGAAACTCCATACTCATTGAGATGTCCGGTGGTGAAAAATTGGATTGATTCAGGCATATTTGCTTCCCCAAAATTGTTATCGAGAAAACTGCTCAAAAAGGATTTTTACTGTCTCTTTCGTGTGAGTTTTTACTGGAGGCGTACCGTTCAATAATTTTATTACCCGGGATAGATGTTCGAGCGTCCAGCGGCGTAGTGAGCTTCCGGTGGTATTATTTCGCTCCTGTTTATTCATCATCGGAGCAAGGATGTTAAAATTATCAATCTCCAGCGTATCGTCGAAAGTATTTCCAAAATGTTGTAATAAATATTCCCGTTCAACTCCAGTTGCTGTATCGAAAGTACTATCAACATCGAGTCCTGTTACGGGCATTCGAAAGTATATCTTAAAACAGAATTTGAGCTTCGATTGTTTCGCTCCATACAGTTTTAGAACTATAGCTAACCGACGGTATTCATCCTGAAACATCAAGGAATGGATATTCCCATGATCATGCGGTATCAGTTCGTCTGTTAGCGGCTCAGTCTTTATTTCTGTACGTGACTTTTCGTGGATCCGGATACAGATGTTCCGAATAACGACATTCATATAGGTGTTGAGCAGCACAGATCCGTTAAAGTTTTGTTCGATCCGGTGCAATCGATTAATCAACTCTTCGTTGATTGTTTGCACAGTATCATCGAACTGTGTCGGAGCAAACATTCCGGTTTTCATATAATGTTTCACCACGATCTCAATAATCCGTTGACACCGCAAAATGAATTCGTGTTTATTGTTTCGTAATAACGTAATATCTAATGTTTCAGTCGGGAGAGGCATCGAAAATTGCTAGGCCAAGTGTGTTAGTGCAAAGTAGATTGTTATCTAGGGTGTGCCTCGAATATACAAACTGACCTATTGCACTGCAATACAAGGATGCCGTTTTATCTTTCAATAGAAAATCGCTCTTGTCTCTTCCCGGTTTGAGATGCATTTTTCCAATGGATCGGACGGAGATTTTCAATAGCGTAAGTTGAACCGTTCAAATCCGGAGTAAGACATTCAATTTCCCACCCATATTGGGATTGTTCCCCATAATGATGTTTGGCGATAATATCCCCGAATCGATCTCTCTTAAAGAAAAAGAAGCCGAATTCGTTTTCAGCCTTTTCCCATACAGCATTAATGATTGCCGGACCAAATTGGTTGAATTCCTCTGTGTTTTTTGACATAGTGTTCCCCGCAGTTGTAATTCTCATCGTGGTTGTTATTCAAATTATATCGTGATGATCCTCCTAAACACTTATACCCGAATTAGAGTTGAAATGGAGCCTGTGATGAAAGTTTATTTTCACTTAAAACAAGGTTGGCCTGAAGTCAAACGAAATTGCTGATGTCAAACTAGGTGATCTGTGCATTGCTTCTCAAGGAGATTTTAGGTAACTTTAAACCCATTTTTCGAGAAATTATGCGCGCGATCATACCAGTGGCTGGAGTCGGTAGTCGGCTTCGTCCACATACTTATACAGTGCCAAAAGTGTTGCTGAACGTTGCCGGGAAACCGATCATTGGGCACATCATGGATAAGATTATCGCCGAAGGATTCGAATCGGCGACGATCATTGTTGGGTATCTTGGTGATCTTATTAAAGAGTACATCACCGAAAATTATAAGATTAAAGTCGATTTTGTAGAACAGGAAGAACGCCTTGGCCTGGGACATGCGATTTACCTTTCTCGTCATACGATCTCGAAAGATCCGATATTGATTATCCTGGGCGATACTGTATTTGATGTCGATCTTGCAACAATGATAAAAAGTGAATATTCAACGATCGGTGTAAAAGAAGTTTCTGATCCGCGCCGTTTTGGTGTTGCCGAAGTGAAGGATGGATTTATCTCGAAGCTTGTTGAGAAACCGGAGAACCCGACGAGTAATCTTGCGATTGTTGGCTTATATTTTATTAAACATCCCGATGTGCTGATTGACTGCCTAAAGGAAAATATCAAGCGTGATGTGCGGACAAAAAATGAATACCAATTGACCGACGGTCTGCAAGCGATGATTGAACGGGGAGAAAAACTGACGACCTTTAGTATCGACGGTTGGTTTGATTGCGGAAAACCGGAAACGCTGCTTGAAACAAACCGCCATCTTTTAAATGAAACTAAGACCAATGGCGTTCATGAAGGTGTTGTAGTTATTCCGCCTGTTTTCATTGCACCAACGGCAAAAGTCGAACGTTCGGTCGTAGGACCGTATACAACGATAGCGGATGGCGCCAGCGTTATAGACTCAATTGTGAAAAACTCAATCGTAAGCGAATATGCAACGGTGGAAAAAGCGCTGCTCGATGATTCTATCGTCGGCACGAATGCGCACATTACGGGTGGATTTAAACGGATTAATATCGGCGATTCTTCTGAATTGGAATACTACTGAACTAAAGCTCGTCTGTGATTACACAGTTCGAACAATACAACGTATCAAATTTTTATACCGTAAATACCATTTTCATTTATCATCATTAAGGAGTTATTAATTAATGCGTTATCTTTTTACATCAGAATCGGTGTCCGAAGGACATCCCGATAAAGTTGCCGATCAGATTTCCGATGCGATCTTGGATGCTCTTCTTGCTCAGGATAAATATTCACGTGTTGCATGTGAAACTCTGGTTACAACAGGACAGGTTGTTGTTGCCGGCGAAGTAACTACCAATGCCTACATTGATATTCACGAAATCGTCCGTGGAACAATCAGAGAAATCGGCTACAACAAAGCAGAATACAAATTTGACGCTGAATCATGCGGCATCTTGAATGCAATCCACTCACAATCAGCGGATATAGCGATGGGTGTGAACACCGGTGGAGCCGGCGATCAGGGCATGATGTTCGGTTACGCAAATAATGAAACACCGGAGTTGATGCCTGCTGCTATTATGTACGCACATCAGTTAGTGAAAAAATTAGCCGACATCCGTAAAAAGAACAATAAGTTGATGCCGTATCTCCGGCCAGATGCAAAATCCCAAGTTACGATCGAGTATGAAGGCCGCAAACCGGTCCGCGTCGACGCTGTAGTTATTTCTACTCAGCATGATCCGACCGTTTCCCAGAAAAAAATTAAAGACGATGTGATCAACAATGTAATTAAGAAAGTTATCCCTGCCCGTTTGCTGGACAAAAAGACAAAATATTATGTGAACCCAACCGGTAATTTCGTTATTGGCGGTCCGCACGGTGACAGCGGGTTAACAGGCCGGAAGATCATCGTTGATACATACGGCGGACGCGCACCCCACGGTGGCGGCGCATTCTCCGGTAAAGATCCTTCCAAAGTGGATCGCAGTGCTGCGTATGCTACGCGTCATCTTGCAAAGAATGTAGTGGCTGCCGGATTAGCGGAAGAGTGCCAGATTCAGGTAGCATATGCAATCGGTGTTGCTGAACCGGTTTCCATCTATGTAAATACATTTGGTACCGGTGTGATGCCGGATGCCGAAGTATCAAAGATTCTTGTGAAAAACGTCGATATGACGCCGCGTGGCATCATTAAACGGTTGAATTTGCTTCGTCCGATCTACAAAAATTCAGCAGCCTATGGCCATTTTGGACGGAATGAATTCTCCTGGGAACAATTGGATCTGGTCTCGACATTGAAAAAAGCGGCAAAGTAATAGTATGAATATTTCCGCCGCTGAACGGCAGCGGACCAACTAACCCCGTAAGGTTAATTTAAACAACAAAGGAGTAATGATGAGCGCAGTAATGGATGAAGCAACGGCCAAAAAAATGTCAAAGCCGTCGCTTCCGTACAAGGTGAAAGATATGTCCCTGGCGATATGGGGACGCAAAGAGATTAAGCTGGCGGAAGATGAGATGCCGGGCTTAATGGCGATCCGGGAAGAGTTCAAAGGAAAATTTCCGCTGAAAGGTGCCCGCATTGCCGGCTGTCTGCATATGACAATTCAGACCGCTGTATTGATCGAAACATTGGTTGATCTCGGTGCAGAAGTTTCGTGGTCATCGTGCAATATTTTTTCAACGCAGGATCACGCAGCCGCAGCAATTGCAGCAGCAGGAATCCCGGTGTATGCGTGGAAAGAAATGTCTGCGGAAGAATTTGATTGGTGTATTGAGCAGACATTGTTTGCATTCAAAGATGGTAAACCACTGAACTTGATTCTGGATGACGGTGGCGATTTGACCAATATGGTGTTCGATAAATATCCCGAACTCGCAACAGGAATTAAAGGGCTTTCCGAAGAGACAACGACCGGTGTTCATCGTTTGTACGATAGAATGAAAAACGGAACATTGCTGATGCCAGCGATTAACGTGAACGACTCCGTAACAAAATCGAAATTCGATAACAAATACGGCTGCCGTGAATCATTGGTTGATGCAATTCGCCGCGCAACAGATCTGATGCTTGCCGGTAAAGTTGCTGTTGTTGCAGGTTTCGGCGATGTTGGTAAAGGTTCTGCAGATTCATTGCGCGATGCAAAAGTTCGCGTTATTGTTACAGAGATCGATCCTATCTGCGCGCTTCAAGCTGCGATGGAAGGATACGAAGTAAAGCGAATGGATGAAGCGGTGAAAGAAGCTGATATTATCGTAACGACAACCGGAAACAAAAATATCATCACAGCGAAACACTTCAAAGCGATGAAACACAATGCGATCGTCTGCAATATCGGTCACTTTGATATTGAGATTGATATGGCATGGTTGAACGCAAACTATGGCAAAACAAAGGACACCATTAAACCTCAGGTTGATAAATATACGATCGACGGAAAAGATATTATTGTTCTTGCCGAAGGACGCTTGGTTAATCTTGGCTGCGCAATGGGACATCCGTCATTTGTCATGTCGAATTCCTTCAGCAACCAAACGCTTGCACAACTTGAGTTATGGAATAATTCCTCTAAGTATGAAAAGAAAGTTTATACACTTCCGAAATACTTAGATGAGAAAGTAGCGCGTTTGCACTTGAAGAAGATCGGTGTTGAACTTGATGTTCTTTCTGAAGATCAGGCACAATACATCGGTGTTGCGGTTGAAGGACCGTACAAACCGGATTACTACCGCTATTAATGTTCAAAGATGTCTGACACCTTTGAGGTGTCTGACATCTAAAGTAACTAAAGATAAAATCCCTGAAGTGAATCACTTCGGGGATTTTTGTTTTAAAGATACATGTCATTTCCGAATATTTTTATTTAGAAGACCTGACAAGTTTCCAAGAAACCATCTCAAAAATCCTAAATCATAGTCATTTCGAGCCGTTCTTTGGCGAAGCAATCTTTTTAATTGAACAGATTGCTTCCGTAGCTTTGCTCCCTAGCAATGGCCCCCATTTTTGAGATAGGTTATAGTTATTATCGTTCTTTCATTGCCTTCACATACATCTCATTCAGCTTTAACCATGCCTTCACATTCTTCGGATGGATCCAATCGTTGCCGATCTCGTTCCATTCAGATAGTGTGTGGGGAAGTCCGATACTGTCCACAAAATGCTCTTCAACAATGAAATATTGATTTTTAAAAGGAAGAAGATATCCTTTTCCTTCGTTCAATACTTTCTTTGCCTGTGAATATTTTGTAAACCAGATGTTCCAGTACGTCGTGAATCCTTTGGGATAGAACTGCTCTTTAATCTCCGCCAGCGGAGAGTTTTCCGCAGCATGATTGAGCGCAGATTTCAATTCATTCCACGATCCGTAGCCGTTTTCCGCGGCGATAACGCTGAATGCATGTTTCAACTGCAGATCATTCAAAGCATTGTTATCATCTGCAGAAAGAGTTGTGAACGATGACAATTGTCGAAATCGGGCAACAGCATTACCATCGTGCTGGTGCGCATGTTTTAACAACAGATCTGCTTCGTTCTTGAGAAATTCGTAGTGTGTGTGAAATATATTCATACAAACTCCTTGTGTTCTATCGTTTGCCCTCGATTGATAGATGGCGAAGCCACGGCTTCGCCGGAAGTTTAAGAATATATGTTTGGTCGAAATGTGCACAGTGAAGTTTTCTTTTAGGGCGTAGGTGTCTGTGCAAACCTGTAGTAAAGTAAGAATTTATTGGAATAAAAAAAAGAAATTTATTCCAATCGGGTTTACTACCAAGATGCTTGCATCGTCATTCCGGCGAAAGCCGGAATCCACGAGATGGATGCCAGCGTACGCTGGCATGACAAATACACCACAGCTCGCTACGGAGATGTTTATTCTCAACAATAGATATCGATAATACAGCGGATCAGAGTTTTTAAAATGATCTTACTCATTAGGGAACAGTAAGAAAAAAGCACACGGGTGAGCAGAAGGAATATATTCATATAAACTCCTGTGTTCTATCTGTTGCCCTCGGTGATAGAAGAGTTTTAGAATATATGGTTGTTCGGATTGTGCACAATGAAGTTTTCTTTTAGGGCAAAGGCGTTTGTGCAAACCTGTTGATTAAATGTATGAAATATTATTCGAAGGGACAGTTAAAATTTTTTAACAAAATTGTGTAAACCCTCTTGCCAAATGAAACCTTTATTTCCATCTTAGTGTTATAGTCGCCACACAAAACCAAAGGAATCGCTATGAACAAACTCGTTTCTGCAACACTTATCGCACTATTTGCGTTAGGAACACTTTCAGCACAGGAGGCAAAAAAGAAAATGGATACACCGATCTATAATTTTACAATGAAGACCATTGATGGGAAAGATAAATCTCTTGCCGATTATAAAGGCAAAACTTTTATGATTGTAAACACTGCATCATTTTGCGGAAATACGCCTCAATACAAACAGCTTGAAGAGATTTATGAGAAATTTAAAGATAAAGGATTTGTTATTCTTGGATTTCCGGCGAACAATTTCGGTAAGCAGGAACCGGGAAGCGACGGCGATATCAAAATATTTTGCGAAAAGAATTACGGCGTTACATTCGACATGTTCTCCAAAATCAGCGTTAAAGGAGATGATATTCATCCGCTTTATAAATATTTAACGACCGAGACCGGATTCAAAGGGGACATTGATTGGAATTTTGCAAAATTCCTTGTTGATAAAAACGGTAATGTTGTTGCACGATTCAAAGCAAAAATGAAACCGGACGAAAAAGAGATTATTGCAAAGATTGACGAGTTGGTCGCTCAAAAGTAAATCTTTAAATTTTGTTATTCTGAGCGAAGCGAAGAATCTTCTCTGCCATTAGTGTGAAAATTCTATTGCGTAAATCAGATTCTTCATTTCGTGTCGCATTGCGACACTCGTTCAGAATGTCGTATCATATTTATTAAAAGGAAACCGAGGAAACGGTTTCCTTTTTTGTTATATTACATAAAACAAACGTCATGCTGAACTTGGTTCAGCATCTTATATAGATTCCGAAACAAGTTCGGAATGACGGTTAAGTATTAGCTTGGTTTGATTATGCTGAAAATAATCGATATTAGAAAAAAGAAGAATGTTCTATTCAATTCTGCTGCAGTTCGATCCGGCAATGCTTCCATTGAAAAATCTGTTGCAGAAATATTGCGTCGTGTACAAAAAGATGGAGACAAAGCGTTAAAATTTTATTCTAAAAAATTTGATGGCGCGGTTATCTCTTCAATAAAAGTCCAGCCAAATGAAATTGCTGCGGTGATAAAGAAAGCCGATCCTTCATTCATTTCAATTCTCAAAGAATCGGCTTCGAATATTCGAACATTTCACAAAGCACAGGTTCGAAAACCATTTTCGATTAAAGTAAAAGAGAATTCGGAACTGCGACAAATATATCGTCCGATTGAAAAAGTCGGTGTTTATGTCCCCGGAGGGAAAGCTGTTTACCCTTCAACGGTATTGATGAATGTTATACCTGCGCAAGTTGCGGGAGTGACTGAAATACATCTTGTTTCGCCACCGGATAAGAATGGAAACATTCATCCTGATGTTTTGTTGGCTGCATCGCTGCTAGGCATTAAAAATATTTATAAAGTTGGCGGAGCGCAAGCTGTTGCTGCACTTGCGTATGGAACGGAAACAATTTCGGCGGTTGATAAGATTGTTGGTCCCGGAAATATTTTTGTTGCAACCGCTAAACGAATGGTGTATGGAACAGTTGGCATCGATAGTTTTGCCGGTCCCAGTGAAGTGGTTGTTCTTGCCGATAGTTCGGCAAACGCCACATTTATTGCTTCCGACCTGCTTGCTCAGGCCGAGCATGATGAACGGGCTATACCGATTCTTATTACTCCAAGCCGATCTCTTGTTACTGCAGTTCAATCGGAGATTAATCGATTGCTGAGTGAATTACCCCGAAGATCCATTTTAGAAACTTCGTTACGGGGACAAGGAAGAATTTATCTTGTTGCATCATTGCAGCAGGGAATTGCAATCGCCAATCAACTGGCGCCGGAACATTTGGAGATCATTACCACAAAGGATGAAGCGGTATTGAAACAGGTGAAGCATGCCGGCTCGATCTTTTTAGGAAGTTATTCTCCTGTAGCAATCGGCGATTATTTTGCCGGACCGAACCACGTTTTGCCGACCGAAGGCACATCAAGGTTTTCATCGCCTTTATCAGTCGATGATTTTATAAAAAAATCCAGTGTCATTCGGTATTCCAAAGCAAGGATGGACGCAGTTGCGGATGATATTGCATACTTTGCGGAACGCGAAGGATTAACAGCGCACGCACTGTCCGTCCGTCTGAGAAAGAACAATAAATAATGACTTTTCTGCGACATATAAAACAATCCGTTCGACAATTGGAAGCATATTCGGTAAGGAGCAAACCTCTCTCTCTGGAACTGATCAAACTGAATCAAAATGAGAATCCGTTCGACCTACCGGATGATTTGAAGCGTGAACTTGTTGAAGAGTTCGTACGTCAGCCATGGAATCGTTATCCCGATGTTTTCCCTTCGCGCCTGATTGAAGCACTGTCTATCGATATAGGCGTGCCGATGGAAAGTATTATCGCCGCCAATGGTTCCAATGAACTTATGTATACAGTTCTGATGGCAATTGTTTCGAAAGGAACGAAGGTGCTAATTCCGTCACCGACCTTCTTTCTTTATGAAAAAATCGTTGCAGTTTTGGAAGGGAATGTTGTCGCAGTTTCGGCAAACATTGATCTGACATTCGATGTTGATGGAATTATTGCCGCTGCAGTTCGCGAACGACCCGCTCTTATTATTTTGAACTCCCCCAATAGTCCTACCGGGCAAATGCTCGTGTCTGCGGATGTGGAGCGCATTATCAATTCAACGGATGCTATCGTCCTAGTTGATGAAGCCTATATTGAATTTGCCGATCTTCCATCTGTGTTGCCGCTCATGCAAAAATATGACAGGTTGATTGTGCTGAGAACATTTTCCAAGGCGTTTTCACTGGCTGGTTTACGGATTGGGTATGTGATGGCTCAGCCGGCTCTTTGTGCCGAACTTTTAAAACCAAAGATTCCGTTTACGGTGAATAATTTTTCGGCTGCTGCCGCGATCACATTATTACATAAAAAAGATTTGATTTTGGATCGAATTCGATACATCAAAACACAAAAAGAAATTCTATTTAATGCTCTAAGCGCTATTAATGGAATCAAATCCTTTTCTTCACAGACAAATTTTCTTATCTTTCACGTAAAGAATAATGCTGCTAAATTGTTCGAATCCTTGCTTTCGGAAAATATTCTAATCCGAGACGTCAGTTCTTACCCGATGTTGGAAAATACCCTGCGCGTAAATGCTGGGACCGAAACAGAAAATCAGAAATTTTTAGCATCGCTGAAAAAATATGTGTAACGGTCTGAAGCGAGTGCCGTAACGGTACATTGTTTCGGCAATAATGTAAGGAGATCAATGAAGATTTTAGTGTTCGTCAATCATGTTCCTGATACGGAAACAAAAGTAAAAGTCGGCGCGGACGCAAAGTCCATCGATCCGACCGGTGTCAATTATATGCTGAGTCCGTACGATGAGTTTGGCGTAGAAGAAGGATTAAAAACAAAACAACAACTTGGAGGAGAAGTGGTCGTTGTGTCCCTTGGAGGTGAAACCAATAAGGAAACACTTCGCAAAGCGTTGGCGATGGGTTGTGATAAAGCGGTATTGTTGAAAGATTCCTCGGTTCGTGATTCGTATTCCGTTGCACGCTCTTTAGCTGATTATGCAAAAGAATATGGCGCTGATATCATCTTCTGCGGTAAACAGTCGATCGATTATGACGATGCGCAGGTTGGCGCACTCGTTGCGGAAATGCTAGGAATTCCTTCCGTTTCGGTTGTTGTAAAATTGGAAATAAAAGAAGGCAGTATCACTGCGGAACGGGAGATTGAAGGAGGACACGAAGTAGTCGTTTCCAAACTTCCTGCTGTAATCTGCGCTCAAAAAGGGCTAAATGAACCCAGGTATCCATCGTTAAAAGGGATCATGGACGCAAAAAGGAAGCTGATTGAGGAGAAAATTCCTGCAGCAGTAGAATCAAGAGTAGAAGTTATTGCAATGAGCAATCCTCCCGCGAAGGCGCAGGGGAAAATCGTCGGAACTGATGCTTCTGCAGCTGCAGAACTGGTACGTTTGCTCCATGAAGAAGCAAAAGTGCTCTAACATATTTATCCGGGATATTGAAATTATGAAAATATTAGCATTTGCAGAACAACGGAACGGGCAATTTAAAAAAACTGCGTTTGAAGTAGTGACAGCAGCAAAAACAATCGCAGGTCAATTGAATGGTGAAGTAATCGCCGTTGTGGTTGGAAATAATATTGCATCGATCGCCGGTCAGCTTGGCGGCTACGGTGTGGCAAAGGTGCTCATCGTAGAAGATACGCGTCTGGAATTATATTCAACAACAGCGTTTGCAAAAATTATAGCGGATGTTGTAAAAGAAGAAGGAGTCGAAATCATTCTTCTCCCGGCAAGTGAAATGGGAAAAGATGTTGCACCACGCGTTTCCGTAAAACTGGACGCTGGATTGGCGGCCGGATGTACTGCATTAAAAGTGGAAAATGGAATTGTGAAAGCAACCCGTCCGGTGTATGCAGGGAAAGGCCTTGTGGATGTTATTGTAAAAACCCCGGTAAAACTTTTTACGTTGCGTCCGAATGTATTTACGGCAAGTGCTCCGGGTAATATAGAAGCAGTTGTGGAACGCCGGCAGGTTAATTTGGAAGAAACAGATTTTGCAGTTTCGGTGAAAGAAATAAAAGCATCAAGCGGTAAAAAAGATGTTGCTGAGGCCGATATCATTGTTTCGGGCGGCAGAGGATTAAAAGGACCAGAGCACTTTGGAATGATTGAAGAACTTGCCGGTTCGTTGGGAGCGGCAGTGGGTGCTTCTCGTGCAGTCGTAGATGCCGGTTGGCGGCCGCATGACGAACAAGTCGGTCAGACTGGAAAGACGGTATCACCGTCCCTCTATATTGCTGTTGGTATTTCCGGCGCAGTCCAGCATCTGGCAGGTATGTCTTCATCTAAATATATTGTTGCTGTGAATAAAGATAAAGATGCACCAATCTTTACCATTGCGGATTATGGTATTGTCGGTGATGCTTTTGAAGTCGTTCCAGCAATAACCGCTGAAGTTAAAAAAATATTGGGCAAGTGATGCAGCGTACTGCGTTTATTGTTGATTTATAATACACTCGCTGTAGTGAAGAATTAGGAGAAAGATAGTGGAGAAAGTTCAGGTAGACATACTGGGATTATCGACAAGTCCGTCGAGTGCCGGTGCGTACGCATTGATCTTAAAAGAAACAAACGGGAAACGGAAGTTGCCGATCATTATTGGGGCATTCGAAGCCCAGTCCATTGCTTTAGAATTGGAGGGGATGAAACCGCCCAGACCATTAACTCACGATCTGATGAGAAATATTATTGATACGTTTGCAGTTTCATTGAATGAAGTATGTATCAATGAGCTTCGCGATGGCACATTCTATGCAAAACTGACGATTGAAGGATTGAGCGATATTCAGGAAATTGATTCGCGCCCGAGCGATGCAATCGCTTTGGCGGTACGGTATGGCGCACCGATTTATGTTGGAGAGGAAGTGTTAAATGAAGCAGGAGTTGTTTCGGAGGATGAAGAGGATGTTGAAGAGACTGCAGTAAAAGAAGAAACGGAAGAGCTTAAAAAACCATTGACAAAACTGGAACAATTGCAAACATCTCTGAAAGAGGCAATAGAAAAAGAGGAGTATGAGAAAGCAGCGAAACTAAGGGATGATATTCGAAAACTTGGAATTAGCGATCAATAAAAAAACCGCTTCGGCGGTTTTTTTATTTCACTAAAGATAACATTTCTTTAACCGCTTGTCCAAGACCTACAAATGCCGCATGAGAAATGATCGAATGCCCGATGCTCAACTCATCTATCTCCGGGATTGCGCTCACCGCCGATACATTTATGTAGTTTAATCCATGTCCTGCGTTTACACCAAGATTAAGTTTTTTTCCTGCAGAAGCAGCATGTTTAATTGTCTTCAGATACCGTTGAATGTCTTCTGGTGTTTTTGCCTCTGCGTATTCTCCGGTATGAATTTCAATCATATCAGCGCCGATTTCTTTCGACGTTTCAATTTGTATTAACACAGGGTCAATGAACAGGCTTACGGGAATATTTTTGGAGTGGAATTGTTGAATGACATTTTTCAACCTTTCTTTATGGGTAATTACATCCAATCCGCCTTCTGTCGTTAATTCCTGTCGTTTTTCCGGCACGAGCGTTACCAGATTGGGCAAAACTTTCAGCGCAATAGTAACTATCTCTTCCGAAGCGCCCATTTCTAAATCAAGTTTGGTTTCAAGAATTTCACGCAGTTTCCAGACGTCATGATCTTTTATATGGCGTCGATCTTCGCGTAGGTGGACAACAATTCCATCTGCGCCAGATTGTTCGCATATCTGTGCAGCAACAACTGGGTCCGGTTCAGAACCCCCTCTTGAATTTCGCAATGTTGCGATATGATCAATATTGACACAGAGTCTCATACTAATGTTGAAAAATTACAAAATTTCAGCGAGTATTCAAAGGTGATAAAGTATTATGCCGTAACTTTTTATAGGCTGGATCGTAAAAAATTTATACTATCTATAACCGGAGGTTCCTATGCAACGTATTGTTACGCTTATTAGTGCCGTTTTGATGTTCGTTTCTGTTTCCGCTGCCCAGGATACCGATGTTGAAGACCGCATTGATCAAACCACAAATAGTTTTGAAAAACTAGTTGATGATGTCGTTGACCACATTGAATCTCAGATGGATTATATAGTCGAAAAGCGATCCAACAACGTTGAATATCGTAATGACATTGATGAACAAGAACGCGACAACAAAAATGCAAAAATCTCTTCGGATGCTGTCACGTACAACGGTAATACGGAAATTGTCGACAAAGATACTGTGATGGGAGATTTGGTAGTGAAGAATGGTACGTTAATTGTACGAGGTACAGTGAACGGCGACATCCTTGTTGTTAACGGTGATATCGAATTAAAAAGGACATCCCGCATTAATGGGAATGTACGGGCGATGAACGGAGGGATTTCAAAAGAAGATGGTGCGTATGTTGAAGGATTTACGGAACAGTCTTCTACTACACCAGCGAATAAATATCGACGAAAAACTACTTATCGTACAAAATATTCATATTCCTTCAAACCCTACTTTTGGAATTCGGAAAATGTCTTTGATGATAATTTTCTTTTTCGCTACAATAGAGTTGAGGGTCTGTTCTTTGGAATAGGATCAGAAAAAAAATTCTATTGGGATGGGAGTAAAGCAATCTCCGGTTATGGATCTTTCGGTTATGGAGTTACTTCCCATAAATGGCGGATTCAGATGGGATTAGGCAGACAGTTTGCCGTATCTGATGAAACGCTGTATGAAATTGGTGGTGAAGCGCATAGCTTGACGGATACAAAAGACGAATGGATTATGTCGCTAAGTGAAAACAACCTTGCTGCGTTGTTTTTCAGGGAAGATTTCCGGGATTATTATCAGCGCGAAGGGTTTTCTTTGCATTCATCTCGTTACACAAAAGACATGGATATGTCTATGATGATTGATGTCCGGTACTTAAATGATCGTTATGCGACGATGCATACCGGCGCTCGATGGGCAGTTTTTGGCGGGAATACATTTCGCGGGAATCCACAGGTGAACATAGGAACGATGAAAAGTATCTCACTCAGTGCAGGCATCAGCACGGTTGAAAAATATCGTTTCCATACAGAAGGATGGAATCTGTATGCCCGAGGAGAATATGGCGGAAATGAACTCGGAGGGGATTTCGATTTTTCACAAGCGATAATTGATCTTCGACGGTTTCAACCATTGTCAGATGATGATCAAATCAATCTCCGGCTCCGCGCAGGAATGCTAGAAGGGAACACCATCGCACAAAAGGACTTTCAACTTGGCGGTGCAAATACGTTGCCGGCTTATGGATTTAAGGAATTCTCGGGGAACAGGATGTTACTTGCCAACTTAGAATATCGGTTGAGTGGAGAATTAATCGATGAAATATTTTTTTTCCCCAACAGTCTAAGTGTGATTGCCTTCGGCAACGCTGGAGCTGTGACAACTGTAAATACAAAATGGGCAGTGTACGAAGGTCTTACTTCCTTCAAATCATCACAGGTTCGTTCAGATTACGGTTTCGCCATAGCTTGGCATGATGGCGATGCCCGGTTGGGTTTTGCTTGGAGAACAGATAAGCAGGCCCCAGTGGCAATATTCTTTAGACTCAACAAAGCATTCTAAGTAGATTTATTTCCGCACCACATATTGAATCTGTTCCGGTTGTAACTGGACAATCTTAACATGTTCTGGTCCTGTAATCGTTGCTTTTATCATTCCACTTGTGTCGAGCAGAATGGCTTTATAATCAATGTATGCCTGAAAATCCTTTTTCGATAAATGTGCTACGTTGTTCACCCCTGATCTAACAATGATTGAAATTTTCGGTGGGATGAGAACAACATTTCTATTTTCAGGAACTTGCATAATTTCAATTGGAATATCTTCGATAGTTCGCTCGGCTATTGGTTGAACATCGAATGTTACAACAATAGTTGTATTTGGGCGCGCGATTTCAAAGAGTAAAGTATCCGACAGCGCGAATTGCATTTTCACTGGCGCATTGAGATCAAATAACGCTACTGATGTAGTGTTCCACGAATGAACTTTAGAGAGTAGAGAACGGGCCCCAGTAATAGTAATACTGTCCGGCTTTGCTTCGATATGTCCAACAATTCCAAATCCATCACGGAAAGTAATATTTATCGATGGGGTAATCGGTACCTTTTTTGATGTGCGCTCTTCTAGACGAACGATTACAGTATCCGGAGATGTTGAAAGTATTTTAATTGATGAAGTCATGTTTACCCGTTCAGTCAAATCCCGGGAGGTAAAAAGCGTATTGTTTTGCGACAATGTTAAAAAGTCAATAGTATAATATAGGTTTGGAGTGAGTAAAGTGTTTAATAATTGCCACCCGGATCCTTGAATAGTGAATCGAACAGTTCTAGGTAATGGTACGGCCACTGCTTGGTCAGGGCGGAGGTTTTCAATTCTTACTTGAACTTCGATTGTGGTAATAAAGAGATTGCCCAGATTAACCGAAGTCCAAACAAGAAAGGCAAAAAAAAGAGAAAAGAGTAAGAGGGGAAATTTACGTTCTTTCATATGATATTGAAGAAAATATAGCGATTGGAGCGAGGAGAATCAAATATGAAAGTAATAAATCGACGTGATCGGAAGTACCTTGTTTACGTTATTGCGCGGAGTATCAAAATTCTCTAGCAGCCGGCGCTCATTATCTGAAACACATCAAAACGCAGAGCAAACAATCGCTGAACTTCATCAATGTGAAGATCGATTGGAAGAAGCTCCTGCAACCAATTGAACGTGTTCTTTCAAAAGAGAAAGCCGGTCTTTCATCATCTGGACGTCCATCGCACGATCGACTGGTGATCGTCAAGTGCTTTCTCCTTCAGAGTATCTATAATCTCTCGGATCCTCGCTTTGAGGAAGAGATTGCAGACCGAAGAAGCTTTCAGCTTTTTCTCGGCTTGGCCAGTGGTGATTTGATACCGGATGAAACTGCGATCTGTAGGTATCGTGAACAATTTGCACGGTTAGGCTTAGACCAAAAACTCTTTTCGTCATTCAACAAACAGCTTGAATAGCGTAGAATGATCGTCGGTAAAGGGACCATCGTTGATGCGACGATCAAAGAAGCACAGGCAACACCCAATAGTCATCATGATTCTGATGCCCAATTCACGGTGCGTAGAGGAAAAACGCACTACGGGTATAAGGGCATATTGGTATGGATGATCAAACCGATGTGATCCATACGGCAGAGTTCACATCTGCCAATGTTCATGATTCAAATAAGTTCGACGATCTCCTGTTCGGCACAGAGAAACAAGTGCACGCCGATAAAGGATATGCCAACAAAGAACGCCGTATTGCATTGCAAAAAGCTGGTATCGTTCCAAAGATCATGCATAAGGGATACGGGAATCGACCGTTAACAAAAAAGCAGATCGTTCAAAACAAAATATTTTTTCGAACTCGAAACGCTGTTGAGAAACCGTTCGCGTTTATGACAGTGGTCTTGAATTACACCAGGTGCCGATATTATGACTTCAAACGCAACCGCTTCCAGTTCTCGATGGCGGCTCTGGTCTATAATATCAGGCAAATGATCACTCTAACGCCAAAAAGAGCGCGGTAGAGTGTCTAACAACACTCTTCTTAAGATGCTCCCACACTTTGGGAGATCTTCGGATGATGAATTGACCTTGTCAAAGAACATTTTACCACCCAACCAACTCTTTTTTACACTCTCTCACTCAAACAACGCGCTGAGAGGGTTTTTTCAGATGTCCCTATACAAATATTAAAAGAATCAAAACCCTCATTCTTGAGGGTTTTTTATTGTGCTGTGCAGTAACATCAACTATGAGGTTAAAGTCTTCTTATCACCGAAAGCAAACCGGGCGATATAGTCACACGTAAAGTGTTCACTGTAACGTGGGATCTAAAGAATCCAAGACGAAAATCCAAACTGAAGAAACAAGCGAACCGGAGGTGGCTTTCCGCATCGACGATCCGTTAATAAAACTGAGAAGTCAGCTACACACCAATCGGCTTAGTAAACTTAAGGAGCAGTGTGCAAAAGGAAACTGAGGATACGGGAAGTGTTTACGTTCAGTATGGAAGGGAAGCTGATGTTATGACTGTGGGGGGCATTGTAAAGTTGATCATGAGCGAGGGAGATGCGAAAGCCGAAACTGAAATGATTCTAAGCGAATGCTAAAAGCAAAAAGTGAAATGCATAGCGATGCTTTGTGAGGAGCCAGAGGAGTGTTCATAGTAGCATTAGAATATCTGATGAAAGTCGAAATGAGTTCGTTGCAAGCCCGCCTCTGGCGGGCAAGAAGGTTGCGTGAAGAGACTCTGTTGTAAGGAAACGAACTACCATAGAGAATGAAAAAAAACAATAGTCGAAGGATTATTCCCCGTAAGGAACTATAGAATCGCCAGAAAACCTCGGACTTATGAAGGTAGTTGGCAAAAAAGGATACAGTGACAAAGAAACGAAAATGGTTTTGTCTCTACGATAAAAGCTTTGCCCATCACAATCTTGAGCAAACAAGGGAACGTGCTTGTTCAAATCACTTTTTAGAATTTTGACGCGGTGACAACAACCACACAATGTCAGCGAGGTGATTAGCAACTGAATCTCACGTTGAGAGGATTTGGAAACTACTTTCGAATGGCAAATGTGAAAGGTCTGTTTGGGCAATTAAACCACTGGGTCAGAATGCGATTGCGGTGTTTCATCGAAAAGCGGTGAAACATCAGAGCTTTCGCATCTCAAAAGATATCTTACGTGCAAACGAACTTGTTTCTCTCCTTAACCTTATCACTGATCCACTAAAGCCCTTAAGAGGAGTTAATCTCACGGGAAAGCCGAATACGGGAAATCCGTCCGTTCGGTTTGATGATGGGACGGAGGATCATTGCAATCCTCCTCTATATCTAAATAATTCCACGCGATTATCAGAGAATATCGACTGGATGTATTTACTTACATAACGCGAAAAGGATCAGTTGCTACCAAGTAAAATAACAAAAGCACGAAAAGAGTTTCTTAAAATTGCAATAAGTTTGTTTTTGTAACTCTCCACTTTTTATCCTATTTTTACTAAACACCATTTTTTCTATCACAATCCTATAAGATTATGGCCGTCATCAAAAATGTGAAACAAACAAAAAAAACGCACGGCTCAATGATTATTCCCTTAACATATCAACATCCAGCTGCGATCGCGGTTATTTTTTTGTCCTTGATTATTTTCTTTCATGAATTGGTATTTGATGGCAAAGTCTTTATTGCAGCAGATAATATTGCATCAAAAAGTTTTCAGACTTTAGTCGCCGATGCTGACCAGCAAGATGTTTTTCCTCTTTGGAACCCCTACATATTTTGCGGCATGCCTGGATATGCAAGTTTGATGATTCACGGAGAACGATATTTTGACATGTCGGCTTTAGTAATAAACCGTACTTCAATTCTATTCGGAGCGATCATTAACAGTCCGGATGTCGGTTGGGGATTGTTCTATTATCTCATCTTAGGAATTGGGATGTATTGGTTTGTTTATGACAAATTGAAAAACAAAATTGCAGCTTTGATATCCGGTCTTGCGGTGATGCACTCAACATTCATTATTATTCTTGTAATGGTGGGGCATATGACGAAAGTTCCCGTGATTGCTTTTTTCCCATTTATCTTCATGATTTTGGAACGATTAAGAGAAAAGTTTACGGTAGTATCTTTTTTATCTCTGATTTTGCTCGTGCACTTTATGCTTTTGCCGGGACATATTCAAATGATTTTTTATTGTTATCTCGCTTTCGGTTTATACTATTTGTTTTTTCTGCTGCGAACAATTTTTAAAAAAGAAAACTGGAAAGGCTTGCTTCAATCCGGAATAGTCTTTGCTGTTGCAACTGTTCTTGCATTCGCTATGACAGGTGATCAATACCTCTCGACATTGGAATATTCTGAATACTCAATGCGGGGTTCAGATCCGATTGTTCCATCGACTCAACAACAGGCGAAGGGCACTACAAATGGAGGATTGGATTATGATTATGCAACGAATTGGTCATTTTCTCCAGGAGAAATAATTTCTTTTTTCATACCTTCTTCGCATGGATTTGGTTGGCATTCATATCGGGGTGTTTTGTCGCAAGGGCAGGATATGCGATTAAACACGTATATTGGAAATATGCCTTTTACCGATGCACCCCAATATATGGGGATCATTATTATCATGTTCGCTGGAATCGGTGCATGGAGGAACAGGAAAGATCCGTTTGTTCAATATATTATTGTACTTATTGTATTATCACTGTTGGTCTCTTTCGGGAAAGAGTTCTCAGTGATCTACGATCTGATGTTTAATTATTTCCCGATGTTTAATAAATTTCGAATACCATCTATGGCACTTATTCTTGTGCAAATCATGCTTCCTGTCCTTGCGAGTTATGGAATAGTATCCTTGATGAAAGATGCCGAAGAACAAAATATACGAAGGAAAAAATATCTTGAATATTCGTTGTTGGCTGTTGCGACATTATTAATTATTTCTATCATTGCAAAAGATTTCATTGTTACGATCTATGAATTATTTATTTCACAACAGGAAGCAACTCAAATTCTTTCAAGGTCATACGGAAACAATCAAGCAGTATTGAACGAGCTATTTAAAACCATCGGCACATTAGTTGCCAGCGATGTTACTTTTGCTTCTCTCTTCATTTTAGTTGCACTTGTAGCACTGTATTTATTCCAAACTAATAAAATTACTGTCTCCTTGTTGACGGTTATTTTAGTTATAGCTGTTTTAAGTGACCTTTGGAGAGTGAATAGTAAACCGATGGATGCAAAACCTGGGATTGAATCGTCGGACTATTTTACAAAACCAGAATTTGTCTCTTACATCAAACAGGATACGACGCTTTATCGAGTTTTAGAATTTGAAAATGGTCAACCACCGTATAACAATACACTTGCATATTGGAGAATTCAAAGTGCCTTCGGTTACTCTGGCACAAAAATGCGGCAAGTTCAGGATATGTACGATGTTGCCGGTTTGGGAAATCCTCTCCTGTGGGGATTGATGAATGTAAAATATATCATTTCTGATCGACAGGATTCCAATAATGTTATGATACCTGTGTATGGCGCACAAGGGAAATTTGTCCATTATCATCGGACTGATTTACCACGAGCTTTTTTTGTTGATCGATATGAAGTAGCGACCGGATTGGAGATCCTGAATAAGATTAAAGATATGAACTTCAACCCTCGCGAGGTTGCCTATGTTATGCAAGACCCGAAATTGAAAATTGATCGACCTCTGGTGGGAGCAACAGCAGAGTATATACATTTTGGTATTCAGGATCTTGAACTTCGTGTGACGGCAACAGGTTATAATCTACTGTTTTTGAGTGAAGCATGGTATCCAAAAGGATGGAAAGCATTTATTGATGGGAAAGCAACAGATATTCAAAGGATCAACTACATGTTCAGAGGAGTTGTTATTCCACCGGGTGACCATATTTTAACGATGGCTTTTGAGCCGACAGGGTTTTACCTTGGAAAGAATTTGAGCTTAGGGATTAATCTGGTCGTTATTGGAGGATTTGTCTTCATC
>Ga0265292_1001046_pt1 | contig 27641 bp, 27 predicted proteins | sample Munlanlewell296A_FD_189080 | JGI IMG/M metagenome (GOLD analysis project Ga0265292, IMG submission 189080) | Leachate microbial communities from a municipal landfill in Southern Ontario, Canada - Leachate well 296A | ecosystem: Engineered > Solid waste > Landfill > Unclassified | place: Canada... | reverse complement strand
CACAATTGAAATTGCCAAAATGGTGGCGCAAGCTACGGCCAACGGTGCCATTTCGATTATTGGCGGCGGCGATTCGGCTTCGGCGGTGAAAAAAGCTGGCTTGACCGATAAAATGACGTTTATTTCCACTGGTGGCGGCGCCTCGCTTGAATTTCTCGAAGGAATTGTTCTGCCCGGCGTGGCTTGCCTTTTAGATAAATAGCTTTGCTTGGGGCTGTAGCTCAGTTGGGAGAGCGCGGCGTTCGCAACGCCGAGGCCGTCGGTTCGATCCCGATCAGCTCCAATTTTTTTAGGAGAAATGATGCGACCCAAACCTTTAGTTTTAATCATAATGGACGGCTGGGGAATTCGCGCTAAGCGTGATGCCAACGCGATTGCTCTGGCGGGCACGCCCAACTTGGATGCGCTGACTAAAAAATATCCTTCTACGCAGTTGGGTTGTTCCGGTGAAGATGTGGGTTTGCCGGAAGGACAGATGGGGAATTCAGAAGTCGGCCATTTAAACATTGGCGCCGGCCGCGTGGTTTACCAGGAATTAACCCGCATCAGTAAAGCTATTCGTGACGGTGAATTTTTTAAAAACCCAGAATTTCTTAAAGCTATTGAAACGGTAAAGAAAAACAATTCTTCCCTGCATTTAATGGGATTATTGTCGGATGGCGGGGTGCATTCTGAAATGACCCACCTTTATGCGCTGCTGCAACTGGCCAAACAGCAGGGTATAAAAAAGGTTTATATTCATGCTCTGCTGGACGGGCGCGATACCCCGCCGCGCAGTGCGCTGACATATTTTGAACAATTGGAAAATAAATTTAAGGAAATTGGGGTGGGGCAGGTTGCCACCGTAGCGGGTCGCTATTACACCATGGATCGCGATAAGCGTTGGGATCGGGTACAAAAAGGTTACGACGCTCTAACGCGAGGGATTGGGCAGGAAGCATCCAGTGCAGAAGCAGCGGTAGAAAATGCTTATGCCAGGGGAGAAAACGATGAATTTGTTCTGCCGACTGTCATAATGGACGGTGGCGTGCCCCGTGCGGTCGTCAAAGACGGTGATGCTTTTATCTTTTTTAATTTTCGCGCCGATCGCGCCCGCCAGATCTCTTATGCTTTCACCGATCCAAATTTTAACGGCTTTCCTCGATCTGTCTGGCCTAAAGTGCATTATGTGTGTATGTGTCAGTACGATATAAAAATTAATGCGCCGGTTGCATTTCCTCCGCAGAACTTAAAAAATATTTTAGCGGAAGTGATCAGTAATGCGGGATTGCGTCAGGTGCACATTGCTGAAACCGAAAAATACGCCCACGTTACTTTTTTCTTTAATGGCGGAGTGGAAAAACCTTTTCCCGGCGAAGACCGGATTTTAGTTTCATCTCCCAAAGTTGCAACTTATGATTTACAACCGGAGATGAGTGCGCCGGAAGTTACAGAAAAAGTCCTGGCGGCCATCGCTTCCGATAAGTACGATGTTGTGATCATGAATTATGCTAACGGTGATATGGTCGGCCACACCGGAATTTTAGCCGCGGCCGAAATTGCGGTAAAAACGGTAGACCTTTGCGTGGGAAAGGTTGCGGCCGCCGTTTTGGAAAAATCGGGAGTGGTTTTGATTACTGCCGATCACGGCAACGCTGAATTGATGCAGGACGAAGTTACCGGACAGCCCTATACAGCGCACACCACTAACCCGGTTCCTTTTATTTTGGCGGGGGGGGCGGACGGCACAAAATTGCACCCCGGCATTTTAGCGGATATTGCGCCAACGATTTTGAAATTGTTGGGATTGAAAATTCCTTCAGAGATGACCGGCCGCGTTTTGTTTGAGGAACAATAAAGATGAAGGTGAAGGGGTTTACCATTGTCGAAGTCCTCATTGTCATTGCGATCATCGCAATTTTACTCAATTTAATGATGTTAAGCGTCAAAGGATTTCAAAATGAAGCGCGCGTGTCCCACGTGCGCGCAGACCTGCGCACTTTGCAGATTGCCATTGAGGCCTACAGCAAAAACCATTTTACTTATCCTCCGGTTGAAAATTATCAAACGGTTTTGTTGGCGGAACCATCCCGTGTCTTGGATGAAAACCTGCTGGATCCATTTGTTGCCAGTGGAGCAATCCTTTATGGCTATACTTTATCGTTGGATGAATCGTATTACATAATATATTCGATCGGAATTAAAAAAGACGGTTCGGTTACACTGGATAATGCCGGCAACGTTTCGGCGGAGGGCAGCGCCATTTATGTCACCAATGGCAGGGGTTAAAAATAAAACCCGAAAGTTATCCAATGATTAACGGCAAAAATTATTGCATATTAAAAATGGGTGTGCTACCATTCAAAAACAAGAGGTAAAAAATTGAAAATTTTCTTGCTAGGTCTGCAAATTATTTTCGCGATCGCGGCCGTAGTGTTGGTGCTCTTGCATGCGGCCAAAGGTGAGGGGTTGGGGGGCATTGGCGGGCAGGCCCGGATTTTTGGATCGCAAAAGGGCTTGGAGGAGGGGTTGGATAAAATTACCGCAACGTGTGCGGTACTTTTTATTTTGGTATCAATTATCTTGTCATTACTGTAAGTATATGGTATATAATGGAACAGCTGGTTTACAATTATTGAAAGGAGCCGTGGGGTGTTAGACCAAAATTTATGGTTTTCTTTGCAAAGCACTTTGCATAAGGTTCTTCCTCTGGTTTTGAATTCAATTTTGGTCCTCCTATTATTGTTGTTAGGTTTGGTGGTTGCCCGTATTTTGCAATGGTTGATATTAACTATCCTGCGGGTTTTGGCCTTTGATGCGGGATGCAAGAAAATTGGTTTTACAGACATATTGAAAAAGGGTGACGTGGACGACCATCCTTCAGCAATTTTGGCCTCACTGGTTTTTTGGTTTGTGGTAATTATTGTTGTGATTGTGGCGTTGGATGCGTTTGGTGTGAAGGGCACCCAGAGTTTATTGGCGACGGTGCTGGCATATATTTATAAGGTTCTGGCCGCAACGGTGGTTTTAGCGGTGGCAATTTTTCTGGCGACGGTTTTGCAAAACGTGGTTTTAGTGGCGGCCAAAGCGGTGGGGTTATCCGGCGCAAAAATCTTGTCGCGGATTGTGCAATATGCGATTGTTATTTTTGCATTCCTGGTTGCAATCAACCAAATGGGGTTTGACTTAAAATGGATCGTTGATTCAATCAGTTTGATTGTGGGGGCGGTAGGGTTGGGGGTTGCCATTGCGTTTGGGTTGGGGTGTAAAGACATTGCCGGTGATTTTCTGTCAAACTTTTTCCGGAACCGGTAATGCAATAATATCCGTTGCAACGAGGCAGACCGATGCCTCTAGTAATCGTAAATATTATGCACAGGAGGAAAAATGAAGAGAGTAATATTTTCATTGTTAGTGGTATGTATGATGGCTTCGGCATCGTTTGCCCAAATTGATTCTATTTATGCAACCGCGGGCAGAGTTGGTATCGGCTTATGGGATTCAATGATTGGTATTGAAACCAATATCACGGGCTACAAATCAAGTGGGACTACGTTGTTTGAATTGGGATTAAGAGGACAAATGCCAATTGCTAAGCATGGCAAAAATGTAACCTCATCCCTGGCCTTGTTGCTGTTGTCTTCTTCCGGCCCCACCACGACCCAAGCAACCTTAGGTGTTTCTTTGTTATATAGCTTGGAATGCAAAGTAACTGACCAATTAGCGTTGTTTGGTGATGTGACGCTGATCGGTACGAACGATATTTCTAACGCCAGTAATAGTTTGAATATTATCACTTCTAACGCACAAATCTATACCGGCGGCAGATTGTATCTATAGTTTGATTTAATTGGCGTAAAGCATACGGTTTTGCGCTGATAAAGGTAAGGCCCTTTTCTGGTTGACTAATCGGAGAAGGGCCTTATTAATTGGAAGACGCTTTCATAACCCCACGCTAGAAATTATCTCTAAAATTTGATAAAATTACACCTTAATAGAGGTAACTATAATGTTTGGCTATGTATTGTTAGGTGCGGCGGCGGCGTTTTTAACTTTTTTGTTTTTATTGCCGCTGGTAAAGCTTTTAAGATTTTGGCATTTGTATCAAAATATCCGCAATGAAGGGCCGGCAGAACACCAAAAGAAGCAGGGCACGCCAACTTTTGGCGGCATTGCAATAATTATGTCGATCCTGCTTTTTTCTTTGATATTTCTTGATCTGGATATTAATTTGCGCTTGCTGGCGTTGGTTTTAATGATGCTGGCTTTTTTTGCAATTGGTTTCCTGGATGATTATTTAAAAAAAATTAAGTCCCAAAATGCAGGCCTGCGGCCGCGGGATAAATTTTTATTGCAATGCGTGGCGGCTTTGGTTTTTGTCTGGTTTATTATGTTGGGCGATATCCAGGCCGGTGCTTGGCAAATGCTGTTTTATGTTCCCTTTGCTACTTTAGTGATTGCGGGGTCATCCAACGCGGCCAATTTGACGGATGGGTTGGATGGCTTACTTTCTGTGGTGGTGGGAGTGGCGTTTTTGGCGTTGGCGGGGTTGGCGGCCAAGGCCAATCAGGCGGACATTGTTTTAGCGGCGGTTATTTGTGCCGGGGCTACATTTGGATTTTTAAGCTTCAATATAAAACCGGCGAAGATTTTTATGGGGGATGTGGGGTCGCTGGCAATCGGCGCACTTTTGGGCGGCATCGCGGTCTTACTGCATAAAGAATGGTGGTTGCTGTTAATTGGCGGAGTGATGGTGGCAGAAACCGTTTCGGTGATTTTGCAGGTTTGTGCCTATAAACTTTGGCAGCGGCGGGTTTTTAAGATGGCTCCGCTACACCATCATTTTGAATTACTGGGTTTTTCTGAATTGGAAGTGGTGCTCATGTTTTGGCTGGTGGCGGTGGTTTTGGGAATCGTGGGCTATGTATTGGGGTAAAAACTAAATGCATCTTAAGGGTAAGCGTGTCACGGTGGTGGGTCTCGGGCAAAGCGGCCTGGCCTGTGCCCGGCGCTTGAAAGAGCTGGGCGCCAAAGTGTTTATTACCGAGGCCTTGCCGCAGGAACAAATTTCCCGCGAGACCCTGCGGACAATTGATGAATTATCTGTCCCCTGCGAATTTGGCGGCCATACGCTATCTGCCATCGACCAGAGCTTTTTAGTGGTGGTCAGTCCCGGTGTGCACTTGGATTTGGGGATTTTTGAGGAAGCCAAAAAACGCAAAATCCCCGTAATTTCTGAAATTGAGCTGGCCTACCGCATCTTAAAAAAACCGATCATTGCGGTAACCGGCACCAACGGCAAGACCACCACTACCACGCTGATCGCAGAAATTTTAAACGCGGCGGGAAAACGCACGATTGCGGCGGGCAACATCGGTTTCCCGTTAATTGCGGTAGATGATGTCAAGCTGGACTATGTGGTGGCGGAGGTCAGCAGCTACCAGCTGGAAGGGATCAAGGATTTCCGTCCGCACATTAGCGTGATGCTTAATATTACCGAAGACCACATTGAGCGGCACGGCAGTTTAGACGAATACTCCAGAATCAAAGCCCGCGTTTTTGAAAACCAGCGCAAAATTGATTACCTGGTTTATAATGCCGATTCTAGAAAAGTTTTGGAAATTATCAAAGAGGCCGCGGCCCAGCGCGTACCATTTAGCCGTAAGAGAAAACACCACAGCGGTTTTTATATGGTGGGGAACCAAATTATCTATAATCTTTGTGACCGCGACTTGAAGTTGTGTTCGCGCAAGGATATTTTTCTAAAAGGGGATCACAACCTTGAAAATTGTTTGGCGGCGGTGGCGGTGGCCAAGTTGTGCGGGGTTTCCGAAGAGGTGATTAAACAGGTCCTGCAGAACTTTAAAGGCGTGGAACACCGGATTGAATATGTGGCTTCTTTTAAGGGTGTGGATTTTTATAACGATTCAAAGGGCACTAATCCGGATTCAACCATGGTGGCGCTCAAGGCCCTGTCATCCAATAGGTATAAGGGTAAACCCAAGCATATTGTCTTGATTGCCGGCGGCAGGGACAAAGGCGGAGACCTGCGCCGGTTGTGCCGGCAAATTAAGAAAGTTGCCAAAAAAGTGGTTTTAATCGGTGAGGCCAAAGAACGTTTTTCGGCGGCGCTTTTGAGCCAAACCTATGCTGACGTTTTGTTGGCGGATAATATGGAAAATGCGGTATCCCAGGCCTATCGTTTGGCCTCGGCCAAAGACGTGGTCCTGTTATCCCCGGCCTGTGCTTCTTTTGATATGTTTGCTAATTACGAAGAGCGCGGCCGCGTCTTTAAGTCGGCGGTAAACCGTCTGGTGGAAAATGAAGGGATGTTGTTTAAATGAAGCCCAGAAGGCCGGATTTGGTTTTACTGTTTGTTGTGCTGGCGCTGCTCTCCGTTGGTTTGGTCATGGTGTTTTCCGCTACACCTTCAGTTGCGATGCGTTTCGGGGACGTTTATTACCACGTTAAGCGGCAGGTGTTTTTTCTGTTGCTGTCTTTCCTGGCAATGTATTTGGCGTACCACATTAATTTAGAAACACTTAAGAAATGGACACCGGCTATCTTTCTCTTTTCGTTTGGTGCCTTGTTGTTGGTGTTGCTACCCGGCATTGGGAAAAAAGTCAGCGGCGCCACCCGCTGGATTGACTTGTTTATTTTCTCATTCCAGCCGTCCGAATTTGCCAAGTTGGGGTTGGTTTTATTTTTGTCTTTGACCCTTTCCAACCTTAAAGAAAGGGTGGCCAATTTTAGGCAGGGGGTTTTGCCGGTTATGCTGATTAGTTTGATGGTTTTGGCGGTTGTCATGCTGGAGCCCGATTTAGGGACGGCATTAATTATTGCGGCAATGGTATTTATGCTGTTGTTTGTGGCCGGCGCCAGCCTCTGGCAACTGGGTGGATTATTTTTGTTGGGTGCCAGCGGGGTGGCGGTTTTAAGTGTTACCAGTGCTTACCGTTTGCGCCGTCTGGTAGGTTATTTGGACCCGTGGAAAGATCCGTTAAATGTCGGGTTCCAGGTAATCCAGTCGCTTTTGGCGGTGGGGAGCGGGGGACTGTTGGGGTTGGGGATCGGTTGTTCCAAACAAAAATTTTATTATTTGCCGCAGCAGTACACTGACTTTATTTTTGCGGTTTTGTGTGAAGAAACGGGACTTTTGGGGGCGGTCTTTGTCCTGACGCTGTTTTTTGTTTTTGCCGCCCGTGGTTTAAGATTGGCGCGGCGGGTAAGTGACCGATACCAATCCTTGTTGGTTTGCGGGATTGTAGCCTGGATAACCTGCCAAACCTTGGTTAATGTTTTTGTGGTTTTGGGATTGCTCCCGGCCACCGGGATTCCTCTGCCTTTTGTCTCCTACGGCGGGTCGTCGCTTTTATTTTCCATGTTTGCGGTGGGGTTGATCTTGAACATCTCTGCCAATTTGAACCAGGAGGCAAAGAGAAGGGCATGAAGCTTTTAATTGCGGCGGGCGGCACCGGCGGCCACATTTATCCGGCGTTGGCGGTGGCGGAAGAATATTTGCGCCGCAGCGCCAGCCACGAAGTTTTATTCATTGCTTCCCGCCACGGCATGGAAAGTTGCATCATTGAGCAATCTGCCTTTTTGAAAGGGCTGGCGCCGCGCCGACACCGCGTGCAATTTATTCCCGAGGTTCGTTTTTCTCGCCAATTGAATTTGCGCTCCGTTTTTGCGCCTTGGGTTGCGATTGCGGCGTGGTGGCAGAGCTTATGGATCATTAAAAACTTTGGTCCGCAGGCAATTTTAGTTACCGGTGGGATGTCGGTTTTGCCGGTGGCGTTGGCGGCATATTTTTTGCGCACACCAGTCCTGGTGCAGGAACAAAATGTAATTCTGGGGTTTACCAACCGGATTTGCAGTCATTTTGCCAAAGTGATACTGCTGGCATTTAACGAAACCAAAAGATATTTTAAATCGGACCGGTCCCTGGTGGTAGGCAATCCGGTCCGGGCAAATATTCTGCAAGCGCAGCGCGCGGACGCAGTTAAGCATTTAGGGTTATCCAGTGACAAGGTAAAAGTATTGGTTTGGGGTGGCAGCCAGGGGGCGCGGGCGATTAATCAGGTTGTTTTAAGCATAATTAATGGGGGAGTTCCGGATAATCTGGAAATTATCCATATTATTGGCCGCCGGGACTTTGAAAATGTTATGCACACAATCGATCCGTCCGTGGATCCTAAAGCTTTACGTGATCGGCAGGAATTGTTGCAAATTCAGCGCGTCCCGCGGTATTTTTTGGTAGATTATTTGGATGACGTGTCCGGGGTTTTGGCGGCGGCCGACCTCGTGGTAGGCCGGGCTGGGGCGACTGGACTTGCGGAAATGATTGCCCGGTCGTTGCCGGGTATCTTAATTCCTTTTCCTTATGCGGCGGATGACCACCAGCGGCTTAACGCACAGGTATTGGTTAATCTGGGTGCGGCCGAATTGCTGGAGGAAAAGGACTTGTCGGCGGCGGCTCTTTTGGCGCGGATCCAGGATTTGGTTTTGCCGGAGCGGCGGTTGCCAATGTCCCAAAAGATGTCGGAGCTGCATTTTGCAGATTCGGCGGCGCGGGTGGTTGATATAATTTTTGAAGTTAGCAAAAACGAGGCTGTTACATGACGGTTGCAAAACAAATTAATAATCCTTTGGATAATGCGCGCATGGATCGGGTACATCAGGTGCACCTGGTGGGAGTCGGCGGCTGCGGCATGAGTGCCATTGCAAAAATACTTCACAAAAAGGGGTACCTGGTCACTGGTTCCGATATCAAGGAATCGGCCAATACCATCCGTTTGCGGGACTTGGGGGTGCGCGTGGAAATTGGCCACCAAGAAACCAACGTACGCGGCGCGGATTTGGTGGTAGTTTCTTCCGCCATTTATTCTGATAACCCGGAAATTTTTGAAGCGCAGCGGCGCGGCGTGTTTATTTGCCGTAGAGCGGAAATGCTTTCCTGGCTGATGGACCAGTTTGCGGTACGGGTTGCGGTGGCGGGGACCCACGGCAAGACCACCACTACTTCCATGTTAGCCCAAATATTTATGCATTTGGATTTGGACCCCACTTTTTTGATTGGCGGTGAAACCGATTCGGTGGAGGGCAATGCGCGCCTGGGGGCTTCTCCTTATATCGTTGCCGAAGCCGATGAAAGTGACGGTTCGTTTTTGGTTTTAAATCCGAACCTGGCGGTAATCACTAACGCTGAGAGCGACCACCTGGATTATTTCGGGTCATTGGATGAGGTCCTGTTTGCATTCTCAACTTTTGCCAAAAAATTAGGTAAAGACGGAAAACTGGTGATCAATATCGACGAGAAAAATGCGGCGGCCCTGGCGGGGTCAATGGCGGATTTGGTTCCGGTTTATACTTACGGTTTGGATCCCCGGGCAGAGGTTTCTGCGGATGAGGTAACTTTTTCCCAAGGTTTCTGTGAATTCAGGGTGCGGCATAAAGATAAAATTCTGGGTAAAGTAAAACTGCTGGTGCCCGGCTGGCAAAACGTGGTCAACTCCCTCGCCGCAATTTACGTGGGGCTGCTGTGCGGCCTGGATTTTTCTGCCATGGCGCAGGCCTTGCAGTCGTTCCGCGGGGCCAAACGCCGCTTCCAGCTGATCGGGGAAATTGGCGGCATCAAAATTATTGATGATTATGCCCACCATCCGACCGAATTAAAAATGACACTGCAGGCCGCCCGCTTAAGTTTTCCGCTGGCTCGTCTGGTTTGTGTTTTTCAGCCGCACCGCTATACACGCACCGCGTATTTTTATAAGGAGTTTGGCGCCGCTTTTGCGGATGCAGATCTGGTAATTATTACAGATGTTTACAGCGCCGGCGAAAAAGCCATTGATGGGGTATCGGGACAAATGATTGTGGACGAAATGAAAAAGAACGGCAAGGAAATTTTTTACATCCCGCGTAAAGAAAAAATTGCGGAGTTTCTTTTGGGAAAAGTTGAAGCCAATGACCTGGTATTGGTGGCCGGGGCGGGCGATATCAACACGGTGGCGCGCGAATTATATTCAAGGTTGAGGATGAGAGAAAATGCAAATCCTGCAGCATGAACCATTGAGCCGGCATACCACTTTTAAAATTGGCGGCGCGGCGGAAACGGTGTTAATTCCCCAAAGTATTCCTGATCTGGCAGAATACCTGCGGACCAATCCAATGCCGGACACGGCACTGATTTTAGGGGCTGGTTCCAACGTTTTGATTACCGCTGCCGCAATCCAGCGTCCGGTATTCATCATTACTTTTGCGGGCATTAAAATTGAATCGGAAACGGGCAGGGTTTATGCGGAAGCCGGATTGCCGCTGCCGCAGCTTTCTCAAATTCTGCAAAAAAATCACCTGACCGGCTTGGAATTTGTTTGCGGCATCCCCGGTACTGTGGGGGGGGCGGTAGTGATGAATGCGGGCGTGAGGGAGCAATGGATTTCAAGTTGTATCAATAATGTTTTTTGCCTGGATCGGCAAGGGCATCCGGTTACGGTGGATAAACTGGCGGCGGGTTTTGGATACCGCGAAAGTATTTTTCAAAAAGAAAGATTGATTGTCGTGGCGGTCGAATTTCAGCTGCAACGCGGCGATCCGGCGGCCATGGCAAAACTCATCCAGGGTTATAATGAAAAGCGTCGCGCCACCCAGCCCCTGCAGTACCCTTCGGCGGGCAGTGTTTTTAAGAATACACCAGCGGCTCCGGCAGGTTTTTTGATTGAGGAAGCCGGCGGCAAGGGGATGCGGGTGGGGGGAGCTCTGGTCAGTCCCCAGCACGCTAATTTTATTGTCAATACCGGAGGGGCCACCGCCGCGGATGTTTTACAGCTGATTGACCAGGTTAAGGAAAAAGTAAAAGTAAAATTGGGCGTGGATTTAGAGCTAGAAATAAAGATAATTTTGTGATATTCTGAAAAAAATAGAGCTGGGAGCTGAAGGGTCAGCGACTGGCTGGAGGTATTTTGTTTGGGAATCAGCGTTGAAAAACAAAAGCAACTTGAAGACAAAGCGCGGTTAATCCGCCGCCACATTATTGAAATGATCAGCTTGGCCCAGTCCGGTCATCCGGGTGGGTCGCTTTCGGCCGCAGACATTGTCACCTGCCTTTATTTTTATAAAATGCGCCACGATCCTAAAAGGCCGGCGTGGCCAGACCGGGATAAATTTGTTTTATCCAAAGGGCATGCGGCGCCGGTTTGGTATGCGGCACTGTCTGAAGCCGGTTATTTTCCGGTAGATTATTTAAAAACATTGCGTCAAATTGGCGGCGCGCTCCAGGGACATCCGGACCGATTAAGCGTACCCGGGATTGAAATGACCACCGGTTCATTGGGCCAGGGTTTGTCGGTTTCAGTCGGGATGGCGCTGGCCGCGCGTTTGGATAAAAAAGACACCAAGATTTATTGCATGATTGGTGACGGTGAATCGCAGGAAGGGCAAATTTGGGAGGCGGCCATGGCGGCGGGGCATTATAAACTGGATAATTTGGTGGTTTTGCTTGATCACAATAAACTGCAGATTGACGGGCTGGTTGAAGGCGTGATGGGAATTGAGCCGGTGGCGGATAAATGGAAGGCCTTTCGCTGGAATGTAATTGGCCCGGTGGATGGGCATGCCATGCATGCAATTTGCGATGCGCTGGATTCAGCCGGAAAGATCAAGGGGAAGCCGACGATCATCATTTTTGATACCACTAAAGGTCGCGGGGTTTCTTTTATGGAAAATGTTGCCGGATTTCATGGTAAAGCCCCCAATGCAGAGGAAACCAGTAAGGCCTTGCAGGAGATAGGACATTGTCAGAAGAAAAATTAATCGCCAGCCGGGACGTTTACGGAAAAACCTTAGCCGAACTGGGTAAAGTATATCCGGATTTGGTTGTGTTGGATGCCGATCTGTCTCAATCAACCAAGACGTGTGTTTTTGGCAAAGAGTTTCCGGACCGGTTTTTTAATATGGGAGTGGCGGAACAGAACCTGATTGGGGTGGCGGCGGGGTTGGCGGCTTCCGGTAAAATTGCCTTTGCTTCCACGTTTGCGGTGTTTGCCAGCGGCCGGGCGTGGGATCAAATCCGCGCTTCGGTGGCGTATCCGCACCTCAATGTAAAAATTGTGGCGACGCACGGCGGCATTACCACCGGTGAAGATGGGGCGACCCACCAGGCCTTGGAAGACATTGCCATCATGCGGGTCATGCCAAATATGACAGTTATTGTTCCGGCGGATGCAGTGGAAACCCGCCTGGCGATTCATCAATTGGTAAAAATGGATGGGCCGGCGTATGTCCGTTTAAATCGGCTGGCAGTGCCGGTCATACACGAAAATGAAAATTGCGATTTTGAGATCGGGCGGGCGCAAACCTTGCACGCAGGGAGTGATTTAACCATTATTGCTTGCGGTATTATGGTGAAGGCGGCGCTGGACGCGGCTAAAATACTTAAGGCAAGTGGCATTTTGGCACGCGTAATTAATTTGCATACGATTAAGCCCCTGGACGTAAAGTGTATCCTGTTGGCCGCGCAGGAGACCGGCGCTCTGGTTACGGCGGAAGAACATTCAATTATCGGGGGTCTGGGGGCAGCCGTGGCAGAAGTAGTTTGTGAAAACTGCCCGGTGCCGGTGGTGCGGGTAGGGATGAAAGATATCTTTGGTGAATCGGGCAAACCGGCGGCCTTGCTCGAAAAATACGGTATGACCGCGGCTGATATTGTGACCGCGGCCAAAACCGCGCTGAAAAGAAAATCAAAATAAATCAGGGGTTCAAATTTGTTATGCTAAAATCTCGTCCGGCTTGGGATCAATATTTTTTAAAAATCACGGAAGATGTTTCCGAGCGCGCTACCTGTGTGAAAAGGCAAGTTGGCGCCATCATTGTCAAAAACAACCGTATCTTATCCACTGGCTATAATGGTGCGCCGAAAGGGATGCCGCATTGCGGTGAAGTTGGCTGTTTGCGAAAAGAAATGTTGGTGCCTTCGGGCCAGCGTCACGAGTTATGTCGGGGATTGCATGCCGAACAAAACGCCATTATCCAGGCGGCGGTGCACGGGGTCAGTATTGATGGTGGTACAATGTACTGCAATTACCAGCCCTGCGCTATTTGTGTAAAAATGATTTTAAATGCCGGCATTAAGAAGTTGGTCTACTCTGGAGGTTATCCCGATGAGCTGGCGCAGGAATTGATGAAGACCAGTAAATTGGAAGTTACCAAAATTTCATAAAGGGTAGGTGTGAACATGAAAATCGGCTATTTAGGACCGGAAGGCACATTTTCCGAAGAAGCCAGCCGGCTTTACCGGAAAAAAATGGAAGATAAAGGTACGCTGGTGCCGTTTGCTACTTTTTATGACCTTTTATTTGCTGCCGACAAGGGCAAAATTGCTGAAGCCATTGCGCCAATTGAAAATTCAATTGAAGGGACCATTGGCGCCGTAACCGATATGCTGGTACGGGACGTCAATTTATTGATCCGGCAGGAGATCGTTTTACCGGTTTACCACTATTTGATTGCACCCAAAGGAGTAAAACTTTCTGCCGTCACGGATATAATTTCCCTGCCGCTGGTGCTGGATCAATGTAAAACTTTTATCCGCCAGCATTTGCCGAAGGTTAAATTGCACATGGCCGGCAGTACCTCCGGCGCGGTTTTGCAGGTAGCGACTTCCATCGGTGAAAAAATCAACGTTAATCGCAAAGGCGCGTGCCCGATTTTTGCCGCCATTGGCACCCGCGCCGCCGCTAAATTGTACGGGTTAAATATTCTGGCAAAAAAAATCAACGCAGCCGACAACCAAACCCGTTTTGTGGTTTTGGCCAAAAAAGACCATCCGCCAACCGGCAGAGATAAAACTTCCATTGTTTTTTCGATTCGTAAGGATCATCCCGGCGGGTTGCATAATATTTTAGGTGAGTTTGCGTCCCGCGCGGTGAATCTTACCAAGATCGAGTCGCGTCCCTCTAAAAAGGCGCTGGGCGACTATTATTTTTTCATTGACATGGAAGGTCACCGCGCAGATAATATAATCCAGGAAGCCCTCCGGTTTATTGAACCCAAGGTTTCCTTTTTAAAAGTTTTGGGGTCGTATCCGGCGGCTTGATATTTTTCATGATTTGAGGTGGGTTATGGTGACCGAAAAAGATGAAAGCGGTTTTTTGTCCGGAATCTTGGCGGGCGGGGTTTTAGGCGCGGCCTTAGGGTTGCTGTTTGCTCCGGGAGTGGGATCTGCCACCCGCGAAAAAATCGCCGCAAAATTTAGTGAATTCCAGGAAGATTCGGATAAGGTGGTGGCTGAGTTGAAAACTCATTCTGAGCAGCTAATTAACCAAACCAAAACATCAATTGACACAGGGTTAAACCATATGACTTACATCATTGCCGAGGCCAAAGCGGCGGCACAGGCCAAGAAAACAGAGCTAGAGAAAATGGCCGAAACGCCCAACCCAGAAGATAATTCCTGAAACATAAAAAAAATCAACGGAGGGTCCAGTGTTAAACTTTGCAAACGTATTGTCGGGGTGTTTGGTTTTGTTGATCGTGGCGGGGATTGTGGTTTGTGTTTATATTGTTTTTCTGTTGGTTGAGTTTATCCGCGCCGCCCGGTCGCTCAATCGCGTTCTCAAAAATAGCGAGGGTGAAATTAACGCCATGCTAACGGATGTTTCCAAAACCGTTAACCTGACCACGGCCGGCATCCAAGACCTGGTGCAGCGCATCCGTTTTTTTACCGCTTTTCTGGAGGTTTTGGGCGTAGTTTCCAATGGGGTGGATGTGTTCAAGTCCAAAACCAAGCAGGCCGCGGCGCCTTCTAAAATTGCGGTTTTAAGTACGCTGGCCGGGTTTAAACGCGCCATCGAATTGATATTAGGAGAGAAAAAGTAATTGGAGGTGAATTATGGGTAAATGGTTAAAAGGCGTTTTTGCGGGAGGATTAATCGGGTTGGTGGCGGGCTTGTTGTATGCGCCGCGCAAAGGGGAAGATACCAGGAAAAAATTGCAGGAAACCCTTGAAAAGGCCAGAAAAGCCGGAGCAGACATTAAGGGAAAGGGAGAAGAATTAGTCGGTAAAGCCAAACAAAAAATCAACGAAGTTTTGGAATCGGAAATAGACGAATAGAAAATGGTCCGCAATGAGTAAAATTTCTCAAACCGGCAGACGGGGTTTGTCTGTTTTTATCTTTGGCGCGTTTTTGGGCGCGCTTTTTTTTAATTTTTGGCAGGTTGATTGGGCGGCGGCAGAAACCAAGGTTGCCAATGATCCTACCCGCTTGGGGGTTAGCGCCCGGATTTTAGGTATGGGGAAGGCGGCGGTGGGGTTGGACGATGATCCGGGGATCATGTTTATTAACCCTTCCGGCATCGGCTCGGCCGATCAATGGCAGATGACCAGTATGACCGGAAATTTTATCAACGAAGTAAATTATTCACAATTGGCCGGCGTTTATCCCACCGAGTTTGGTAATTTTGGAATTGGTTATATTGGTTCGGGCTTGGGCTTTACCTCGCCAACCTCTGCTACGGCAGAAGTTTCCGGTGATGTACGGGTTATCCCGTCCTCTACCGAAGGTGACAGCACCTATAATTATAATAATTCGGCCATGCTGGTGACTTACGGCCTTGCGCTGTCCCGCTTTTTTGACCAGGCATTCTTAAAAGATACTTTGGTGGGCGCCAATTTTAAGTTGTTTTCCCAAAATTTGGCAGGCACCGGCGTTACCGGAGGTACCGCTACCGGCTGTAACCTGGATTTGGGGATGATTTACAAGCAAAGCGATATTTTTTCGGTCGGGTTAAATTTGCAAAACATCCTGCCGGCCAGTTTAGGCGGGGCTTTGGTTTGGCCCACGACCACTACCCGTACCAGTGCGGTTGAAGAAACCTTGCCGTCAAACTTAAAACTAGGCATGGCGTATAAAATAATGGGCAGGCAATCCCCGCTTAAATCTGACCAGGAGGTATTGTGGCTCCTGGATGTGGACCGCAGTTTGACTTTGAGCAATTATCCAATGTTATTTCATACCGGCGTAGAATGGCATCCGGTAAAAATGGCGGCGCTCCGGTTTGGGTTTGACCAGGATGTGGTGGGTGGCGACAGTTCGGCAAGCTCGGCCAACAGCAATTTGACCGCGGGGGTGGGGGTAGAGTGGGATGATTTCCGGTTTGATTATGCTTACCACCAGTATGACAGTGTTTCTGAAAACGATACCCACTATTTTTCGCTTTCTTATGGGGTGGCGGAAAAGGCGGAAGTGGTTTTTCCTAAAGCGTTTGAAATTATTGGCCCTAGAGACCGGGCGGTGGTTTTGGATGAGAAGGTCAGGATTAAGGGAAAAGTGTTGGATCCCAAAATGTTTGCGGTTGAAATTCAGGATAAAGTAATTAAGCTGACGTCCAGTACGGATTTTTCGGTTGAAGTCCCGGTTTTGGTCGGGAAAAATTATTTTGCGATTACCGCGCTGGATAAGCAGGGTCAATCACTTTATTCCCAAACATTGCGCTTGGTAAGGTTATTGACTTTTAAGGATGTGCCGGCGGATTCATTTGCCAAATTCCCCATCGAGTGCTTGGCAACAATGGGAATTATTACTGGTTACCCGGATGGCACATTTAAACCCAGCGGGACAATTACTCGCGCCGAGCTTTGCACTTTGCTGGTTAAAACCAAAGGATTGGAATTGCCGGCGGTGACCCAGGAAGTATTTTCGGATGTTCCGCAAACGCATTGGGCCGCCGCCAGTATTAAAGCCGCAGTGGAGGCGGGCCTGGTTAAGGGTTATCCCGATAAAACCTTTAGACCTAAGCAAAATATTAACCGGGTGGAGGGGATTATTGTGATTACCCGATTTGATGGGTTGACCGAGCCGGAAAATATTGAGGCCGCGCCGTTTTCCGATCTGCCGGGGAGGCACTGGGCAGCAAAATCCGTGTCTGCGGCCAAAGCCGCCGGACTCCTGCAGTATTTATCCGGCAAGTTATTGGTGCCCACCTTAAGCATGAGCCGGGGCGAAGCCGCAGAAATTATTTCAAAAACTAAATATGCCGAGGGACGTATCCAGGAGTTAACCGTTTTTCCTCCGGATGAATGATAACCAGTATGTCTAAATCTTTTGTATTAACCGTGCTTGCTTTAACCGCCGGGCGTTTGTTCTTGGGTACGCTTTTCCCTATCACGGGGGATGAAAGCTATTATTGGGTTTGGGCCCGCCACCTTGATTGGTCTTACGTTGACCATCCGCCGATGGTGGCGTGGATTAATTATTTATTTACACTAGGAAGCGCAAATTTACTGGCGTTGCGCCTGGGCTTGAATATTTTGGTCCTGCTGGTTACGGCAGTCATTTACCTGACGGCAAAAAAAATGTTCAATGCAAAGATCGCGTTTTATGCGGCATTACTTTTTCAATTCACGCCGCACTTTTCAATTATCTGGCTGACCATGTTTGTCGATGTGCCGCTGCTTTTATTTTGGTCTCTGGCTTTGTATTTTTCCGCCTGCCTTTTGGAAGATGAAAAATTACTCAACTGGATTGGGCTGGCCTTGGCGGTGGGGTTGGGTTTTTTGAGCAAGTATTCAATGCTTTTGTTTTGGCCCTGCTTTGTGCTGTTTTGTTTGTGGCAAAAGGAGCGCCGCCGCTGGCTGCGGCAGCGTGAATTTTACTTCAGTTTGTTGCTTTCCGCAGTTTTTTTGCTGCCGGTGGTTTATTGGAATATTACGCATAATTTTGCCTCACTAATCTTTCATGGAGAAAGGATATTGCAGGCCGCCCCCGAATCCTGGACCAGCCGCTGGCTTGATTTTGCAATGTTGCAAATTGTGCAATTTTCCCCGTTTTTATGGTGTTTTGTCCCGCTGGCACTGGTTTTCGCATTTAAAAATAAAGACGAGCGTTATCGTTTTTTACTGAGTTTTTCGCTCCCGGTGTGGTTTTTGTTTTTGGCCCTGTCTACGTTGATGCATGCTTGGCCGCACTGGACGGGCGTGGCTTACGTCAGTATTTTTATCCTGATGGTTGCCTATTTCCAAAAAACCGGGAAATCTGTGATGGGTTTAGTTGTGGGCAACGCGGGCTTAGTGCTGGTTATTTTGGCAGTGTTATTGTGGTATTCTCCCGGAATACTGCTGCACCAGGCGCAATATCGCGAAAATATTGGGTTACGCTATAAAATCAGCTCAGATCTAAAGGTTTATTGCCAGATTAACGTTTCGGCCTCGATGCTTGAATTTTATTTGGATCGGCCAACTTACTTGACACTGGGATTTTTGGATGCCGGGCCCAAATGGGGAGAAAAAATGTACGCAATTTGGGGAGAGCCGCAATTGAAGAGTGGAGAAGATATCCTGTATTTTGGCGAAGATAATCAGTTCACCCGAGCCCGTTTGTTTCAGCACTTTAAAACGGTAAAAGTTTTGCGTGATTTCCGGCCGTGTTTTATTGAGGATTATATTAACTGCCATACGGCTTTTTTGGCGAGTGGGTTTAAGGGCGGGACGGTGTATCCTTAAATATCGATTTCCAATGCGGGGTCCGTTTCTCTGGTTTTTTCTTCCGCCTCTATTGCTTTGACCAGCATGCCGTGGCTTTTAATATAAAAAAACCATTTAGTGCTGGTATCAATTACAATTACTGCCACTAATGTCAGCATGATTGCGGAAAGCAATGCGTTGAGGTTGCCTTGGAAAGTTTGTTGGGGCAAGTAGTTATAGAAAATATTTTCAATGCTGGCGTCAATCGTAGTTGCCAGCATGAATAACATCGGAAAAAAGGTTACTCCGGCCAACCATTTGTTACGGTTATTTTTTAAGATGATGGTAGTGCCAATGGTCAAGGCGGCGCAGGCCAAAAGCTGGTTGGCAACCCCAAACATGGGCCAGATCGAAGCGATATCGCCGTTATATAACAGGTATCCCCACGCCGAAACCACCATTAAACTGGTGATAATTACTCCCGGCATCCAGTTTATGTTACCCAGCGGTTTGATAAATTTTCCGGCAATATCCTGGGTAATGTAGCGCGCCACCCGGGTGCCGGTATCAATGGTGGTTAAAATAAACAGCGCCTCAAACATGATAATGAAATGGTACCAATAACCCATCAGGTTTTTCATGCCGGGAATGCCCGAAAAAATCTGCGCCATGCCTACGGCCAGTGATACTGCGCCGCCCGTTCTGCCCGTGACGTTTTCCTGTACCATTTGGGAAAGCGCCGGCAGGTTGGCAACTTGCATTCCCAGCTTTTGAAAAACCGCGGGACTGCAATTAATTGCAAAGTAATCTGCGGGAATTAGTGAGGTGGCGGCAATTAACGCCATCAAAGCTACAAAACCTTCCACCAGCATTGAACCATAGCCAATGATTCGTATATCTTTTTCATTGCTGATCATTTTAGGTGTAGTGCCGGAAGAAATTAGCGCATGAAACCCGGAAATTGCGCCGCAGGCAATGGTGATGCAAACAAACGGCCATACCCGCCCTGGAATAATCGGTCCGCCGCCAAAAATAAAAGGGGTGACCGCTGGCATTTTGATAGTGGGATGGACCATAAAAATGCCGATGGCGAGCATTGCGATGGTCCCGATTTTTAAGTACGAGCTTAAATAATCGCGCGGGACCAAAAGCAGCCATACCGGGAGTACGGATGCGGCCAGCCCATAGAGCGGCAAAATTATTGACAGTTGTTGGCGATTAAACGTAAATGCGGCGGCGACCGGAGACGCTTGGATAAAGTAACCAAAAAACACGCCAAATAGCAGCATCAGCGAGCCAATGATTGAGGCCTCTACCACGGCTCCCTTGCGTAGCATATTCATGTAAAATCCGGTAATGAGTGCTGCGGGAATGCTGACCGCTATGGTAAACGTTCCCCAGGCGCTTTCGGACAGCGCATTGACTACTACAATTGATAAGCCCGCCAGTGCGGTGATGATGATGAATAAAACCGCAATCGCGGTAGCAATTCCGGTCGTTAGTCCGATATAATCGCGCGCAATTTTGTGCAGTGACAGTCCGTTGTGCCGGACCGACGCAAAAAGAATAACATAATCGTGAACTGCTCCGGCTAAAACCGCGCCGATAATGATCCAAATTGCGCCGGGTAAATAGCCAAATTGCGCGGCTAAAACCGGGCCAATCAGCGGTCCCGCACCCGCAATGGCGGCAAAATGGTGCCCAAATAATACCCAGCGGTTGGTGGGGTGGTAGTCGTGGCCGTCATTCAGTCGGTATGCCGGCGTTTCGCGGCTTGGATCCAGCGCCAATACCTTGGCCGATAAAAAGGCCGAATAATACCGGTAGGCCAGCGCAAAGATGCAAAGGGCGATGATTAGTAAAGTTAGGGCGTTAATCGTTGCTCTCCTTTAATATGGATTAAATTCTATAACTTTTGTCGAGAACATGCAAAAAAACAGCTATAATTATTGGATGCAATATTTTATTGCGTCATTGGTAAAAAATTATCTGCGCGACCATAAAATTGGCTTTGCTCAGCCGATCGTGGTTGACGTTCCCAAACAAAAAGCCTTTGGCGACTTTTCGGTGAGCGTTGCGCTGTCGCTGGCTAAAATTTTAGGTAAGCCGCCGCGCGTGGTAGCTGAAGAAATCAAAAATTATATTGAAAACCCCGGCGGCCGTGCGGCCAGCCCATTCGAAAAAATCGAAATCGCGGGCCCCGGCTTTATCAATTTTACTTTGTCAATCCACAAGCTTCAGGAAAATATCCTTGAAATATTGAAGAAGAAGGAAAAGTACGGACATTCTAATATTGGAAAGGGCGCAAAAGTCCTGCTGGAATTTGTTTCGGCAAATCCAACCGGGCCGCTGCACGTTGGGCACGGCAGATGGGCGGTAATCGGTGATGACATTGCGCGGTTATTGGCGGCAATTGGGTATCGGGTAACGCGTGAGTTTTATATCAACGATGCTGGTCGGCAAATTGAAATGCTGCATGATTCAATTAATGCGGTCCTGGAGGGTAGGGACGTGCCCGCCGATGGCTATCGTGGCTCTTATATCAACGAAATTGCCGATCTTTTGCGGCCGCAAAAAGACCCCGCCAAACTTAAAGAAAATGCCATCCGGCATATATTAAAAAAACAAAAACAGGCACTCCTGAATTTGAATGTAAAATTTGACAACTGGTTCAGCGAAAAGTCACTGCACGCAAACAAGCTTTTGCAAAAAACCGCCAATGCGCTGGATAAAAAAGGGGTGACGTATACGGCGGATGGGGCGCTCTGGTTTCGGTCCACTGATTTTGGCGATGACAAAGACCGCGTGCTGATCAAAGAAAGTGGCGAGCCGACTTATTTTTTAGCGGATATTGCTTATCACTTGAATAAATTCCAGCGCGGGTTTCATCATCTGATTGATATTTGGGGAACCGACCATCATGGTTACGTTAAACGGGTAAAGTCCGCGGTCTCGGCGCTGGGTTACAGCGAAGACAGCTTAGAAATTATCATTGGCCAATTGGTGGCGCTGTACCGCGCGGGCGAGTTGGTCCGCATGTCTAAGCGCACCGGTGAAATGATAACTTTACAAGAGGTAATTGACGAAATTGGCGTGGATGCTACCCGCTACTATTTTGCCATGAACGACGCCCATACCCATCTTGAGTTTGACCTGGAAAAAGCCAAAGAAAAGTCCATGGATAATCCGGTTTATTATTTACAATACGCGTTTGCCCGGCTTTCCAGTATTATGCGTGAAGCCCACAAAGGCGGGCATAAAATCGCGAGCTCGAAAGATATTTTTCTCTTAAGTTCAAATGATGACCGTGATTTGATGAAAATGCTTTTGGATTATCCGGACGCATTGTCCGAAGCGGCACAAGCGCGCCAGCCGCACCGCTTGATAAATTTTGCGGTAGAGTTAGCTACTTTTTTTCATTCCTATTATCATCGCAATCGGGTTATTTCTGCTGATCCCAAGTTAACTTCCGCGCGGCTGGTTTTGGTTTCGTCTGTCAAAATTGTGCTAAAAAGCATTTTTGATTTGTTGGGAATTTCCGCTCCGGAGAAGATGTAGTCAGCGGCAAATTTTTACCAAAATCCCATCGAAGTATGTTAAAATTCAAGTAATAAATTCGGCTGACAGAAAGGATTTCAACTCATGAAATACGCATTTTTTGAAGGGAAAATTGTTCCGTTTGCAAAGGCCAAAATTGGCGTTATGACGCACGCGTTTAATTATGGTACCGGCGTTTTTGAGGGTATCCGGGCCTATTGGAACGAAAAACAAAAACAAATGTTTGTGCTGAAACTGGAAGAGCATTATGAGCGATTGTTTCGCTCGGCGCGGGTTTTGCATATCGACATTCATTATTCGGTTGATGAATTGTGTGCCATTACCTTAAAACTATTAAAAAAACATGGCTACAAAGAAGATGTCTACATCCGTCCGATTGCGTATAAGTCAAAAGAAAAAATTGGGTTGGGCTTAACCAACATTGAAAGCGATTTAACCATATATTTGGCGCCGTTTGGTGATTATTTGGATGTTTCAAAGGGGATACGCGTCTGTACTTCCACCTGGCGGCGCATTGATGATATTGCAATTCCCGCGCGCGCCAAAGTAACTGGTTTATACGTCAATTCATCATTAGCCAAAGCCGAAGCTACTATGAATGGCTATGACGAGGCGGTTATGTTGTCAGGGGACGGCCATGTTTTAGAGGGGTCCGGCGAAAATATTTTTATGGTGCGTGCGGGCCAGGTTTTAACGCCGCCGGTTCACGAAAATATTTTGGAAGGTATTACCCGCAAAGCGTTGATTGAAATGATTCAAGATGAATTGGGAATAGTAGTGCACGAGCGCTCCATTGACCGTAGCGAACTTTATATCTCTGATGAAATGTTTTTCTGCGGTACCGGGGCGCAAATTTCACCGGCGGTGGAAATTGACCGGCGCAAGATTGGTGACGGGAAAATTGGCCCAATTACCAAAAAACTACAAAAATTATATTTTGCGGCGGTACGGGGCGATAATCCCAAATATCAGGATTGGGTGACGCCGGTATATTAAATGATTAAAGGCATCGGCGTTGACATTGTCGAAATTAACCGCATTGAAAAGTCGGTTAATGAATTTGGCGAGCGGTTCCTGAGTCGGATATTTTCGAAACACGAGATCAATTATTGCCGGCGGCGCAAAAAATTAAAGATTCCAGAGCTAGCGGTGCGTTTTGCGGCCAAGGAAGCGTTGGGCAAGGCACTGGGAACCGGCTTAAATGGCCTGGTCTGGACCGAAATTGAAATCCGGAATGATAAACTGGGCAAACCAATTTTATATTATAAAGGCCGGGCGAAGCCCAAAACCATGGTGAGTTTATCGCACGACGGGAAATTTGCCGTTGCGTTCATAGTAATTGAGGAGTAACAAATTGGATAACCGGGTGGTTACTCGCGAAGAAGCCAAGCGGCTGGATGATTATGCGATCCGAACGCTAGGAATTCCTTCCGTTGTCCTCATGGAAAATGCCGGCCGGGTGTCCGCCCACGAAATTTTAATCCGCTATCCCTGGGTTAAGTCCATTTTGGTTTTTGTTTATAAAGGCAATAACGGCGGCGACGGCTTGGTAGTAGCGCGCTATTTATCTGCAGCCGGAAAAGATGTAAAAATTGTTTTGCTGTGTAACCCTAAGGATTTTTCTTATGATGCAAAACTTAATTTTGATATAGCGCAAAAGTTGAAAATTCCGTTTATTTTGGCCAACCATGCGGCGCCCAGGAAAAAGCTGTCTGCCATTCTGGCGCGGGCCGATTTGGTGGTGGACGCAATTTTTGGGGTGGGGTTGTCGGATAAGGTTAGTGGGTTTTTGGCCGAGGTAATCCGCAAAATTAACGTTGCGGATAAAGCTGTCAAAGTGGCGGTAGACATCCCTTCCGGGTTGGATGCCAACACCGGGCAAGTATTGGGAGAAGCGGTGCGTGCCGATTTGACGATTACCCTGGCATTTATGAAGAAAGGCTTGCTGGAGCCGGCATCGATAAAGTATGTTGGAAAGCCGGTGGTAGTGGATATTGGAATACCGAGCAACCTGATTTTTGGCGCCAACTCAGCGGCGGTGCCAAAACCGGGTGCGGTTTCCAAAGGCAAATTTAAACTCAGCGCCAAAGGAATCACTGCGATTACCTCAGATTTTATTTCTTCCGCCTTAAAGCGCCGTGCCTATGATTCCAATAAAGGCCAGTTCGGTAAAATATTAATTATTGCTGGTTCCAGCAGCATGTCTGGGGCAGCCATCCTGGCCGCACGGGCGGCGGTCAAAAGTGGTGCCGGGTTGGTAACCCTGGCCGTACCCGAGAGTATCCAGGGGATTGTGGCGGCGGCATGTGTGGAAGCCATTGTTCTGTCCTTGCCGCAATCAACCAGCGGGGCATTGTGCCCGAAATCTCTGGAAAAATTGCTTCCCAAAATGATTGGCCTGGATGCTATTCTGGTTGGCCCCGGGATCTCTACTGACATTGAAACCAAAGAATTTTTCTTCCTGCTCCTCTCCCGATTGGTGCAGGATAAATTTAAAATTCCCGTGGTGATTGACGCCGATGGCTTAAATTGCTTGTCCGAAAATGTGGACACATTGCAAACGTTGAAATTTCCGGTGGTGCTTACTCCTCATCCGGGCGAGTTTGCCCGCCTGATTAATAAAACTATTGCTGAGGTTCAAAAACAACGCGTCGCACTGGCAGAGAAATTTTCTGCCAGCTATAAGACTACTTTGGTTTTGAAAGGGGCCGATACGGTTTGCACGCAGGGAAAAAAGAAAACGGCTATCAATTTTACCGGCAATCCGGGGATGAGCTCAGCTGGAGTGGGGGATGTTTTGGCGGGCTTGCTGGTTTCACTGGTCGGGCAAGGTATGGATCCCTTTGCTGCGGCCAAAACGGCGGTCTTTGTGCATGGCCTGGCGGCGGATCTTTTGGAGCGTCAAGTTGGGGTTTTTGGCTTGACGGCGTCTGCCTTGGTTGAGCTCATTCCGGTCGTGTTAAAACATTATTATCGCGGGTGATTTGATATGTTGGACTGGTTAATTAATTGGTTGGGCAAAGAAGTTGTTTTTTTTATCGATGAATTCGGTAAAAATATCCACCTAGCGGTAGATACGCTAAAATGCATTGCGGCACGTAAGTACTCCACAAAAAACGTATTTGAACAGATGAAGCGGATTGGCAATGATTCTCTGCCGGTAGCGTTGACGACCATCCTTTTTGTCGGCATGGTTTTTGCTATCCAGATTGCTTACGAATTTGTTCGATTTGGCGCCAATAAAGTTGTCGGCGGACTATTGGGTATTGCCTTAACCCGTGAATTATGTCCCATTTTGACCGGCGTGGTTTTGGCGGGCCGGGTGGGAGCGGCCATTGCGGCAGAATTGGGAACCATGAAAGTAACCGAACAAATTGACGCTTTGCGCTCCATGGGAACCGATCCGGTTAATTATTTGGTGGTGCCGCGAGCCATTGCGGCTGCCTTGATGCTGCCAGTTTTAACCATTTTAACGGATATTGTAGGGTTTTTAGGCGGTTATGTCGTGGCGGTGTGGTTTGTGGGAATCAGCTCATTTGATATGATGAGTTCAGTAGAGTCGTTCCTTAAAATTTCAGACATTCTGGGTGGCTTAAGCAAGACCATTGTCTTTGGCTTGATTATAGCAATTGTGGCCAGCTACCAGGGGATGCATGCGCGGGGTGGCGCCAAAGGAGTCGGGGAGGCCACCACCAACGCGGTGGTAATTTCGTTAATCACAATTTTTGTGGCAAATTACTTTTTATCGATAGCAATATTCAGGTAGTAAAATTATATGATTGATATAATTAAGGTACACAAGTCGTTTAACAACAAAAAGGTTTTGGACGGCGTTGATCTGGCGATTGAAACCGGTAAAACTACGGCAATTATTGGCCCTTCCGGATGCGGGAAAAGCACTCTTTTGCGCTTAATTTTGGCATTGGATCGTCCGGATTCCGGGTCCATTCTGGTTGATGGAGTTGATGTAACCAAGTTATCTGAAGCCCAGTTGTCCAAGGTAAGAAGAGGCATGGGGATGGTGTTCCAGGGCTCTGCCTTGTTTGATTCAATGACGGTTGGGGAAAATGTTAGCTTTGCCCTGCGGGAACACACCTCGCTGACTGATCAGGAAATAAGAAAAATTGCGATTGAAAAATTAAAATTAGTGGATTTGGCCGGGGCCTATGATTTGATGCCGTCCGAGTTGTCGGGCGGCATGCAAAAACGGGTTAGTTTGGCGCGCGCGCTATCTTTTGGCCCCAAAATGCTGTTATACGATGAACCCACTACCGGGTTGGATCCACAAACTTCCGCCAGCATTGAAATTTTGATTAATAAGTTGGCGCACGAGCTTAAAGTGACTTCGATTTTGGTGACCCATCAACTGAGTACAATTTTCCGCACGGCGGCGCGGATCGTGATGCTGCATCAGGGAAAATTGATCGAGGGTGGAACCGTTGAGCAAGTGCGCCGGACGCAAAATTTAGTTTTAAAACAATTTATTGATGCGGGAATAATCTAGTCCGCCGACGGCGGGCAGTTAAAAGTTGATACAATAGGAGGGACAAATGCAAAATTATCGAAAAGTTGGAATCCTGACTTTGGTGGCGCTGGTGGCTTTGGGGTTAATTGTCATGTGGAAAAGTGATTTTTTGCTAAAGCAGGGCGGGTACCAAATGATTGGGTCGTTCCAAGATATCCAGGGGTTAACGGTTGGTTCTGAAGTGCGTTATCGCGGAGTAAAGGCCGGCAAGGTTATGCGGATTGATCCCGGGATGGATGATATTCGGGTTTATTCTTTGGTTAACCGCGACATTAGGATTCCGGATCAGTCATTTTTGCGGGTAGCGTTTGACGGCTTGGTTGGCATGAAATATTTGGAGGTTATTCCCGTCCATTCGGCTGGAATTTATAAACCCTCGCAGGTTTTATCGGGAGAAGCCACTTCCGGGATTGTTGATTTTGTGGATATTGGAGCGCAAAACCTTGAAGAAACCAAGAGAATACTGGAAGTGATTCGAACCATCATTGAACGGCCGGATATTCAGGCGGCATTTATCGATGCGGTTTTAACTACCCAAAAAGCTACCAACCAAATTAATGAACTGACAATGGAATTGCGGAAAATTGCACAATCGATTGACAGTATTGTTTCCGATCCAAAATTTCAGGCCAGCGTAAAGAGCGTCGCCGGGCAAACTGACAAGACGCTTTCCTCCGCCAATGACTTTTTTGGTTCGTTTGCTCAGTTGCGGATTGTGCCTTCTGGTAACGTACAGTTTGGCACAATTAATAATGAAATTCGCGCAAACCTAGATGTAGTTCCGTCCAAAAACCGACATGATTATTACCGTTTTGGGCTGGGTGAAGGGCCGGCCACGACCCAAGGGTTAAGCCTGCAGGACTTGTGGATTGCGCGTCAGGTTTCTTCCCAGTTTGGGATGCGGATTGGCATGATTAATGCTTCATTGGGTGGCGGCGTTGAATTTTACCCGAATGACTTGACCACCTTGGCGGCGGATTTGTATAAGATTAATAATAATCCGGATTATCCAAAGTTAAGGTTTACGGCTGAACAGCAAATTGAAGAGTATTTGGATGTCGTAATTCGGGCAGATAATTGCTTGAACTATGATAAAAACTATTCAGTTGGTTTGACGGTAAAGAG
>Ga0265292_1001045_pt1 | contig 27655 bp, 22 predicted proteins | sample Munlanlewell296A_FD_189080 | JGI IMG/M metagenome (GOLD analysis project Ga0265292, IMG submission 189080) | Leachate microbial communities from a municipal landfill in Southern Ontario, Canada - Leachate well 296A | ecosystem: Engineered > Solid waste > Landfill > Unclassified | place: Canada... | reverse complement strand
AGGATGGCCAGAATCTATGGCAAAAGAGCAATATTTTGGAGGAGGAAATTTATGGGGTTACTGCCGGAAATTTCTAAGCGCAAAATTTACGAAAAAAAAGGATTTAATAGCATTTATGAATTTTCTTTTAAGTTGGCTGGCTTAAGCGAAGACCAAGTTAGACGTGTTTTCCATTTGGAAAAACGATTTAACGAAATGCCAATCTTAAAAAATCTACTTAGTTCCGGCGAGGTGAGTGTAAGCAAACTTTCCAGAGTTGCATCCATTGCTACCTTGGAAAATCAAGAAAGTTTAGCGGAAGTGGTAAAAACACTTCCCAGGAGTGCTGTGGAAACTTTGGTGAAGGATGAAAAATTTGCATTAAATTGTGCCAAGTTCGACGGGAAAGACTTTGCGAACTCAAACCAAAATGGCTTATTTAAGCCACAAATCGAGGTAAAATCTGTGCCCGGCACATTTGCGAACACCGCCAACTTGGGCCAAGTCGCGAGCTTGCTTGAACTAAGCAAACTCAACTTAAATTCTGCAGTTACCGCACGCCTCCTTGAACTCCAAAACAAAGGATTCGATTTAAACCAAGTTCTAACGGAGCTCCTAGACAGACGCGAAGAAGAAATCCAGCAAGAAAAGGCCAAAATTGCAGAAGAAATCGAACAAAACCAGGCAAGGCAACCTGTAGCGCAGAGCACAAAACCGTCTAGATACATCCCTGCCCGTGTCCGCAAAATCCTACAAAAAGAGCACGGCACAAAATGTTCAATTCCTAACTGCAACAAGCCGGCGGAACAACTGCACCACACACAAATGTTTGCACTAAGCCACGCACACAATCCGCAATTCCTCGCGCCTCTTTGCAAAAATCACCACACCCTTGCGCATAGCGTAAATCTTAAAATCCAGGAGGAAAGAAAAGCGGTCTTGAGGCTGTAGCTTATGCTATTTTTTCCAACCGGCACTTATAAATCTATCGCCATCTAAATGTGCAAGGCAACGGCAACTTAGCCTATGAATGCGGAGAAAATGCCCACGAGTAACATAAGCTACAATTGGTGAAGGCGGACGTGGCTTGCAACAAGCACTCAAAGTTACCGGCAAATCTGGCAGGCCGGAAACAATGACTTTTTTTACCAATCTAAGCGGAGAATCCTCTTCCAAGGCCACCACTTTATTCTTCTTCTTACCAGACGTATTTTCGAGCAAGACAAGATCTTTTTTATCGTCGATATTTTCCACAGCGTCAGGTAGCCCCTTAAAATAATTCCTTATCTTATTGCGCGCGGAAGAGGTTTTTGCAATCGACTCCCAATACTGGCTCGGTTTCCCATTGTTGCGAGTTATAATCTCAACAACTTCCCCGCTCTTAAGCTCATATTCCAAAGGCACAACCTTGCCATTAACCCTGGCCCCAACCATTTTATTTCCAACTTCAGTGTGCACACTGTAAGCAAAATCTATTGGGGTTGCACCACGTGGCAATTCCATAAGCGCTTTTTTTGGTGTAAGTACAAAAACCTGGTCATCTTCCTCATCACTACTTGCGCCTTTTTTTAAACCCAATTTATAACTCCAGTGTGATGCCACTCCAATTTCAGCCTGCTCGTGCATGCCCAAAGTGCGGATTTGGATCTCAGTGGGCTCGGCGTAAACATCACCACCAACTCCAAGCACAGTAGTATGTAGACTTTGATAGCCGTTTTGTTTTGGAACGGCAATATAATCTTTAAGCCTATCCGGAAGTGGTTCATAGGCGCCATGCAAAAGACTCAACACATGGTAGATATGAGCAAATTTTTCTTTACCTTCCGCTGGAAGATCCGGCAAAACAATGCGGACTGCAAATACATCATAAATTGATTCAAAACTTTGCGCATCCTTCTTCTCCATTTTTTGGAAAATACTAAAAAGATGCTTCATACGCCCTTGCACATCTTTAAACGGAATCCCTTCTTTTTTTAGAAGTTTCTTAACTTGAGAAGTTGCATAAGCCATACATTCCTTGCTTTTTTTGCGATATTCCGCAAGTTGACCGGATAAAGCGGAAAATTCTTTTGGATACAAATAGAAAAACGCAAGATCCTCAAGCTCACTTTTAAAAGAATAAATACCAAGCCTGGAAGCAACAGCAGAGTAAACAAGCAGTGTTTCCCTTGCTATACGCTCTCTTTTTTCCGCAGGCACAAATTCCAAAGTACGCATATTGTGAATTCGGTCGGCAAGCTTTATAAGCACAATGCGCACGTCTTTTGCTAAAGCTAAAAACAGTCTTCTCCACCTTTCGGCCTCAGCATTTTCATTATCTTCCGGACGAATTTTAACCAAAGACAACTTTGCCACCCCTTCAACCAAAATCGCAACTTCCCTACCAAATTCTTTTTCTATATCAAAAAGAGAAACATCTGTGTTTTCCGGAATATCATGCAAAATGCTTGCCTGTAGCGTAGCCAAATCCGGATTAAGACCAAGCAAAATCTGAGCAACCTGCAAAGGATGCTCCACATAAGCTTCTCCGGAAAATCTTTTTTGCCCCATGTGGGCTTTTTTTGCAAATTCATATGCACGAGCAATCTCAAAAATCGCGATGTCCGGCCTCTTGCTTAAAATCAAATTCTTTAATGTGGAATAAGTCATGTACCTATCCTACAAGCTAAAGCTCGCTTTCGTCTATAATTAGATTTATATCCGAGCCACTCACGTCCACAACTTGTATCCCTTTAATAAGTGCCTCGCGGTTAAACTCAATATCGGAAATACGGGCACCCACATCCACAATAATGGATTCATAATAAGAAATCAGTTTTTTGCGCGCCTGGTACTCGGCCCTCAAACGCACGGATTGCTCCGCTTTAACAATAAAATCTTCCAAAGCACCGGCACTTGCATAAGCGTCCAGCTCTTTCATCCTATCAAAAAATTTTGATTCGGCGTTTCCTTTCTCTCCATCAACCTCATCAAACAAGGCAACCAAACTACTTGCCTGAGCATTTAACTCAAATAGATTATTTTCACCAAGATTATTTAAATATTTAAGTTCTTTGGTATAAGAATCCAAAACGGAAGTTCTATCTATAGATTGATCAAGCAGTTCATTAATATCAACCTGCATGGATTCATAAATTGACCCAAAATCATCTATTTTTCGGGCAAGTTCGCTACTGCCGGGATATCCCTCTCCAAGATTTTCTCCGGAAGAAGTGGCACCGTCAGGCGCAAGCTCTTTTTCACCTACCAAAACTGCAACCCAAATAGAAGAATCCGTAACATCATAACCGTCACTATTACCGGAATCGGAAGCCTCACCGGGGTCTGGCACAACCGTACGATTTTTTAAATAAGAAAGCCCTTTAAATCCACCAAATATAATCGCCAAAATAAGGGCAAGAGCCAAAACTCCACCGCAACAAAATTTTACATGGCGACCCGACAAATTAGCTTCTTTTAAAATATCCATAATCCCACCCTCCTCTTCAAAAGAAGCATCTTCTTGAGGCGTGCTATCTACTTCTGCAAGCTCCTTTAAACGATTTTTTGTCTTTTTCCTGCGTTCCTGTAGCTCATTGCTCTCGGGCATCTCTTCCACCTCAAGCACCTCACCCACGTTAAACTCATTCAAAACCTTTAAAGACTCCTCGGAAGGAGCAGGCAAAGAAGCTTCCTCATCCTCCTTTTTTTTGAGTTCAGAGAGCTTTTCTATACCGTCGTCCACCTTTGGATTTTGATCATCTCCTGGCATAAAACGTGGGCATAAATAAATACCACACCATTATAGCACAAAACTGCGCGATTTTTAAGGTCTATTTGCTTAATAGCCATACATCATTCCCATGCCGGCTCCCATACCAGCCCCCATAACACCAAAAATGAGTACGAACTCAATTATAAGAAGCAAAATAACAGACCCGGCCTCAAGTTTTCCAAGTTTAGTAAGCACAATCCACATAACAACTAGGCCCCAAATTCCAGCAACAATAGATAAATCAGGGATTATAGAGATAAAATTCAATACACTCGCATATCCCAAAATCCTTACATAAGCCTCCATACTAAGTTTTGAGTGGAAAAGCTTTTCTGCCAAAAAACCTACCAAATACAAAAGTGCAATACCAAGCACCGTAGCCATAACAATGCCGGAAAGCATCCAAGTAATATCAGGCCTATAGGTTATCATCCCATAAGTTCTAGGGAAAATGTAAGAACCAAGTGAACTTGCTAATGCCCCAAGAAAAACCATGGCGAGGGCGGATTTAAGCCCATCTTTTTCTGCAACAACAGCGTGCATAGCCGGCTCTTTAAGCAAAACAATATCTAAAGCATTCTTAAACATTTTTTGGATATCCATATAATTAAAACTTAAGAATAAATCGCTTAAAGAATATCAAGCTATATAGTAAAATAATAGCGAACTTTATCACCCATTCACGCTATGCAACAAAATACAACGGACTACATCGCAAAATTGGCTTACACAACAACAAAAGACCATTGGAAGAAACTTGTAGGGCTACCGGTAACAGTAACGGCCGGTGCTTTTGCAATACTGGGATTACTGGACAAAATTGGCGAAAACACAGCTCCAATCATCTCCCTTATGGCCTTAATTGGACTTGGGCTCTTTGTATTTATGATTTGTTTTGGAACTGCAGTCACAAAATGGACGGAAACTATATATAAAGGTAAAAAAACAATAGATATAGAGGAAGGCTTGCGCTACGGACTCACGCGATTTTGGGGAGTAATAGGCACTTGGCTACTCACAATGCTTAAAACATTTTTATGGGCACTCTTGCTACTTATTCCGGGCTATTACAAGGGAATAACTTACTCATTTTCTATAAAAATCTCCCAACTGGAAAAAATTTCCGGTGGAAACGCAAACCGCTTAAGCCAAATGCTTGTTAAAAATTCCGGATTTTTAAGAACGCTCGGCAACATTGCTTCAATTGGAATAATCATAGGCCTCTTCTTTTATATTTACTTATTAGCTTCACTCTTGCTTGGAGGCGTTTTTACATCTGCAAATGAGTCAATAGGGATAATCCTTATGACTATACTTTTCAGCATTGGCACAGCAGTAAGCGCAGTATTTATGATGATATTTAAAAATTATGAGTACCTTCTCTACAAGGAGGAGAACAAAACAGAATTCGCTGAAATGCTTAAAAAGCTAAAAAAGGTTTGAACTATTGGGTTCTTTTCCTTACAATTCGGCAGACATTTAATCATAACCAATCCTTATGGAAATCTCAGTACTTGCCACAGGCGCAAGCGTACTAGCTATCCTTTGGGCAGTTGGGCTGATTGTTAACGTCCTAAGCAAAACGGACGGGAGCACTCAAATGACCCAAATTGCACTTTCTATACAAGAAGGAGCAATGGCCTACTTGAACCGCCAGTATAAAACGCTATCTGTATTTGTAATCTTAGTATTCTTAATACTCGGATTCGGGCTCCCCAGTCATGGCTTTTTGATTGCTATGGCATTTTTGGTTGGAGCAATCTTTTCTGCAATAGCAGGCTATATTGGTATGAGTGTATCTGTTCGCGCCAATGTGCGCACTGCAGAAGCCGCCAAAAAAAGTCTACAATCAGCACTAAATGTTGCATTTAAAGGTGGTGCTGTTACCGGACTTGCAGTAGTTGGCCTTTCATTACTTGGAGTATCAGGATTCTATTTTATATTCACACATTCATTCGGACTAGATGTTAACGAATCCGCCGGACTGCTTATTGGATTTGGTTTTGGAGCTTCACTTATCTCACTATTTGCCCGTGTTGGTGGAGGAATCTACACAAAGGCTGCAGATGTTGGAGCGGATTTAGTTGGTAAAATTGAAAAAGGCATCCCGGAAGACGATCCTCGTAATCCTGCAGTTATAGCAGACAACGTTGGAGACAATGTTGGGGACTGCGCAGGAATGGGTGCGGATCTTTTTGAAACTTATGCAGTAACACTTATTGCTGCAATGATACTCGCCGCATCAACACTTACGGAAAAAATTGGAAGTCTTGGTGTTGAATATCCACTCGCTCTTGGAGCGGTTGCCGTACCTGCCACAATAATAGGAATCTATTTTGTAAGGCTTAAAGAAGGCAAGAAAAACATTATGGGAGCCTTATATAGGGGAACCGTGGTAACCGGAATAGTATCGGGAATCGGATTCTTTTTTGTAACAAAGTACATGCTTAACGACATGAAGATTTTCTTTGCAACGGTTGTGGGGCTTTTACTCACACTCTTTGTAACAATGGCGACTGAGTACTTTACTTCAAAAGATTTTTTCCCGGTTAAGGCAATCGCAAAAGCATCTGTAACAGGAGCCGGAACAAACTTAATCACAGGGCTTGCTATGGGCTTGTTCTCAACTCTCCCAATGGTGCTTGTGATTGTAGTCGCTATGGCAAGTGCTTACTGGCTTGGAGATAGCTCCACACTCGGAAGCGGAATTTATGGAATAGCAATTGCTGCAGTAGCTATGCTTTCCACAACTGGGATCGTGATCGCAATGGATTCATACGGACCAATCACAGATAATGCAGGAGGAATTGCAGAAATGGCAAATCTTCCACAAAACGTAAGAGTTAACACGGATGCTCTTGATGCAGTTGGAAACACCACAAAGGCGGTAACAAAAGGTTACGCAATCGCATCGGCTGCACTCGCTGCTCTTGTACTTTTCCAAGCTTATGGAGAGGAATTATTTAAAAACAGTGGGGTCAAATACGTTTTTGACCTAACGGATTACCGCGTAATGATAGGACTATTTATAGGAGGAATGCTTCCATTCTTATTTAGCGGATTTTTAATGCAAGCGGTTGGTAAAGCTGCTTTCTCAATTGTAGAAGAAGTTCGCAGACAGTTCAGAGAAATCAAAGGAATTATGGAAGGTAAAGCTCTTCCGGATTACGGAGCTTGCGTGGACATAGTTACTCGCTCCGCATTAAAAGAAATGATTTTGCCTGGCTTACTCGCTGTATTTTCTCCAATCATAGTTGGATTTGTTTTAGGTCCACTAGGGCTCGGAGGTCTTATGGGTGGAGTGATTGTTACGGGCTTGCTCCTAGCTATCAATATGAGTAACGCGGGTGGCGCTTGGGACAATGCTAAAAAATATATTGAAGATGGAAATCATGGAGGAAAAGGTTCAGATGCACACAAAGCTGCAGTTGTTGGAGACACAGTTGGTGATCCATACAAAGACACAGCAGGTCCTGCCTTAAACGCACTTATTAAAGTAATTAACACGGTTGCCTTACTACTTGCCCCGGTAATAGTTCTACATTCAATCTTGTAAGGCGTAGCGACATCAATACCTAGCCAAAACCTAAAAGTGTCAATGGGAAAAACTCATTGGCACTTTTATTTTGTATTCAAAAAATAGATAATAATCCCTTCGCAAAGCCATGCAAAGCGAAGCCCACACCCATGCTTTTCCACCCATTTAAATATCAATTATTTTCCACCTTGCTTGAGAAGCAAGAGAATATGTGCACGGTCAAAATCCGCCGTGGAAGCCAAGAAGGTACCCTCTATTTCCCAAATGCATTAATCCCGGCAGAACTGGAACCAGGGCAAAACTTTATTTTAAACTTAGAGCCGGAAGAAACCGCCAACCAAAACCAAACCACAGCATTAAAAGCCCTACTGGAAGAGCTTATACGCTAGAGTAATTATTCTCCTTTCTTCTCTTTCTTTTCATCATCATCACCTTCCGTTTCCTTCTTCTCGGTTGTAATTTCAACGTCGGCAGCTGTTGGAGCAACTTCAGGGGCTACTTCTTCTTCCTGTGGAGCAGAAACAGAAACTATAGTTTCCTCAGGATCAGAAAGAACCTTAATCTTAGCAGGAACAACCAAATCTGAAACATGTAATGAACAAGAGAAATCGACTAGTGATTCAACGTTAAGAACAAGCTCATGAATCAAATCACCCGGCAAACAAGAAACTTCAATTGAATCAAGGCTTTGTACCAATACACCACCCAAATCACGTACCGCAGGGGCTTGACCCTCCAAACGTACAGGCAATTGAGTAGTCACCTCTTCATCCATACGAACATTTATAAACTCAACATAAGAAATTTGATTTGTAACTGTATCGCGGTCCACACGTACAACAAGCGCTTTTTTAGTATCACCACCCTCGATTTCAAGATCCAAAACTGTATTTGAACCTGCAGTCTTAAAAATACGCCTAAATTCATTACAATTCATCTGTAAATCAATATTTGCGACTCCATGTCCATAATATTCAGCAGGTATTAAACCCTCTTTGCGAAGATTTTTAGCCTTTTCCGCTTTGCTACGATTTTGAACCTTTAATATAACTTTTTCCATATATAAATAAATCTGAAAGATGCGGAGGCGATTCTAGCTACTAAAGAACAATTGTGCAAGCTAAAAATGGCAAGACTGCGTTCGACTTAGCAGAAACTGCGTAGTATAATCAACCGGCATTATTCTTAAAACACGTTTTTATGGGATTATTCGGACAAGCAAAAGACATGTACAAACTGCAAAAAAAGGCTAAGCAGATCAAAGAAGAACTAAAAAATTTACATATTGAAGCGGAAATCGAAGGTGTAAAGGTAATAATGAATGCAGAACAAGAGGTTCAAGAAGTGGAAATAGCGGAAGCCATGATGGCACCGGAAAACAAAGTCAAACTGCAAAACACTTTAAAAACGGTAATCAATAAAGCAACTAAAAAATCACAAGAAATCGCAGCCGAGCGCATGCGAGATATGATGGGAGATCTTGGAATGAACTTGCCTGGAATGCCAACTGATTCACCAAAAGAATAAAATGGAAAAACGATTACTACAGCTACTTGGGCTCGCACTTTTCATTGTGGCGGTTTGGCAGGTCTGGCAACCACTTTGGCGCTACGATTTAAACGAATCTGTGGACAAAGATAGCACGGAAAAAATTGTCTTTGAAATAACGCAAGGAGAAAGCGCAAAAAGCATCGGAGATAGGCTTGAAGACAAAGGCTTAATAGGAAACGACACCAGCTTTATACGCACCGTAAAAAATGAGGATTTGGACGGACTAGTGAGGTACGGGAGTTTTGTTTTGAGCCCGAGCATGACCCTTCGCGATATTGTAACGACTTTAACCACCGAGGGTTCCGGCGAAATGGCAATCACTGTGATTGAGGGTTGGACCATAGACCACATCGACGCCAAATTAACAGATATGAGCCTCATAAATTCCGGCGATTTTAAACTCTGCACTTTTAACTGCACTTTTACTTACGATTTTCTTGGCAACGATCGCTCGTTAGAAGGATTTTTGTTCCCGGATACATATTTTATAACCAGCAAAAACTTTTCCTCGGAAGATTTAATCAATCGTATGCTACAAAATTTTGATAACAGATGGACTGACGAAATGGATACAACCCTCGCAAGTTCCGGCCGTACATTAAGAGAAGTGGTTACTGTTGCCTCAATGCTGGAAAAAGAGGTTAAAACCGCAGGTGATTTGCCCATTGTTTCCGGAATTATTTGGAAACGCTTGGATTCCGAATGGGCACTTGGCATAGACGCAACTCTTCTTTACATACAAGACGATGGCGAAATTTCCGCCGAAGATTTGGCCTCAGAAAGCGAGTACAACACTCGCCTTAATAAAGGTTTGCCCCCAACCGCAATCGGCAACCCCGGCCTTGCCACATTAGAAGCTTCTCTAAGCCCAAGGGACTCAGATTACTGGTTCTACCTCACCGACCCCAAAACCGATGCCGTAATCTACGCAACTTCAAACGAGGAACACGAGGCGAATAAAGCTACGTACTTGTAAAGAAGTTAGCGAGATGGTATAAAAAGCGACTATGGAAAATATATACCAAAATGCAGATTTAATTGTACAAACAACAAAGGGTTGCACCATGGATTGCAAAGGGTGTTATTTGGCGAAACCTGGCAAAAGCACGGAACTCGATACAGAAACATACAGAGCAGAAATAGCAAAATTGCAAAAAGGCAATGTAGTTGCATTAAGAGGTGGCGAAATAACAAAAATAAACAACTGGTTCGCTAAGTTCGTGGCGCCAGCAATAAAAATGGGATTAATGGTTGTAATCGAATCAAATGGTCATTTTATTGAAGCAAATAATTACAATGAAGTTTTAGAAGGAATGAAAAACCCAGCAATAGACGTAAACATAAGCTGTGACAAAATACATCTTGGAAACAAAAATCCGGCACAAAAAGAAGAAGAATTTGCAAAAATGGCCCGCTTTGCAAGTGATGCAACGGAAAGAGGAATAAATTTTGGCTTTTACGCACTTATGTCCACAGAAGAAATACCAGATTTCGTAGAAGGAACAGCCTTAGCAGAATACCTTGGCAAATTCCACGCACTCCCCTTCTACGCAGATATTTCACAAGTTTCGTTACATGGTAAGTACCTGAATTGCGAAGGGCGAATTTCTGACAAAATACCTCGCTAGCCAAAACCAAAACGGCTTTCCTAAGCCATTATTCGAAGCAAAAACTGTGCCCGGGCAGAACTGCCCAATCTGGTGGTATAGATGTCTTTTATTTTCTGATAGAAAACCCTTTCCGAAAGGCGAATCTCTCGTAGTCTCGCCTGAAGTTTATCAAAATATTCTGTTGTTTTGCCCGATTTCAATTTCTCCTCATTTAGAGTAAAGCCCTGTAAAAGGTATTCTTTGAGTCTTTGTGTTGCCCAGATGCGGAATTGAGTGCCCCAAAAAGAATTTACTCGATATCCAACGGAAATAATCGCATCGAGGTTGTAGTGTTTTATGGTTCTACTCACGTCACGATCACCTTCTTTTTGAACTACTAAGAAATTCTTAGTAGTTGCTTCTCCGCTTAATTCTCCTGTTTCATAAATATTCTTTAAGTGCATAAGTACGTTTTCGGAAGTACAATCAAAAAGCTTCGCCATTGATTTTTGCGAAAGCCAAAGGCTTTCATCTTTCCTCTTCATCCAGCTTGCAATCATCACATTTGGTTCACCAAAATTTCTCGCTAAATTTCAATGATGTTGATTTCGTTTCCTTGAATAGTTAATTTTTGAGTCATAAGAATTTTACTGAACCCCATCATAATTCACCACCACGGTAACAGTGTTGCTAGCTTTGCCATCGGCATCGTAAGCGGTAACCGTGTAAGTGTTGGAACCGATTTTAAAGTTGCCATAATCAATATCTGCCACATAACGGAAATTGGCATCGCCTGGCGCAAAACCACCAAGCGTATAAGGTTGATTATTGCCATCCCAAGTAATTGTAACAATGGAGGCCTCGCCCGCTAAAATTGAACCCTCAATGGCAATTGCATCTTTTTGTATGGTTGATTGCAAGCTTGGCGAATCAACCTTAATTTGGAAAGTGCCGGGCACGGCAACGGAATCATCGGTTGTATCCTCAACGACATCAGCCGTGGCGTCAACCAGCTCAACCACCTCCACGCTATCATCCACATCTTCCGCCACAGTTTCGTCACTTACATCACTCTCATCCACCACCGGAATCGGCGCACTACCACCCAAATTCCATCTTAAAAATTCATCGCTTGTGGAGTCAATTATCAAACTGGAAACAGAAACCATACTCATACGCGCAATCAACGCATCCCTTTCTTCACTTGTAAGTAAAATTTGCTCATTTTCTTTTACAGAAAGACTTTGTATCAAGGCTTCATCCTCAGAGCGATCCACAAAATCAACCGTAAGAATATCCCCAAAATTATAAACATATTCCTGATCCTCGCCGTTATATACCAAGTACTTGCTGTTTGCGGAACCGCTGGCGGATTTAACTTTTGAAACCTCGGTGTCTATAACCAACTCCGTGTTGCTTGAACCGTTCGGAGTCGTTTTCATAAAAACTTTCCCGGAAATCAATGTAAGTGTTACCACCTCGGGCGAATTATCCAAAGAAACAGCATCTTTAAACAAAACTTCTGTGTTGCCGGCAACTCTTACCTCCGTCCCATCATAAAAAGAAAGTGTAACAAAACCACCTTCACCTGTCTTAATAGTATCGCCAACAAGCAAAACCTGAGCATCGGAAACTGTATTCCAATCTGTTTGCCCCCACTCCAAGACCTCCGCAGTTCCGCTATTTAAAGTCAAACTGGCTTCATCCTTTTTTTCTTGCAACATGGAGCCCACAAAATTTACACAAGCTCTTAAAATAAGAAGTAAAATCACCAAAATCAAAACTAACCAAAAAAATGATTTAAATCCGGATCTTTTTGGAGACGGCTTATAGCGACGATAATAAGTATAATTCATAATCCCATTTCTTTTTTAATAGCGTTAACATCGCGAAGCAAGTTTTTGTCTTTTTTTAATTGTTTTTCAACCTTATCACAGGCATGCATAACCGTTGTATGGTTTTTGCCACCAAATTCTGAACCAATCTGTTCATAAGAGGCATTGAGCTCATTGCGAATTATATACATTGCAACTTGGCGAGGCAAAATTACATGTGATTTACGAGAATCGCCCAAAAGATCATCCTGAGCCATGTGATAGTGCGAAGCGATTATTTCAAAAACATCTTCGGAACTAACCGTGCGTTTTTGGCTTAAATCTCCATAAGTCTCAAGCCCTTGCAAATTACTCCTGCCCAACTTTTTGATGATTTTTGCAACAGATCTAACCGTTGGAGTTGAATGCTCAAGTTGCGCCTGTGCTATCGCCTGCACCAAAACTCCTTCAAGTTCACGAACGGAATCATGCACATTCATCGCAATAAATTCCAAAACTTCCGGGTGTATAAGGGCCTCGTGCTCACGGCACTTTGAATGTAAAATCGCAAGCCTGGTCTCATAATCCGGGAACTGCACATCCACAATCATGCCCATTTCAAAACGGCTCACAAGCCTGTCTTCAAGCTGATCCAGTTCCTTTGGCGTGCGGTCTGAACTTATTATGATTTGTTTGTTGTTATCGTAAAGCTCATTAAAAGTATGGAAAAACTCTTCTTGCGTACGGTCTTTATTCGCCAAAAATTGGATATCATCAATAATCAAACAATCAACCCTTCTATAGCGATCTTTAAAATCTTTAGAATTGCGCCTGCCGATTGCCTCCACAATTTCATTTGTAAAACGTTCGCTTGTCATATACACCACAACTTTTTCCGGATCATTACGCAAAATCTCATTTCCGGTAGCCTGCAAAAGATGAGTTTTACCAAGCCCAACTCCGCCATAAACAAAAAGCGGATTGTACATGGAGCCCGGCTTTGCAGAAACCGCAGCGCAGGCTGCATGGGCTAAACGACTGCTTGGCCCAACCACAAAATTCTGGAGTGTATAACGCGGATTTAAACACTTGGAAGAAATGCCCTCGAGCAATTTAACTTCTTGGCGCCCCGGCAATTTGCGTGATTTTTTTGAATCTTTATTGAACATTTTATTCACATCCACAGATCTGGAATCTTCCGGAATGGAGAGCGATGGATCCACTTCAAACATAACTTCTTTCACCTCGGGATAAACTTTTTGAATCGCAACCATAAGCTGACCACTCAACTTATTTTCCAACCAATCTTTTGCAAAAATATTAGGCACACCAACAATCAAAAGCCCATCATGAAAAGATAAAATTCCGGTATTTTGAAACCACGTTAAAAAATGCGGGCGCTTAACCTCGCTTTCAACTTGCTTTAGTATTTGTAACCAAACGTCATTACCGGGAGTAACCGTATCCATAGAAAGTGCCCTATAAAAAGGGTACTAATTTTACGGCTCATGTTTAAAAAAGCACAAGCCATAGACAAAAGAATCCTTTGACAGAATCTAAAATAAATTCAGGACGTCATTAAATGTCACATAAAGAAGCAAAATCCCAAGAAAAACGAATCCAATCAAATGTATAAAATGTTCCCATTTCGGGTTTGGTTTGTGTCCGGTCACAGCTTTATATGCAATAAATGCAAAGTGCCCTCCATCCATTGCCGGTATTGGAAGCATATTAATGACTCCCAAACTAAGCGAGAGCAAAGCCACAAAACGTATCATTGCGGCAAAACCATATTGCAGAGTTGTCGCTGTCATTTGCGCAATTCCAACCGGCCCGGTGACTCCATCAGGCACACCATTCGCCATAAAGAATTGCTTTAAAACAGAAAGAAACATCACTGCGGTCATTTTGCCAAGACGTAACATTTCCGTTCCGGCCATTACGGGCGCCATAAATCCATATTGCACGGGATTCACCTTAACAAGGGTATGGGGCACGTAAGAAGGATACAAAGACAGATTTCCATAATATGGAAGCAAATCGGCAAGACCAATCCCAACTCGTGAATCTTTTTCTCTAAGCGGAATCTCAAGAAAAATCACCTCGCCATCACGCACAATTTCATAAGATATCATCCCATCTTTTTGATAACTTTGAGTGGCAAGAATAACAGCTTCCGCATCAGTAACCTCTTCCCCTCCAACAGTTTTAATGCTATCGCCAAGCATAAGCCCAATCTCATCTGCCGGCGAACCATCTTCAATATAATTTATTATTGGATGTACTTCCGGCACAGCAAAACTCACAACTCTTTCCCCACCGCTTTCCGAATAAACGGTTAGTTCAAGATTTTTTCCACTATTCTCAGAGAAAGCTAAAGTCAAATCATCTTCAGTAAGAATAGCTCCGAGTCCAACTGAAATAATACTTTCGCCATTGTTCAAAAGCCCGTAAAAAACAGATGTTTCATCCTCAAAATAAGAAAGTCTGGGAATATAAACCAAATCATCCTCACCTACCACAGCCTCGTCACTTGGAACGCCAACTGCAAGCTCAACCGAACCCGAACGGATAGCATTAAAAAAATCCTCCTCGTTCGCAATAAGAGGTTCAATCCCAATCAAAAATCCGAATGTAAGAAGCAAAAATGCGAGCAACAAATTCATAAATACACCGCCACAAATAATCATCGCTTGCTTTCTTAGCGGTTGATTCTGGAAACTTCGCTTGCTTACCTTGGCAGATTTTGAACTGTTATCCTCCCCCAACATTCGCACAAAACCGCCAAAGGGAATCCAGTTGATTGAATATGTGGTCTCGCCCTTTTTTATACCAAAAATACGCGGAGGCATGCCAAAACCAAATTCTTCAACGCACACACCAGCCTTTTTTGCAGCCAAAAAATGCCCCAACTCATGCACCAAAACCACAAGTGAAAAAATTAAAAGAAAAACTAAAATCGAGAAGAAAATATACATGCTTAAACTGTCATTATTGATTCTTCCTTTTTCTTTGTCATCTCCTCTATTTGCCTGTTAACAAGCGCAACGGCCTCTTGCAAATCATTTTCTGCACCCTTTTGCTCATCCTCGGTCATTTCACCATCGTGCTCCATGCGTTTTAAGAGCGTGATCAAATCATGACGCAAATTACGCACCGCAATTTTTGCTTCCTCCGCCATACGATTTACCACTTTAACAAGATCGTGTCTGCGCTCCTCGGTAAGTGGTGGAATATTCAAAATAACAGCAAGCCCATTATTAACCGGATTCAAATTAAGATCGGAAACTTGTATTGCCTTTTCAATGGCATGAAGCAAGCCTCTGTCCCAAGGTTGGATTTGTATTGTTCGCCCATCCGGCACAGAAACTCCGGCAAGATTTTTAACAGCCTGCATGCTCCCGTACGCCTCAATCATCAAATGTTCCACAAGCGCCGGCGAAGCACGCCCAGTTTGGAGTTTACCAAATTCATCATTCAGATGATCGAGCGATTTTTGAAAATCAATTTTAATTTTTTGTACAAGTTGGTGAGCCATAAGATTTAGAAGATTAATGAACCAAGTTTTTTACCGGTAACAACCTTGAGTAGGTTACCTTTCTTTTGCCCGCTGAACACATGCACGGGCAAATTGTTTTCCTTACAAAGCAAAATAGAAGACAAATCCATAACCTCAAGTTTGCGTTTTAGAACTTCGTCATAAGTAATACTTTCAAAGAACTTTGCCTTTTTATTCTTAACCGGATCGCTGTCGTAAATCCCATCCACCTTTGTACTCTTTAAAAGCACATTACAATCAAGTTCAAGCGCACGGAGAGCGGCAGCAGTATCCGTTGTAAAATATGGATTCCCCGTACCACCGCCCAAAACTACAACAGTTTTGGTGGCAAGCAAATCTTTACCTTTTTCTGGGGAATAATCATCCACAAAATAAGGCTGACCATGCGCCGCAAGAGCCTTAACTTTTATACCGCGCCTTTGCAAAGTTTCTTCAAGAAGCCTTGCATTCATCATAGTGGCCATCATGCCAAGTGCATCGGAAGTACTGCGTGAAAGCACCATGGATTTATTATCTCTGTATCTCCAAAAATTACCGCCACCAACCACAATCGCAACTTGTATCCCTTTTTTAACAACGCCCTCTATCTCATCACAAACTTCATCTAGTGCATCAGGATCAACCCAATCACCATGAGCTCCACCCAACACTTCACCGGATATTTTTAACAAAATACGTTTGTATTTCATTTGCTTGTTTTTTTAAAAATTAAGAAGTGAAAAGTATGTAACCCAAGAAAATACCAAGAAAAATTCCTGCAATAATCATCAAGGATGACCTTGTATTAGGCACACCCCTACGCGCATTGGCAAGATCCGTAAGCAAATTTGTACTTATTACCACGTCCTCATTTTTATTGCGTTCCACAACTTCCAAAAAACTATGATTTGCAACAAGTGTTACAAATCTATCAAAAGAAATTTTTACGTATTGCGAGGCCTTTAGTCCCGAAGGATGTAGATCCGGTTCGGGCGAAAGCTCTTTTTTTTCAAACAAAGCATTGTCCTGTCCGTCTGCTTCGTCCGGGAAATATATATCGTCCATATTGAATTGTGGATAAGTCGCACTTCATTCTAACTCAAGCTCACTCGCAAGCTCAACAGCTTCTTCAAGATTTTGGGATAATGTGGCGATTTTTAAGAACTCGGCATTTGTGACTAATTGCCCGGGCCTGAATGTACCATCCGTGTATCCTTTAACTATTCCATAATAATAAGCCTTAATTACATAAGGCGCGTACCAAGCGTCCAGGTCCACATCAGTAAATGGGTTCTTTGTAAGGCCATAAGCCCCTAAAAGCTCCCCTCCCCTAAGTGAACTATCTGCATCGTATCCAAAAAAGTACATACACATTTTAAGAATTTCAGCACGATTTAAAACCTTAAAAGGACGGAAAGAACCATCTGGATAACCATGTATAAGACCGGCCTGGTAGGCAAATTCAATATACCCGGCTTGTTCAAATTTTGGAGATACGTCTGTAAACGCAGGGCGACTGGTATCAATTGTTACATTCCCAATGTCCATGCCACTCAAAACAACCAAAAATTCCACGGCATCAGCACGATTCATACCGGAATCCGGACTCGTGAGCATAGTTGTTAAAACATCCATAAAGGAGATTTCACTTATCGCCACCTCCACCACATATTCTTCGGTAATTAAGTTTTTCATGTAACCCGTGGACCAATGCTCCGGCAAATCTATATTTTCAATGAATGATTCAGAACTAGAATACTCCGGCGCCTCCTCTCCTTCGTCAGTGTCGGCTTCTTCTGGAACATCAGTTTCCTCCTCTCCCGCAGTAGAAGAAGTGTCAGTCTGCGAACTGCTTGAGCCGGAGCCACCACCTCCCCCGGAGCCTCCACCGGAAGTACCACCTGTTGTGGATGTTGTTGTAGCGGGGACAGTGAATGTAACTAAACCGGTTAAATCACCAGTATCAGAACCATCTGTAGCCCTTAATTGGTACGTAACTGTTTGCCCGGCGCTAACACCGGTATCTATAAAATATTCAGTGCCAATGGCCACCGTAGCAATTGGCATACCATCCACAGCATATGGAGAGATACCTCGTAGCACACTGACATAGCTGGAATCATCATCAACCGGATCATCCCAAGTCACTAAGGCCCCGCCACTTGAATTACTTGCAACAGAAACATTGCTTGGCATTCCAATATTTCCACCCCCGGAATGATTAAACACAATAAAAATCTCGCTCACGGTTTCTTCGTTACCAAATTGGTCCACCGCCCAAATCTTGAAGTATTTGTTGCTGGGGTTGGTAATAATTCTTGTTGTATACGTCGAGACGGTCGCCAACGTGGCATCATCGCTATTGTCCCATTCAAGCGCAGACCCATTTCTATTTTGCACGTTGGACTGATTGTCTCCATACCAAATTTCATAATGATTGAAGTTTGATTCTGTAACAGCATTCCAAGTTAAAACCCCAACCGCCGTACTGCTACCGGAGCCATTCATAAGAACTGTTAGCCCGACCGGTGAAACAATATCGAGCACAAAAGCTGAAGACTCCGATGCGGTGCCGGAGGCAATTCCATCATAAGGAGTAATCTTTATTTTTGCATTCGCAATATTTGTTCCAACCGGAATATCCGTAAGTGCTTCCCAAACCACCGTAACTGTATTCGCGCCACTGGAACTTGTGATATAGGCCCCACTTTGTCCCACTTGATAAGTAACGGCATTGTTAATGGAAGGATCGCCATAACTTGCGCTAGTTTCGCTACCACTGATGCTCAAACTTGGATCCAGCCAAGTACCGCCTCCATCCAAACTATATTCAATCTTTGCTTGCAAAGTATCATCGTTGTCCGGGTCATCCATAATAAAACTGATTGTAACATCGGAATCGCCAAGTGAACTTTGTACCGCGATTACAGTGGAAACCGTTGGCACCTGATTTGTTACGAAACTGATCACAGTGCCACAAGTTGTGTAACCGTAATTATCTAGTGCGCAAATTTTTGTGTAATACGTGGCCCCCGGAGTTAAGCCTGTAATTGTTGTGCCAGTGCTTATCCTTGTGGCTAAATTCACATCGTCCGAATTGTCCCATTCAAGAGCTGTGCCACTTCGATTATTTACATCAGTTTGATTGGTGCCGTACCAAATTTCATAATGATTAAAGTGCCTCTCAACAGAAACCACCCAAGTCGTATCGGCTGTAGTGCCTGTTCCACCAACCTTTGCGAAAGATCCAGGGCTTGTGGGCGCAACAGCATCAACTATAAAAGCTGTAGAGCTAACAACTGAACCCGGCTCTATCCCATCAAAAGGAGTGACCCTTACTGTTACGGCATCTAAATCTATGCCTGGGACGTCTAAATCCGCTCTCCAAATAACACTAAGACTGTTTGCACCAGAAGATGTAGTTATATATCCACCTGCATTACCTATTTGATAAGTGCCGTCGTTCTCAACATCTGGTGTGCCATAAGTTGCAGTAATGTGACTAGGCTCTTCGGACAAGGTAGCTTTTGCCCAACCAGAACCGACGTTATATTCCACCAAAGCTTGCAAGGTGTTGTCCAAATCAGAGTCATTCGCGGTAAATTGCACGGTAATATATTGATTGGCATTCACGGACTCGGCGCCAAGCACTCCACTCAAAGTAGGCCTGCCGTTATTATTCGCGGTTGTGGCGGAAAGCGTGGCATCATTTGTGTAAGTGTCTATTGCCCAAATTTTAACGTAGTAAGTGGTATTCTCAGCCAAACCCGTGACTGTGGTTGTTGCGGTTGTAGCGGTGGCTAAAGTTGCGTCGTCCACATTGTCCCATTCCGAGGCGGTGCCTGTGCGATTTATGACATCATTTTCAACAAGCCCATACCAGATTTCATAGTGTCCAAAATGTGTATCTGTGGCTGCCGTCCATGCAAAAGTAATCGTGCTGGAAGTGGTTGAACTGGAAGCAAAACCCGCAAGCCCAAGTGGGTCTGCATTGTCTATAGTAAAATTGGAAGACACTCCTGGAGTACTTGAATCATAACCGTCATAAACAGTAACTCTAACAAGGGCGGTACCCGTATCTGCCGTAGGAGCATCTACCTTTGAATCCCATTTAACCGAAAGAGTATTTGCACCAGGGGAGGTGATTATGTAGCCAGTGGCATTACCGACTTGGTAAGCATTGTCATTCTCAATATCTGGCGTGCCATAAGTTGCAGTAGTATCTCCACCCACTTCGGATAAAGTAGCCTTAACCCATCCTGCACCAACATTATATTCAACCAGCCCCTGCAACACGTCATCGTCATTGCTATCATCGACTACAAAAGTAATCGTTACGTAACCGCTCCCATCTATAGCAACCTCAGAAATCCCAACCGTAGGTGCCACGTTAAAAGACCAACCGAGATTATTCCCGGAGTTTATAGACCCGGTATTCCTGGCTTCTATACCACTACCACTCGAAGCATCCGAATCCTTTACATCCACGTAGGTAACCGCTGAACCTCCAACAATGTTTAGCATCCACGCAACTCCGGTAGAAGTGCTTCTTAAAACGATAAGATGATTCACTGTGCCGGTTAAAACCAAAGCCCCGTTTATAGTTTGGGTTGTGCCTGCCGTGAATTGGAAGTTCTTGTCTGCCGTAACACACCTAAAACTACTAAAAGTTGTAGACCCGGATATTATGGATGTTTTTGTAGCGTCATTGAAAGTGACCGTGCCGGTTCTGGCGTTAAAGCTGCCACCTTGTGCAAAATTACCGCCAACTGTAATGCCATAATTGGTTACAGAAACGTCTAGAGTACCGGAAGTTACGGTTAAATCGCCACTCACATATAGGACTGCACCCAAAGTCGCGGTACCGGAAGTATTTATAGTCACATTGTTAAACGCTTCATTTGAACTAATAGTACCTGTGCCGTCAAAGGTCACCGTACCGGTTCCTTCATTAAAAATACCTGCGCCGGCATCTGTCCAGCTACCTGCAACGTTAATGCCATAATTTGTTCCGGAAACATCGAGGGTACCTGCTGTCAAAGTTAATGTGCCATTAACGTCTAAAGCTGAACCAAGAGTTATGGTGCCTGCTGAATTGATGGTCAAATTGTTGAAACTGTCTGTATTCGTAACCGTACCGGTTCCCGTTAAATTCACAGTACCTCCGTTGTGCCCAAAAGTGCCCCCGGTACGGTTAAAACTACCGGCAATGTTCAAGGTTGCTGGCGCCGTAAATGTTCCATTTTGTAGCAAAAAAGTAGCACCAATACTAGTCGTGGCTACTGGAGCAAGGACGTCTAAAGCATCTGTGAAATTTACGGTGAGATTGTAAGCACTGTTACTTAAAAGCCCATAAGAATCGGCAAGTCCATCGGCATCCCCAACAAGTTCAATCGTTCCGGAATCGGTATCTATAGTGCCTGTGAAGGTTTCGTTTCCACGGAGCCTGAGTGTAGCTTCGTTTATAAATGAGGTCGTAACCGTTAAACTATTGCCACCCATAGAAAGGATGCCGGAACTTATGGTTACGTTTTTGATCGTTTCTGTAGCTCCTAAGGTAAAGATCATCGAGGCCCCTCCGTTGATAACAAGTGTGGTGTTGGTATAGGTCCAATCTTTGATTGTATATGAGCCTGCGATACTGTCATAGGTAACCGTGGAACCAAGGTCAAATTGAGGATAGCTGGCAGAATCTGCGGTAACGGTTTCACCGCCTTGGAGTTGGAGTTTACCAGTGTTATTTACAATAAGAGTCTCTGTACTGCTCCCTGAAACAGTTAGATTTGATCCGTTTAAATCAAAGGTGCCTTGCTGAATTATTAAATCTTGACTAGGAAGATCCATTATCAATGCTGAAGCTAAATTCACTACCGTACTAGCACCATTAACAACAATATTTGCATTAAATAATGCCGTAGCTCCAGTTAAATCAAAAGTTTGAGGAGAAGTTCCGGCAAATGTTAGAACAGGCGTTGGTGTGCCTCCATCAACAGTATTATCCCAACCGGAGCCGACAGTGACATTACCTTTAGCAGTGATACCACCATCGGAACTTGTATAGGATATGGTGCCATCGGTTAGAAAAAGAGTTCCGTCAACGATTAAATTATCTCCACTGGCCAAAACAGGCCCATACCATGGATTAGTGCATGGAGATCCTCCATTGCAATCAACTTCGAAATTACCAAAAGTTTCCGCTGAATTAAAATTCCATGACGAAACCGTATTAAAGTTAATGGTTGATTTAACTGTACCGTTATTATGTGTAAAAATGCCACCAACGGTATGAGTCCACGTAGAGGAAACCGTCATTGTACCGGTTGAGGCACTAAAAGTACCGCCAGAGAGGTTAAAAGTTATAAGATTAATGGTTGAATTGTTGCCATTAAAAGTACCCCCTCCTTGGCTATAAGTTCCGCCAGTAGTAAAATTATAAGAAGAGGTATTGAAAGTTCCAGAAGTCAAAGTGAATGCGCCTGTAGTAATTAAAGCCGAGGCCAAATCCACCGAACCACTACTTTTATTGATGGTGATAGGGCCGGTAAATTTATCTGTTGAGCCAGTTAGATTAAAAGTTTGTGCATTGGTATTGTTGGCAAAACTTAAAGTTAAATCGCTGGAACAAGCAGTGGCCGTATTTATTGTGACATTGCCATGTGGCTCCAATGTCCCAGTGTTCAAACAGGTGTTATTCCCTTCAAACTTAAGCAACCCAGTAGTAATTAAAGTGTCGCTACTTAAATTATATGGGTTGGAAGTTCCGCTAAAAGTAAAATTATTAAAAGTTTCGGATACATTAAAATTCCAAGTCCTATAAACTCCATCTGCTATAACAGTACCGGTGCCAGCCACAAAAGATCCCCCTGCAGTATGAGTCCACGAACCACTTACATTAAAATTACCCGAAGGGGCATTAAAAGTTCCTCCAGATAAAGTAAAATTACTATTAAGATCAATTGTAGTAGACCCACCATTAAAAGTTCCACCGGATTGCGTAAAAGCATCACTGAAAACTAATGGAACAGATCCTTGATTAAAAGTTCCAGCCTGCAAAGTGAATACTCCTGAAAAAGTTGTACTTGTTGAACCGGTGAAATCAACGGTTGCATTTGCGTTATTAAGAGTGAACGCAGGCAAAGGCATCCCGGAAGGAATTGTCACTGTATTAACCCCTGACCCGTCAATTCTCAGTGTCCCACTCCCACCATCAAAAGTATTTACTATCGACACAGCCCCTTGTCCACTCAAAATAGCACCAGCCGTATACCAACTTCCATCAGTCAAAGTAAGTGTACCCAAAACATTCACAATCTCGCCATTAACACCAAAAAGAGCTCCGCCCGACTTATTAAGCTGGAAATTATTAAAAGTTTCATCGGCTTCAGTGTTTGTACTGTCAGCCTGCAATGTAACTGTATTATTTGCATCAAAAACAACAGTTCCATTATTGTGTTGCCAAGCGTTTGCTCCGGCACCTTCGGCAATTGTGAAGGCATTAGCAAAATAAGCCGTTCCTGAGGTGGAAATAAAAACCGCACCACTATTCAAAGTGAAAGAGCTGTTGAAATCTAGCGTCCCCGCACCATTAAAGGTAGCAGTGGCTAATGTAAAGGGTTGGCTAAAAGTAATCGTTTGGTTCCCGGCGTTAAAAATCCCGGCAGACTGACTGTAGGCTCCGGAGAATGTCAAGGCATCGGTGCTCCCGGTAAAAGTCCCGGCACCGGCAAAAGTAGTAACTCCGGAAACTGTAAAAGCACGAGCTTGAGCAATTGTACCAGTATAACCGGCGCTCAGATTGAAAGTTGTAATTGAGGCGACTGCGGAAGCGTCAATCGTGCAGTTTTTTGTTGAGGTTGCGTTGAAAGTCACAGTATCTCCGGCTACAGGACAAGTGTTCCCAACATCCCAGTTTGCGCAAGTACTCCAATTTTCATTAGCTCCTTCACCATCCCAAACATGGGTATCCGCACTTGCCACGTTTACGGAAACAGCAAAAAACAGTGCCAAACCAAATAGGCAATTAAACAAACATTTCATTGAATTATAGTTAGAAGAAAATAGCATAGGCGCATGTGGCATATTACTTATACAGTGCAGTAAATACAAGTCCGAACGAACCACTTAAACCAGATGAGACATCTGTTCGGCAAGCGTTATTAGTAGACGCAAGTCCTGCTCTTTACAATCGGGGCAAATCATAGAAACCAAAATTCCAGATAACTCACCAGTAAGGTTATAAACCGGCAGGTATAAATAATCACCTTCTACATAAGATGCAACACCGGATTGCGATTTAAAATTCTCGGCAACTTTTGCAATAAATGGCTTTATCCCATCAAGCTCAAAAGAGCCGGCTTTTGCACTTGCAAATTTTGCGTATCCATCAACGGTAAACAGTGCCAAAAATCCATGATGCAAAATCTCCTCGAATTCTTTAAAAACCGTAGGAGTTAAAGCTTCCATATTTCCTTGATATTTACGAACCAATTTTGCAACGTTATGCAGGGCAACCAAACGTTCATTTGTGTCTTGGAGCCTGGCATTTAGAACTTTTACGATGCCCAAGATGATTCCAACCGCGGCATTTGGATCTTTCACCAAAAAGGCTTCGAATTTTTCTTGAGAAAGTTTTAGCAAAACAGTATCTGCCGTAGCAATCACACTGCCTGCCCTAACCTTGTCAGACAAAAGTGCCCCTTCCCCAAAAAAATCGCCGGCACAAAGATTGGCTATAAATTTTTCCGTACCATCGCTATCTTTAATTGATTTTGTAACTTTTAAATTGCCGGAAAAAACATAGTAAAAATCCCTACTCTCCGCACCTTCTTTAAACACAGTTTGACCTGCCAAAAAACTGGCGCGTTCCCAATATTCATTACCTCCAAAACTTTGGAAAATCGCAGGATCGGTAAGATTTATAAAAAGATTTTTGGTGTTCATTCTCGTATAAGATTAGCAACTAATTCCGGATCACGAGCGCGTAAGAGCATATCGCTTTCGGAGATAAGCCCGCGTTTAAACAAATCTGCGAGCGAAGCATCGAGCGTAAGCATTCCATCCGCCCTTCCAATTTGCATCATTGAATAAATTTGATGAGTATTCCCTTCTTTAATACAGTTTGTAATCGCATCGTTGCGGACCAGAATCTCAAGCGCAAGCACACGTCCCGCTCCGTCCGCAGTTGGTATAAGCCTTTGCGCAACAACCCCAAGTAAGGTGGTAGAAAGTTGTGCGCGGATTTGGCTTTGTTGGTGCGCGGGGAAAATATCAATCATACGATCAACAGTTTGTGGAGCATCTTGAGTATGCAATGTGGCAAGCACAAGATGGCCTGTTTCCGCCAAGGTAATCGCCGCAGAAATAGTTTCTATATCACGCATTTCACCCACCAAAATCACATCCGGATCCTCGCGGAGCGCAGAGCGAATTGCAGATGGAAAAGATATTGTATGCGTCCCAACTTCGCGCTGAGTTACAAGCGCCAATTTTGATGCGTGCACAAATTCAATCGGATCTTCAATTGTAATAATATGGACTCGCTTGCTCATGTTGATTTCGTTCACCATGGCAGAAAGAGTGGTTGATTTACCTGATCCAGTTGGTCCGGTAACCACCAATAATCCCTTTGATTTTTTTGTAAAATCTTTAAGAATTTGTGGCAAGCCCAAGCCATCCAAAGTTGGTATTTGCGATGGGATAGAGCGAAAAGCAAGTGCAGGCCCTTCCGTATCCATAAACGCATTCACACGGAATCTACCCACTCCCATTACTTCATAAGAAGTATCTATTTCAGTCATCGCCTTAAATTCGATATATTTTTTATCGCCAACAATTTGTTTAACAAGCTCATCCATCATTTGTGCAGTCACCACCTCGGCATTTTCCATTTCATAAAGATCGCCATTTGGAAGCCTAACCAATGGCACTTTTCCAACTTTAAGATGCAAATCCGGCGAATTGCTTGTAACCACTTCTTTTAGGTAAACATTTATGTCCATAAAAAATTATTTATTATTTTGCCGGCTATGCGGGCTTAGCAGGTTCCGCGGGCTTTGCTGATCCTGCGGGGTCAGCAACTTGGCTTGGCAATTCCACAGTTTGTACTAAATCGACTAACTCTTGTGGGGCACTCGGTATCCCGGCTTTTTGAAAAGCCTGCACAGGCGTAAGCGCACCGTCCCCCTTAAGATATAAAACGGACGCGACCAAAGTCGAAACTGAAACCCATTGTCCATGGGCACCTTGATCTTCCCAAAGACTTGCATACCATTTGAGCGCCTCCATATCAACTTTGTCTTTGCCTTCAACACTCTTAGTAGGCAATCCATCCGGAACCGGAACATATTGAACCTCTTTGTCTTTATCCAAAGTTTTATCCGTAGATTCGCCGACTTCCAAACGAGAGAGCTTAATTCCAATACTTTCGCAATACGCCTTAAGCAAAGAGAATTTCGCAGGAGCAAACTTTGCCTTGCCATCTCCGGAAGGAGAAGTTGAAGGCATTATCAGCCTGGTACCTGTTGGCAAAGGGAAAGTATCTTTTTTACCCTTTTCCTTCTTATCCTGAAATATATTAAGTTGATCCCAAAGGGCAGTAAGCTCCCCAAATGGTCCTTCTCCGGGCCACACAATATTTCCATCAAGCCCACGAGTAAGAGCACCTGATTTTTTAGCGTCCTGCCTTACCTCAAAATAGCTCACAGTTTCTTCATAAGTCATTTTTTTGTAATCACGTTTGCCAAAAAATCCCATCCTCAAGAATTGGGCCACAAAAAGCTGATCAAAAAGCAGTGCCATAGTCTCCATAACATTTAGCCTGCCTTTGAGCTCTTCAAGTTTGATTTTTCCATCTGCATCAATAAAATCTTTCACATCGGGTCTCCATTGAGAAAGTTTTGCCTTAAATTCATCCGGATGCTTATCACCCCAATCTTTTAAAGTTTGATACAAATTTGAATAATCCATCAAAGCCTTCTTGCCTAAGCCCTCGGCAACAGTGTTAAGATCAAGTTCTTTACCTGATTGATTTACACCCACCATACTATTTGTTGGTTAAATTATTTGCTTCAACCACAATTTTTTCCAAACGTTGCTTAAGCCTGGTTTCATTAATTTTGTGTTTGCGAAGCGCCTTGTTGGAAACGTCGGCGAGCATCGATTTTTCCTCCTTTAAAACCAGCAAGAAATCATCAATTCCTTCCTCATCCCAAAGTTCCAAAAATTGCACCCAACCCACGTGGGAAAGTTCCAAAAAATTTTTCAGCGTCTGGCTGTTTACGGCTAAGCCGGCAAGTTCATTGATTTTATCTTTTTTTGATTTTTTGTCTTGTGGCATAACTAAGGCATTTTTAAATCTCCCAAGTATATCAGAAAAGGATCAGATTTACAACACCTTGGATCCCAAAAAACAATTTGTTGATAATGCACGTATTGGAACCCCCATTCACGTTTGAAAAGCGCCAGTAGGAATTAGGAGCAACTTAACTCCGTGGCAAAAAGTCATTGTTTACGCAACCGATTTTTGCTCCATGTCTCAAGAACGTGCAAGCCACTTGCGTGCAAAAAGTGCACGGATTGATGGTGGCAGGTGCATTGATTGGCGCCGAAAGGTGAGCACGCACTCACCTGTGATTTTGTCCAGCAGAAATGAGAGTTTTAACCTGTAAAATGGGGGGATTTTGTTGTAGAATTTGGGCATATTAACAATGATTATGGACACTAACTTACTTCCCAAAACAACCCAAATTACAGATCAGGAGCTTTATAGGATGGCCAGAATTTATGGCAAAAGAGCAATATTTTGGAGAAGGAAATTTATGGGGTTACTGCCGGAAATTTCTAAGCGCAAAATTTATGAGAAAAAAGGATTTTCTTCAATTTATGAATTTTCTT
>Ga0265292_1001044_pt1 | contig 27685 bp, 32 predicted proteins | sample Munlanlewell296A_FD_189080 | JGI IMG/M metagenome (GOLD analysis project Ga0265292, IMG submission 189080) | Leachate microbial communities from a municipal landfill in Southern Ontario, Canada - Leachate well 296A | ecosystem: Engineered > Solid waste > Landfill > Unclassified | place: Canada... | reverse complement strand
TTTGTAATTCTTTTTTCGTTGACAACCAAACCATTAATAATTTTTTCCGTTGTAATTAAAATTTGGTCAGCGGCCAAAAAGCCCTCGGCCATAATAATTCTTTTATTGGCCGAGTCGTCAAGGGTTCGCTCAAGATATGAAAGACTGGCGTTTTCCACTGCCACTTTAGGTAGCATTGAGACATAGCGAGCCAATGAACAAATATTTTCAGAAGAAATAGGATTTTTCTTAAAAGGCATGGCTGACGAGCCGACTTGATTTTTTCCAAATGGCTCTGACCATTCGCCGTAATTTGGGGATTGTAAAATTCGCAGATCTCCGGCAAATTTAGCCAGATTTGAAGTTAGATTAGCCAGCGTACTTAACACAATAAAATCAAAAGAGCGAGGATAGACTTGAGAAGAAATTAAGACGCTGTCAATTCCTAAATTTCCCATAATCTCTTTTTCGAGTTTCTCAACTGAAAATTGTTTGTCGTTTAATAAAGCTTTATAACTGGCAGCTGTGCCGACAGCTCCCTTAAAACCTTTGCATTTCAGAATCTTTTGAGCAAAGTTGATAAAATCAAGAGCAATCAAAATGTCTTGGGCGTAAAAAGCCAGGCGATAGCCGACTGTCGTTGGTTCAGCTGGTTGAAGATGGGTATAGCCGATGCAGGGGAAATAAGCATATTTTTTTATTTTTTCCGAAAATAATTGGAGAATTGTTTTTGATTTGTTTTTAACTAACCTAAGCGCTTCTTGGGTTTTTATAACATCGGCGTTGTCAACCACATCCATACTGGTGGCGCCAAGATGAATTTTACCACCGCCTATCTTTGCCTTTTCGGCAAATTCTTTTATAGCGGCAACCACATCATGTTTTGTTTCTTTTTCAATTTCCAGAATTCTTTCGATATTAATATCTTTTTCATGTTTTTTTAAATCATCAAGTTCTGATCTTGAGATTAGTCCGGCTTTATTTTGGGCTGTCGCCAAAGCGACCCAGATCTTTCGCCAGAGTTCGTATTTATGCTTCTCGCTGAAAATTTTTCTCATTTCATCAGATCCATAACGCCAGGTAAAAGGAGAAAGATATTGAGAAAAATCTAAAGTTGACATATTAAGTTAATATTTTATTTAATGATTTTAATTTTATCGCATTTCTAATTTCCAGAGCGATTCTTTTGCCGACAGTGATTGATTTTCCGAAAAGATAACTGCTGTATGGTGTGGCAAAAATCCCCGGTGATCCCGGCACCCGCGGGGAAACATCAATGATAATTATATCTTTTTTTGGCGGTCCCGGTATGACAATCGATTGAAGGGCAAAAGGACCAATAATCCCAGGCGGATATAATTTTTGACTGGTTTTGACAAACTTTTCTCCCAATTCAAACACCGGCTCCAACATTGATTCAAGAACGGTAACGGCGATATGACCAGCTTCTTCATACTGCACCGTTAGTTTCTTCAGTACTTCTTGTTGATGAGCGGCCGGAATATTTGTTAATCCTTCAAGATTGGTTTGTCTTCTTGTATCAGTCCCCAACAACTCCAGACGCTGGTTTAATGGAGAGTAAAAAAAATTAAAATTTACCTGGACACCAATGATAAATTCTTCGATGACGCTTTTTTCCAGTTGTTTTTTGGTAAAAATACCTTCTTGTAGTTTTTTCCCGGAAATTTTTTTATATTCTTGATAACTTTCGGCCAGAAAAAACGCCCGTTCAAAACCCCGCTGTTTCTCCAAGACTTTTACCAAGCATAAACGATCGATGCCTTTGGGATTCTTAAACTGCCGGGGGTAACGGATACCGGCTTTTTCAAGAAGATCATACTGGTTAGGCTTAATTCCTCTTTCTTCAATTTTTAGAAGGAACCGGTTTCCAAACATGGGAACAGAAAATTTATTTTCAATGGCTTGATAGTCTGAGTGTAGATAGACCTCAAATGAACGATGAGGAACAAAAACACAGTTTTTTGAAAGCAATTTTTTTTGAACTTTCCCTTGGAGAATTTCATCATATCGGTCAAGAATAAGGCATTCATCAACACAACCCAGCCCATCTTTTGTCTTATAATAGTGTTGATATGTTTTTTCTCTTCCTTTCTGGCAGACAACCAGGGTTTTAAAACCTTCATCTTTAGCTCCTCGACAAATATCCAGTGCCGAATGAGATCCTAAGACAGCAATTGTTAGTTTTGATGTATCAATCGAGAATTTCATATAATTTCCTTTTTTTAATGGCTAATTTAATTTCTCTGGCAATTCGTCTTCCCATACTCATCGGTTCGTCATAGGAAAGCCAGGCATATGGTGATCCATTGATAAACAGATTGGTTCCGGCAACAATACGGCATGAGATTTCTATAACAAATATTTTTTGATCTGGAGTAATGACAGTTTCAAGGCAGAACGGACCATATAATCCATCCTTATCGATAAGTTTCTTTGATTCGGCCACTACCTGTTCTCCCATTTTATAAGCTTCCGGAAGAAGCGATTCCCTAAGAGTAAGAGAGCTATTACCTACGACCACATAGGAAGGTTCGATATCTAAATTTTTTTGATGGACCAAAGGAATTCTACCCAACGAATCAACATTGGTTTCATATCGTCGATCCATGCTTAGAATTTCGATCGTGTCAGTCAGAGGGGAATAAAAATAATGGATATAGAGACTGACTCCGATGACATATTCTTGAATAATAAACCTATTATCCTTAAATGTCTTTATTTTGTTTTTAAAATCCTTTTTACTTTTGGCATAAAAATAGCCTTTGCCACCGGCGGCTCCATATGATTTAACGATGACGGGATAATTAATACGATTAATATCATTGAATTCTTTTGGCACATTGATTTTCGCCTTTTCTAACCATTGCCTTTGTTTGAGTCTGTCCGCTTCCCAGTCGAGAACTTTTTTATTGCCAAAATAGGGAAGAGTTATTTTTTTATTACCTTCTATACCCAAATAGGCGACAAATGAACCATGGGGAATAATGACAATATTTTTTCGACCAAAGGTCGATCCACCTTTGGTGGACCTTTTCAGTTTTTTTTCCAAACTAGGGAAATCGGCAAATGTTGGAATAGAAACAATTTCATCAATGAAAGAAAATCTTTTATAAAAACTGATTCTGTTTGGGAGAGTGACTAATAAAGTTTTAAAGCCTTCGTCTTTTGCTCCTTTTAAAATTTGTAATGCCGAATGACTACCAAGAGTGGCTATCGTATATTTTTTTTGTTTCATATTAATGCCAAAAAGCCCGATAATTAGTAAAAATCATCGTTATTCCTGTTTTGTTAGCAGTATCGATTGAAGCTTGATCATTGATTGATTGGCCTTGTTGTACAATAGCGGCAATACCGTATTTGGCCGCCAGTTTAACCGAGTCGTTAAAAGGAAAAAAACCATCACTGGCTAAGACTGACCCCTTGGCATATTTGCCTGCGTGTTCCAAAGCAATTTGTGTTGATTTTATCCGCGAGGTTTGACCTGAGCCGATTCCTCGCGTCATTGGTAATTTCGGATCCATAACCAATATGGCATTAGACCGGATTCTAGTTATAAATTTCCAGGCGATTTTCATCTGTTTCAGTTGAAGTTTGGTTGGTTTTTTCTTGGTGACAACAGTCCAATGATTGAATTGGTTTGTAATTACGTCATCAGTGGTTTGGAGAATAAAACCACCGTCGATCCATTTTATATTTAACCGTTTTTTTTCATGGTCTATTTTGCCGAAGGTATAAACTCCCATGGATTTTCGAACAGCTGCTAATAGACTTAACGCCTTATCTTCTAGACTAGGAACGGCGATAATGTCGATATTGCTTCTTAATACGTCTTTAAAATGAGCGATGATTTTTGACGATTCAACATCTAAAGACTTGTTAAGAACGATGACTCCGCCAAAAGCCGATTGGGAATCGGCTTCTATGGCGCGGGATAATGCCTGAGCTGGAGTTTTACCTAGAGAAATACCACAAGGAGTATTATGTTTTATTACCACGGCGGTTGGTTCTTTAAATAGTCTCACCGATTCAATACCGGCATTTATATCTGTTAAGTTAACTAGGGACAACTCTCTTCCCCAATGATGTTTTAAATTTTTCAATGATGAAGAAGTATTCGGTTCAAGATAAAAAGCGGCTGACTGATGAGGATTCTCGCCGTAGCGAAGTTTCTTGACTTTTCTTCCAGAAAAAGTTATTTCTTCTGGAAAAAAATCCTTGTTAAAAAACAGAGCAATTTGCGAGTCGTAAAAAGAGAGATGGTAAAAAGCTTTAGCGGCTAGCTCTTGTCTTATTTTTTCGGAGACATTTTTATTTATTAAATAACTAGAGATTTTTTTATAGTCCTTTGGATCAACGATCACCAAAACATTTTTAAAATTTTTCGCGGCTGCCCTTATCATTGTCGGACCACCAACATCAATATTTTCAATTATTTTGTCGAGAGTCGAGTTGGGATCGGCGACTGTTTTTTCAAAAGGATAAAGATTACAAATAACGATGTCGATCGGTTTAATATCTAACTCTCTCGCTTCCTTGACATGTTTTAGTTTAGTCCTGTCAAAAAGTATACCCGACTCTACTTGGAAGCTGATTGTTTTCATTCTTCCGTCAAAAGCTTCGGGGTTGCCGGTAATTTTTTGGATAGGGATGACTGGGATTTTATTTTCTTCAAGTATTTTTGCCGTGCCGCCTGTTGATATTAATTGATAGTTCAGCTTAACCAGTATTCGTGCCAATTCAACAACGCCTTCTTTATCAAAAACGCTAAGGAGCGCGTATTTCTTATTACTTACCATTAAAATATTTTACTCCGTTCTGGAAAATTTTTAATCCCGGCCCGAATCGAGGGATTGACTGACCGGTTCTAATATATTTTTCTTTCAAATATGGCCAATGGGGAAGTTGAGTAAAGAAAATTGCTCTTTCCGGATGAGGCATCATCCCAAGAATACGGCCGCTTTCGTCAGTGATAGCGGCAATATCGTCTTGTGAACCGTTAGGATTATACGGCAGGGATTGATAATGGCAAATTTCTCCTTCAGTATATTTGGCAGCCACTAATTTTATTTCATTTAATTTTACTAAAGTTTCTTTTGGCGCAAAAAATTTACCTTCACCATGGGCAATTGGAAGCGAGATAGTTTTAATTCCATCAAACCATAAAGTTTTATTTTTGATTTTTAAGTCAACCCAGCGGACTGTATAGCGAGCCGAGTCATTATGGATTAATGCCGCTTCCCGTTTTCCGTATTTTTTATCAATGGCAGGCAGTAATCCCAAATTAACCAAAATTTGGAATCCATTACAAATCCCAATTACTAATTTATCCTTAATAACAAATTCGACAATTTTCTCCCATAAATGATTTTTTAATTTCTGAGCATAGGCATTACCCGATCCGGTATCATCGCCGTAGGCGAATCCACCGGGGACAGCTAAAATCTGATAATCGTTGAGTTTATAAAAGCCGGCAATTAAATCATTAATGTGAATAATATCTGCTTTGGTTCCAGCCAGTTCAAAAGCATGTTTTGTTTCTTCTTCGCAGTTTAGTCCGTAGCCTGATAAGACGACAACTTTAGGTTTAATCATAATTAAAAATCTTTAAAAGTACTTTTATAACTTTTCAAAGCAATATTTAAATCCAAATCTATAATTTTATTACCTTTTTTCCCATTGATAATAATTTTTTGTTTCTCAGTAACGGTCCCGATTTTTGCAAAAGAATTTTTATTCATGATTTTTTCAAACTGTTCTTTATTTTTATGATTAATGGAAACAATGATTCTTCCTTGAGATTCTGAAAATAAAGCCAAATCATCACGAGAAGTTTTACCAGGTAATTTTTTTAAATCGATATCTATTCCCAACATTCCAGCCATAGCAGTTTTAGCTAATGCAACTCCTAAACCTCCGTGGCCTACGCTAATTGCCGAAGATATTAAATTTTTTGTGACACATTGATAAAAATCTTTATAAAGTCTTTTGTTTTTTGATGAGTTAACCTTAGGGACACGATTGCCAATGTATTGATACATTGAATAATATTCTGATCCGCCCAGTTCATCAGAGGTTTCTCCTAAAATATAAATAAGATCGCCGGAAAATTTAACATCTATAGATATAACTTTTAAAATGTCATCAACGACTCCAATAGAGGAAATTAAAAGTGTTGGCGGAATGGAGATTTTTACAGGATTGTCTTTTTCATCATAACCTTTGAAATCATTAAACATACTGTCTTTTCCTGAAATAAAAGGGGTTTCAAAAGCAATAGAATAATCGTAGCAGGCTTTAGCCGCTCTTTTAAGTTGACCTAATTTCTCCAAATCATTGGAACTGCACCAGCAAAAATTATCAAGAAGGGCGAGATAATCAATATTTGCCCCAGCGGCAACAGCGTTTCTTATCGCCGTATCAATGGCGCAGGCGGCCATGTGATAAGTATCAATGTCAGAATAAGAAGGATAAATGCCCTGAGAAAGAACAACTCCTTTTTTTGAAGTTAAAAGAGGTTGAGTTATTGTCGCTTCAGCATTTATTCGGCCTTTACCCTGTAACGGTTTTAATATCGATCCTCCTTGGACTTCATGATCATATTGTTTTGATAAGAATTCAAAACCGGTAATATTTAATCTTTTGAGCATTTGTTGAACTGTTTTATTCAAATCTTTTGGTAGGGAGAATGAGGGCTCGTCATAATGGGGTGGGGTATAAGTGGTTATCATCGGACGTTTCGGCAAACCATCATGCAAAAATTTTATATCAACATCCATAATTTTTTCCCCTTTATATTCAACTACACATGATCGTGACTTGTTGAATTTTCCAATTATTGTTGTTTCAACTCCGCGGCGTTTCATTAAGCTATAAAATTTTTTCCATTTTATTCTCGGGACGGCTACTGTCATTCGCTCCTGGCTTTCGGAAATCCAGATCTGCCATGGTGAAAGACCAGGATATTTTAAAGGGACATCGTCAAGTTTGACAAAGCATCCACCGGATTCTTTAGCCATTTCGGCAACTGAACAAGAAAGACCGCCGGCGCCGTTATCGGTAATACTGTTATAAAGATTTAAATCTCGAGCTTCTTTAACAACGGCATCGCTTAGTTTTTTTTGAGTAATTGGATCGCCGATTTGAACGGCAGTGGCCGGACTACCAGAGTCCATGACTTCTGAAGAAAAAGTGGCGCCGTGAATTCCATCTTGACCGACCCGGCCGCCGACCATAACAATATAATCTCCTGGCCTGGCTTTCTTAATATAGGATTTTATCCCGTTAATTTTTTTTGGGATTAGGCCAGCGGTTCCGACAAAAACCAGCGGTTTACCTTTGTAACGCTTGTCAAAGACCATAAATCCTTGGGGAGTAGGAATACCTGAACAATTTCCTCCTGAGTTAACTCCTTCAATAATTCCATCAATGATTCGTCGTGGCGTAAGCATTTTTTGAGTGAAACTTGGTCCTTTATATAATGGAGATTTATCATCAGGATAGGCAAAACAAAAACCATAATGGTTAATAATCGGTTTTGCCCCCATACCAAAACCAATTGCATCACGGTTGACGCCAACAATACCGGTTATCGCTCCACCAAATGGATCTAAAGCTGATGGACTGTTATGAGTTTCAACTTTATCGGTGATAAGATATTTTTCGTCAAACTCAATCGCTCCTGAATTATCAGTAAAAACAGAAACACAAAAATCGTGGGATTTTTTCTTCCGAATTTTTTCAGTCGATGCTTTAATAAAAGTTTCGTAAAGTCCTTTTTTAATATCATCAATCGGATCAGCAAAGATCGTATGTTTGCAATGTTCCGACCAAGTTTGGGCAATTGATTCCAACTCAATATCAGTTGGATTTCTGCCTTTTTTCTTAAAATAATTACTGATTGTTTTTATATATTTTAAGTCAAGGGCCAGTGGCCCTCTTCTTGTTCCGTCTTTATTGAGAATCCCTAACTTTCCAATTTTGACGAGTTCTTCATCGGTGATATTAAGATTAACCTCATCGACTTTTTTTAGTAAATTTAATTTTACTTTTGGAATATCAGTTCCCATTCCTTTATCTTTTTTAAATTCTTGATAGTTTTTAATTTTTGCTCGTTGAATAACCGGGTTATACAAACTGTTGGCAATTTTTTGGACATCTTGTTTTGAAAGTTTCCCGGTAATAAAAGTTATCTGCGAAGTATAAATATTTTCACCACCAGAAAATTTGCTTTTTAGTAAATCTTCAATCATTTCTTTGGCGGTTGTGGCGACATTGTCAGTTACTCCAGGTAAAAAACCGATTTCTATTACCCAGTTAAATTTTTTGGGGGAAAGAGCTTGTTTGAAATTGGCAATTTGAGTAACCGGATTGGCGAGCATTAAGGAGATTTCCGTCAATTGTTTCTTCTCAAAGTTTTTATCAATGGCGTAAACATCAACGAGGGAGAGATCTTTGATTTTTTGGCCACGAATGAGATTTTGAATTTTTGTCTTTTTTACTTTTGCTCTGGTATCTGATATTTTAGATAATATTTCTATACGACAGGCCATTTTTATTTATTTTTATTACTAATAGCTTTTTTTCCAATGTCTTTCCGGTAATGCATTCCTTTAAAAAACACCCCGTGTTTGCCAATTTTACCATATGCTTTTTTCAGCGCGTCTTTTATGTCTTTTCCATAAGCTGTGACTCCAAGAACTCTTCCGCCACTTGTTAGAATTTTACCGTTTTTTTTATTTGTTCCTGCATGAAAAACTTGGCTGTTGTTATCTAATTTTTTTAACCCATAAATTATTTCACCTTTTTTATATTGACCAGGATAACCATCGGCGGCGAGGACGACACAGACAGAAGCGCCAGTTTTAAAAATTAATTTTTGTTTATTAACGGTTTTTTCAATAGTTGATATTAAAAGCGGAAGAAGATCGGATTTGAGCATCATCATCAAGGGTTGAGTCTCCGGGTCGCCAAACCGGCAGTTGAACTCCAATACTTTCGGTCCTTCTTTTGTTAAAATCAGACCCGGGTAGAGGATACCTTGGTAAAGACAACCTTCTTTTTTCATCGCGGCAACTGCCGGAGCAATAATTTCTTTTTCAATTTCATTAATTAATTTTTTTTTAACAAACGGTACTGGCGCATAGGCGCCCATGCCACCGGTATTTAGACCTAGGTCATTATCGAGTAATCTTTTGTGGTCTTGAGATGGCAAGAAAGAAAGAAAATTTTTTCCGTCGGTCAAGACCATAAAAGATACCTCTTGGCCATAAAGACATTCTTCAATAATTATTTTTTCTCCTGATTCGCCGAAAATTTTATCAATCATTAACTGTCTTAAAAAATTTTCTCCTTCCTGATAATTTTTGCAAACAGCTACCCCTTTTCCCAGACATAAGCCATCGGCTTTGATAACCAAAGGGTACCCGGCTTTTTTTAGATATTTCTTTGCTTGATTAAAATTATTAAATACGACAAATTTAGCCGTTGGGATTTTGTATTTGGCCAATAATTTTTTAGCGAAGATTTTTGAACTTTCGATTTGACTGGCTTTTTTTGACGGACCAATAATTCTCAGTTTTGCTTTTTGAAAGTAATCGACAATCCCAAGTTCCAGAGGCGCATCCGGTCCAACAATAGTAAGATCAATTTGCTCTTTTTGGACAAACTGGGTTAATTTTTTAATTTCCGTAACACCAATGCTGATATTTTCTCCAATCGAGTTTGTCCCTGCGTTGCCTGGAGCAAAGTATATTTTTCCAACAGCAGGCGATTGTTTTAACTTCCAGCCCAAAGCATGCTCTCTCCCTCCAGAACCGATGATGAGTATTTTTATAATTTTTGATTACAAACTTTTATTAATGATTGGACGTAAATTTTATTTTCTTTCTTTTTTAGTCGACTATAAAGAAAATCAATCGTATCATTAGGCAAAATTTTTTCAAAACACCGAGTCAGAACCGGTCCAAAATCAAACTCTTTTGTTAAAAAATGGATCGACGAACCGGCGTAACCAGCCTTATGGTCGAAAAAATTTTTAATAGCGATTTCGGTTAGTTTTCCTCGATTCCACAAGCCGCTACTTCCATCAGGATTTTTAACAATATCATTTAAACGATCAGGGATTAATCCAGGATGGATATTAAAGATTTTTTTAGCAAAAACTTCAATCATTATATCAGGGATAATTTTTTTCCATCCGGCAAGACAGATATAATCAACTTGATACTTTACTTTTAATATCTTTGTCAAATTATCATTGGCATCAATAACTAGAGTCGGCAAATGATTTTTTTTAGCTCTTTGTAACCCAAGTGCTTTTTCTGTATCGCTTATAACGATGACAATTTTTGCTTTTAATTTACCAGTTTTTATTGCATCGATAATTGCCTGTAAATTTGTGCCCGATCCTGTATTAGAAATTAAGACAGCCAATTTCGTCAGTTGTTTTGATTTATTATTTAACATCGTGTTTACCCTCAAGAATTGTTTTTGTAAAATTGTTATCTATTGGTAGTGGATATTTTCCGTTGAAACAAGCGACGCAAAGAGTGCTTTTCTTTTGTCTAGTCGCCCTTACAAGTCCTTCAAGGCTTAAATATTTTAACGAATCAGCATCGATAAACTTTTCAATTTCAGAAACAGTTTTTTTTGACGCAATTAACTGATTTTTATTGGGAGTATCAACGCCAAAATAGCACGGATATTTTATAGGAGGTGAACAGATTCTCACGTGAATTTTTTTTGCCCTAGATTGTCTTAATACCTGAATGATTTTTTTGATAGTTGTTCCCCTGACAATTGAGTCGTCAACGATAATGATCCTTTTCCCTTTAGCTATTTTTTTTAGAGCATTAAATTTTATCTTTACTCCCATCTCGCGGATCCGTTGTTCAGGCTGGATAAATGTCCGACCGATATAACGATTTTTAATTAATATTTCGCCAAAGGGGATACCTGAAGCTTTCGAGTAACCGATAGCAGCTGACGTGCCAGAATCAGGGACGGCGACAACTAAATCAGCGCCTACCGGTGTTTCATAAGCCAGTATCTCTCCAGACCTTTGTCTTACCTGATGGACTAACTCGCGGTTTAAGAGACTATCAGGTCTGGCGAAATATACATATTCAAAGAGACAAAAAGCTTTTCTTTTTGAGTTAACCTGTCCGACGTGGTTAACTCCGGTGTCGTCAATGGCGACGACCTCTCCTGGTTTAATATCGCGCAAGTATTTTGCTCCAATTATTTCTAGAGCGCAAGTTTCAGAACAGACGACATAACCGCCATTTAATTTTCCCAAAACCAAAGGTCGAAAACCATAGGGATCACGGAAAGCGATCAGTTTATTTTTAGAAATTGCCACGATACTAAAAGCGCCGTCAAACAATGGTAGTGAATTCAATATTTTTTTCTCCCACAAGACTCCTTTGGTATTTGTTATTATTCTAGCTATAACTTCGCTGTCTGTCGTTGAGACAAAATTGGTTTTAGACAATGTTTTAAGAAGTATTTCGCTATTGATAATGTTACCATTATGAGCTATGGCAAAGTCTTCGTTTTTAAGGTGTATTATTATTGGCTGGACATTGTTAAGATTATTACTGCCTGTCGTAGAGTAACGATTATGACCAATTGCTAAAAATCCCGGTAAAGAAGTGATTTCTTTTTCACTAAAAACAGAAGGGACCAATCCAAGTCCTCGGATCGCCTTAATTTTTTTTCCATTAGAAACAGCAATTCCTGCTCCTTCTTGACCGCGATGCTGAAGACTAAAAAGCCCAAAATAACAAATGCGAGCTACGTTCTCATTATGTCCATAAATGCCAAAAACTCCACAGTTATCTTTTAGTGATTCGTTATTCTTGAGTTTTTCTATATTGATCATAAATAAAAAAACCCTTCCAAAATGAAGGGTTTTAAAAATCAATAGTTAATAACACAAATAACACTTTTCTTTTTTTGATCATTTACCATTTGAATTTGAAAAATTGTCTCCGGTAACAAGAGATTATTACACTGTTATTCTAATAATAACATTTTTATTCCTCCGTTGTCAAACGAATGTTAAAGTCGGGTACATAGGTGACAGTTTCTGTTTCTCAAAAAACTTGTAATGATAATACTCAAAAGGTGACCTGTAATCAAGGGTTTGATGAGGGCGTTTAAAGTTGTAGAATATTAACCATTCGGTTAACCGTTCATTAGCTCTGACTAAATTTGTTTCAGTTAAGTAAGGCTCAAAATATTCGTCAACCTCCATAAATTCCTCCTGTATCGTTCGATTAAATCGTTCACATACCGGATTATCTTTTGGAGTATGAACTCTTGAATAGATATGAATGATCTTAAGTCTGTTACAGGCTTCCTCAAAGTATTTGGCAAACTCACTGCCATTATCAGATAAGATTGCCGCAATCTTGCCGTCAACCAAAACAGACAATCTCATTAAAAAATCAAAAGCAGAAAGACTCGATTTTGAACTGTAAGATCTGGCATAGGCTATTTTCTTTTCATGTTCAACTGCGGTTATGATATATCTTTTGATTCCATAAGGTAGATAAAGGACAATAGTATCAGTTGTAAAAAAGAATGGTTTTTCGGGAGATAGATAATCATTTGGATTAATTTCATTAATCCTCAATCTTTTCTTTCCACGACCTTTAATCTTTTTTGATCTGATTCTTTTGGCTGTTACCGGATCAAAGTAAAGATTATGTTTTTGAATGACATATGAGATATGACTTTGAGAGACATAATAGCCATATTCTTCTTTAAATAGTTTTTGAAGTTTAACTTTCCCTAATCTAATATATTTTTTCCTAATATGTTTAATATTAAGTTCAGTTTTAAAATCAAGGACTGTCTTCCTTTTTGTTTTAGGAGTTTTGGATATATTTTCAAGAGAAGATAATCTTTTACCTGATATTTCATATCTATCTTTCCATTTGTAAAATGATTTTCTTGACAACTTAAATGATTTACAAACCACAGAAACATTTCTGATCTGATAGAAAAACTCAATAGCTGATAATCGTAATTGTGCCGTAGATGATATTTCTCCCATAGGATAAGCTTTTACAAACTTGTAAAACCGATATGGGAGATTATACGTTAGCGAGTAACTACCGGAGGAAGATAACAAGCCATTACTTAAGCTCATAATTGACTGATTCGTTTTGATACAGAAGTGTTACCTATGTTTCTCAACTTCTCCAACGAATCATTCTATGAGTGTGTTATTAATGGTAATTCTGCTAAATAAATAAGATTCTCTTTATATTTATCACCTTGTTTGAAGATGGCGCACCGGGCAAGGACAGTGGCGCCGATTTTTTCCATTACCTTGGCAAGTATTTCCATCGTTACTCCGGTTGAAACAACATCGTCAATCAAAACAACTTTTTTCCCTCTTAAATATTCTTGATCATAACCACTTAAGACTAATTTTTTAACGTGTTTCGGCGCTGTTTTCCAAGGGTGTTCTATAAAAGGGTTAGTCATATATCCTCTGACGCTTTTTCGCAAGATCACATAACGGAGTTGGCCAAAACGTTTGGCCATATGATGGACAAAAGGAACAACTTTTATCTCCGGTCCGACAAAACAATCAGGGTTGATATTTCTTTCCCGAAGTTTCTCTTGGAGTTGCTCGCCGGCTTTTTCGGTTAACTCAACATCTCCTAAAATATTAAAATTAGCAATCATTAGTTTTGGAGAAAGAAAAGTGACAGTGAGTTTCCGTTTTAACCCAAAAAAGTCTAATTGATAATATTCTGGGATCATGATTATATTATCGCATAAATATTCAAACAAATAAGTTGGGACATACAGATTAAATATCTAACAGCGGTTGATTTTAACAGTATAATCTGTTAAGGTTAAATCATCACTATGCCTAATATTAAACGCGGCTCCAACAAAAAAACTAGATCAATTATCAAAAAGAAAATGCATGGTTGTGTTAGAAAGCTTATTAGAAAGAGAAGGACTAAATAAAATGGATAAAAAACACAGCAATCCTTGTTATCGTTGCGGAAACCAAAGAATTGTATCAAAGACCTGGAAAGAAGGGGTCGGCATCAACCAAGTAGATGTGACTTTAACCGTTTGTCCAAATCCAGAGTGTCAAAAGACCGTCAATAAAGAACTTAACGCTGTTCATAAAAAAACCGTAATGATGGCCCAGAAAAAAGAAGAAAGACTAATGATAAGAAGAAGAAAAAAAAGCTTATAATAAAAAGATGATTCCGAAAAAGAGTAGTCGGTTGTGGATAATTCTTACGTTAGTTTTATTTATAGTTCCCATTTATTACGTCTCCAAAAATATAGGGAATATTGAATTAATTATTAGCAGAGCTGGATTTTTTGGTCCCTTAGTGATAATTATTCTTTACTGTATATTTTCAATTACTCCTATTACTACCGATCCGTTAACTTTAATTAGCGGCGCTATGTTTGGGCCGATTCTGGGTATTATTATTTCTTGGGTAGGAAACATTTTTGCCGCTTTAATTGAATATTATTTTGGGACTCACTTAAGTAGGATAACAGATATTAATAAAGCAAAAAAAAATCTACCGTTTTTTTTAGGGTATCTTCCAGTCAATTCACCATGGTTTTTAATCTTTGGTCGACTGATTCCAGGTTATGGAAGTAAACTTATAAGTATTCTTGCCGGTATTAATCATGTGCCCTTATTTCTTTATTTGTGGACGACGGCTTTGACGAATATCTTTGGATCGTTTCTTCTCTCGTACGGTGGATATAATTTAATCCATTTATTAAAATTTTAATCTACTAAAAATCATTCCAAAGCATTTGATTGTAAACCTCATGATGATATAAGACTTCACCGTTTTTCACTTTTGTTCCCAGGTCTATTGGGCTGCGATTGGCAGACACCTGTTTTAGCTCGACAAATTTTTTCTTTAAGTTTTCTCCAAACAGTTTTAATATTATATCGCTTTGTCTGAACTGCTGAATGGCGGTTTGGATATTTCCCGGCAGCGATTTCAAGACCAACCCGTTCGTTATAATTTTTTTCAGCATCTTCGCCTTTTAACAAAAAACCTTCAACCTCATTGGCTGCATAAACAGTATACCCACATTCTTTATGCAACTTTGTCACATATGATTTTAAAAGACCTCTTGTATCCATCTCGTACGGTTTATTATTTTGGTCCATTACTTCTCCTATCATTAATACTTTTCCCGGACCAAAGACGTCACTTGGCAACCACCAAAAAGCTCCCCAGTCAACCATTAAACGAAGGTCGGATTCGGCCTGGCGAGAAAAACCTCCATATGAAATCGTCCTTCCAGATCAGAAAAGCCAATGGTTATCGCCTTTAATCTTTTTTCGCGATGCAGATATTCTAAATAATATTTTTTTAGATCTTCCTCATCAACCCGTAAGGTACGTTTTTCTTTTGCTTGAAGATTGAGTTGTTCCAATTTATCATAAGGAATCTCTAAAAAGTTTCGTAATGGTTTAGATACATTGTCCATATTTTTAATTAAAAAAATATAAATTTATAATAAAATATAAATAAAATGTACTTATTTTTAATAAATTAATTATAAAGATAGTGAAAAGAAATACAAGGAGTAGTTATCTATTAACATTGTTAATTTCGTAAAAATTCAAATTTGTTATCCTATGATAGGATAAGATACAGAAAATTCATCTTGAAATCGTGTTTTTTTTATGGCAAGATGTAGTTGTTCAGATAGTATCAGATAACGAAGGGGGGTGAAAAAATATGGCATATTCTCACAAAAATTCAAAAGGTCAGATATATTACCTTCATATGAAAGATGTGAAGTTGCGAGGCAGCGGTAAGGTCCAAAGAATATATTTCTTTGCTCGAGATATTAGAAAAGAATCTCTTGAAGAAGTTCCAACAGGATACAAAGTTGTTGAGAACAAAAAAACCGGTCTTCCAGTCTTAAAAAAATCATAATAAGAAATAAACAAGAAAATGGCCCGCCAAATCGGCGGGCTTTGTTTTATTGTTATAATGATTTTATGGAACAAAAAGACAGTTTTTTAAACTTTTTTTTCCACTCGTTTTCTAAAATGATCTTACTTATTCCCGTAATTATTCTTGGTTTGGGTTTATTCATCAAATTCAGTTCAATAGAACAGCCGAAAAAAACCATTATTAATCCTTTAATAAATCCAATCGATGTTTCTAAGCAAACATTTAATCTTGATAGTTCAATGATCTGCCAATATTTGTCAAAAGAGGTAACGATTAAAGCCTATATAAAAAACAAACGGGTTTATGCCGAAAAAGTAGATAAATCAACAACAAATTATTATTTATTGACGGGCGATTGTTTATATAGTTGGCAAAAGAAAAAACAAACAGGCGGGAAAATGTGCGGATTTTCGGATAATCTTAATAGTGTTATTCCGATACTTTCTCAAGCTAAAGAGATAGAGTCAATTAGTTCCCGTTCAGAGGAGATAAAGGAATTGATAAAGTCATGCGAAAAACAGGAGATAAAAGATGAGAAAATATTTGAGATTCCGAAGAATGTGATTTTTAATAATAAATAAACAATGCCCCGGCTACGACCTACTTTCCCCAACTCCGCTTTGGAGTGAGTATCATCGGCGCTGACTCGTTTCACTTCCTTGTTCGGGATGAGAAAGGGTGGTGCCAAGTCGCTCCAGTAACCAGGGCAGAGATTATTATATGAAATTTTATCATAAATCTCAACTGAAAATGTTGATGTGCCGATTATTCATAATAATCAATAATCGAGCATACTCGATTCATTTTTAAATACAATCGGTATATAATGAAATTGATGGATATTAATAAAACATCTCATAACTTCCTTCATACTTTCTGTATTAGGCCGGCTTTCCATTTTCAAACCCAGGCCGATGGTGAAGAAGTAATTTTAGTCGTTCGTGGTCATCCAATCACCCAAATATGGTGGCTTATTAACTCTGTTATTTTATTAACTGTTCTTTTAGTTGCGGACTATTTTTTTTCCATGTTATTAAACCCCTTTCAGTCACTATTTACTTACATATTTAGTTTTATTATGGTCGGGGCTTACGTTTGGCTTAATATCTTAATCTGGTTTTTTAATGTAGGTATCATTACCAATAAACGAGTAGTTGATATAGATTTCCAAGGGGTCATTTACAAAGAAATTACCGAGGCTCGATTGGAAAGGATTCAGGATATCACTGTAAAGGCCGGTGGTTTTGCCGAGTCTTTTTTTAACTTTGGCAATATTTTTATTCAAACGGCAGGAACAGAGGCAAATATCGAATATGGGGATGTTCCTTATCCGGACACGATAATAAAGATAATCCATCAGTTGACAGAACAAAAACAAAACAACCAATGAATATCCCAGATTTTTTTAATGGTCCAATACTGGTAATCTTCTTTTTTAAAGCTTTTGCCTGTCTTTTTTCCTTTATGTATTTTGTTTACTCATTTGTTGTTTATCGACAGGTTAAAACAATGGCAACAACCGTTCAGGTTAAAGATTCTGGAATAGTTAAAAGAGAAAACCTTATTATTACTATTACTAATTTACAGATATTGATAAGCATATTGCTTTTAATTTTTTCTATATTAATTGTTTTTTCTTAAGGGTTTATGTGGAGAACAAATTTTTCCGTTTATCTGGGTGAAGAAAATGACAATGATTTTCTTGGGTTTATAGTGGAAAACAATCTGTTTATGATTGTTGATATTATTGAGTTTGATAAAGAAAAAGGCAGACAGTTGGTAAAAGAAATAATTAACGGAATAATTAATCAAGAAATAAACAGTTTAGCAGTTTTTGAAGAATTATTGTCGTTAAAAATCAATCAAGCCAATCTACCATTAGGTTTTTCCTTAGCAGCTGGTTATTTAACCGACAGCAAACTATATTTAAAGACTTACAATGACGGCGAAGTACACATAAAAAGAGATAGACAGTTGGCAAAAATAATTAGTGTAAATAAAAGCGCCTCTGGTTTTATCAAAGAAAATGATTTGCTGATTTTTTCCACAAAAAATTTTAACGATGATCTGGGAGGTATAGAAAAAATAAAAAAATTTACTCAGTCCGCAAAGCCTCATGAAATAGTTGAAACTTTAACTCCCGAACTTAAAGCTGGTCAAGATAGTAAAGCAATAGCCCTTCTGATTAATTTTCAAAAAGATACAGTAGAAGAGGTTGTTGATAATAAGAAGTCAATTTTCTCAAAAATAAAAGAAGATTTTTTTAGATTAAATAATTACCCTGAAAATTACAAGAAAAAGAAATATACCTTAGTTTTTGTGGTAGTGATTTTGTTGGTTTTGGTATGGAGCGTTGGTTTTAGTTATCAAAGAAGACAAGAAGCTATGTGGCAAAAGAAAATTACTGCCGCAAAAGAAGCAGTTCAAAAAAAACTTAAGGAAGCCGATGAAACGGCTTTTCTTGATCTTGCTCAGGCTTTGAGTTTGGTTAATGAGGCAAGAATCGAAGCAGATAAACTGGAAAAAAACACGCCAAAAAAACATCAGGGAGATGTTAATAAAATAAAACAATTAATTTCTTCGGAAGAATCAAAACTTTTGAAAAAAGAAGAGAAAAATTATGAAGAGTATTATGATCTGGCATTTGAAAGCAAAGATATTGAGGGAATTAAACTTTATCTTGACGCTAATCTATTAGCCATCTTGGATAATAAAAAGGGAGTTGTCTATAGCCTTGCTTTGGATAAAAAATCACTGGATAAAAAGATCTCATCTGATTTTAAGTCAGCCAAAATCATTGCTCGATACCAAAACGAGATTTCTTCGTTTGTTCCTGGGGAAGGGATAATAAAATTTGCCGATGGTAAATCAAAAAAAGTGATTGAAAATGATAAAGAATGGGGAGAAGTGATTGATATAAAAATTTATAACGGCAATATCTATTTGTTGGATAAAGGGAAAGATCAGATTTATAAATATTTAGTAGCAGAAGGCGGTTACTCTCAAAAACAGTCGTATTTTGTATCTGGTAACGCCATTGATTTGTCTGATGCTACCTCTATGGCAATTGATTCAGCAGTTTATATCGGTTTTTCTAATTATGTGGCAAAATATATTTCCGGTGTCCGGGATGAGTTTAAAACTAATTTTCCAGATGATAAACTGTCGCTAACTAAAGTTATTACAAATAAAGAATTAGAAAAGGTTTATGTTTGGGACAAAAATCATGAGGTGATCTATGTTTTAGCCAAAAACGGCAGTTATGAAAAACAGATAAAATCCTCGATAATCTCCAAAGCAGTAGATATTGTTGTTTTTGAGAACTCCGCCTATTTACTTGTTGGTCAGAAGATATATAAGATTGATTTAGATTGATTTTTATTCAGTAAAATCTTTCTCCACTTTATTATATATTGATGTTGTTTTTATGTTACTTTCTACGTCTATTTCTTTTATCGTATTAGTTTTGACTGAGGAAAAAGGTTTGTTTAATTGTTTTGGAAATAATAAGTTACCTAGTTTATCTTTTGAAACTGTAAGGAAAAATAATACAAGAATAATGATAAAAAGAATAGTTGTTCTTGAGCGATTTTTTCTCATAAAATGATAAAATAACAAGTAGTTATTTAACCTTATGATTTTATCAAAAGAAGATCAAGATTTCATTAAAAAAATCATTGCCCGTGATAATAAGGCGCTTATTGATTTTTATAAGTGTTATCAGATGAGAGTATTTTATTATATTAACAAGCAAATCAGCGATAAAGCGGTTTGCGAGGAAATTACCCAGGACGTCTTTTTAGACTTTATTGAAGAAATTCGTGACTTCCGAGGCCAGTCATCAATAAAGACCTTTCTTTTTACTATTGCCCGCAACAAAACCATTGATTATATTCGTAAGAAAAAATTTAAAAAAATTTTATTTTCAGCAATTCCTTCCTATATTATTGAAAAAGCCTCGGCGATTTTTCTTGATGATGATCTAGAAAAAAAAGAATTAGCGGATAAAATAAAATCAGTTTTAGCCAGACTGCCGAATGATTATCAAATAATTCTAAGACTTAAATATATAGATGAGGAAAGGGTGAGAATGATCGCCCGAAAAATGTCTTTGACTTTTAAAGCAACGGAAAGTTTGCTCTTTCGAGCCAGACGGGCATTTATAAAAGTTTTCAAAACAATTTGAACAATAATTGTTTTAGTTATGAAAGCAATTAATACAAGGTTAAAACAATCATTAAATAGAGCCTTTTTTGTAGAGCCAAATGATCTTGGGTTTTGGTTTTTAACAAGTTTATTTAAAAAAACCACCAAACCGTTAAAAACCATGCCTTTTATAATTGTTATACCAACTGCTTTTTTTATTGCCTTTGTGGTTTATTTAATTCTTGGAAAATGGTTTATTAGATTAGTCAGCTGGCTGCAATATGGTTTTTAAAATACTAATGAATTTATTAGTGTCTTCTATACTTGTTCTAAGAAATTTTTTGCTTCTTATATTTTCTCCTTATAAAACCATGAGAAAAATAGCTCAGGAAAAAGATTATTGGCAGCTGGCAGTCATAATATCGTTTGTTTTGATTTATTTTGAAATCGCAAACAAAATTCGAAGATTTAATTATTCAACTTTATTGATTTTTATTGTTTTTTTGTCGTTTTTTATATCTACGGTTTTTTTCTTTTATTTATTAGGAAAGGTTTATAACAAAAAAGAAGAGCTAAAGAGTTTTTTTATTACATTTTCTTATTCATTATTACCAACACTTGTTTGGTTTATTACCAACTCCATTATTTATTATGTTTTACCTCCACCAAGGACGATGTCATTGCAGGGTAAAGGATTTAGTATTTTATTTTTTGCTTTTTCATTGAGTTTGTTTGTTTGGAAAATAATTCTGGTTTATTTATCAGTCAGGTTCAGCGCCAAACTGTCTTTTTATAAAATAATATTTTTAATGATCCTTTATCTTTGTTTATTTTTTCCTATCAGTATTTTTCTTTATCAGCTTAAAGTCTTCAGGGTGCCGTTTATTTAATCAATTTTTCCTTAAGTAGAACAAAAACCCAAGGAGCGAGTTTGGTGAAAGTGGATTTGCCGGATATAAATATTTCTTTATCAATTAGCTCAAAACCAAAACAATAATCAAGATTAGGATTTGGGAGATATTTTAAATCAGCTTGATAAATAATATCGATTTCATGTTCGGAAAATACTGATATTGGATCTTTTACCTTATAATATATCTGTCCTTTTTTCTTTGGTATTCCGATAAGATCTTTTTTAAATATATTCCATTCCCGCTCTAATCCTTCATAAATGGCTTCAAGGTCGGTCTGAAGATTTTGATTCTTATATATTTGGTGGGAGGAAAACGACAAATCATAATATTTATTAAATACAAGATGTTTTCTGTGTTGGATAACAAATTGATTTTTGTAGGTTAAAACGACTGTGTATCCTAAATGAAGAACAGCTTTTTTATGAGCCTGCCATCTTTCAACTTTTCCAATAACATTATTTTTTTCATCAACCTGAGCTATGTATAGTTTTTGCTGATAATAAGCAAATGATTTCATACAGATGATATTGTATACCACTTCGCTTTGATTTTGCAACTTTTGGTATATACCTACCGAAGCTTTCAAATGGAGAGTTTAATCTATTCTAATATTTCATTCTTAATTAAAAATCAAAGCTCCGTTAGGTATTATACCCTTGCAATTTGAAAGCAGAGGGGTATAAATGATTATCTGAATTATTGCGACTAATATTATATGAAAGAAATCTATTTAGTAAGCCCAAGAGGTTTTTGTGGCGGAGTAAGAAGGGCAGTAACGATTTTAGACGAAGTGTTGAAAAAACATGGTTCTCCTGTCTATGTCAAACATCATCTGCTTCATAACAAACACATTATTGCTGATTTTAAAAAGAAAGGGGTTATTTTCATTGAAGAAATGGCTGATATTCCTAATGAATCAGTAATGGTTATTAGTGCTCACGGTAGTTCTCCGGATGTTTATAATCAAGCAAAAGAAAAAAAACTTATCGTTTACGATGCTACCTGTCCATTAGTGATTAAGGTTCATCTAGAGGCAAAAAGATATGAAAAAGAAGGCTATTTTATCATATATATTGGTCACAAAAATCATCCCGAACCTAAAGGAGTTTTAGGTGAAGTAAAAAAAGATTCATTCGTTCTAGTTCAAAATCTGCAAGAAGCTATAAAAGTAACACCACCGCAGGAGAAAAAGATAGTTATTCTTTCCCAGACAACTTTGAGTTTTGACGAGACAAAGAAAACAATCGCTGTCTTAAAAAAAAGATTTCCGGATCTGCTACTTCCTCCTGTTTTTGATATTTGCTATGCAACTCAAAATCGCCAAAGGGCGGTCAAGGAACTGTCAAAAAAAGTCAATCTTATTCTAGTCATTGGATCTAAAGAAAGCTCAAACTCTAACAGGTTAAAGGAAGTTGGAGAAAAAAAAGGCGTGAAGTCTTATCTTATTAATGATGTTTCTAAAATAAAAAAAGAATGGATTGAAAAAACAGAAACGATTGGAGTAACTGCTGGTGCTTCAGCTCCTGATTATTTAGTAGATGAAGTTATTGATTTTTTTAAAAGAAAAGGAGCGAGTATAAAAAAATTGGAAGTCATAAAAGAAAATATTAGTTTCCCTCTTCCAGCCAATCTTAAACAAAACAATATATGAAAAAAATAGTTATTTTAGGATCGACCGGAGTTATCGGTAGACAGGCTTTAGAAATTATCAGAGCTTATCCAAAAGAATTAAAAGTGATAGGATTATCAGCTTATAAAAATATTGAGTTATTAAAAAAACAAATTAAAGAATTTAAGCCTCAACAAACAGCTTGTGGTAATGAAGATCTAACCAGAATAGCCACGCTTAAAGAAGCAGATTTAGTTTTAATATCTGTTGTTGGCACCGCCGGCCTAAGACCAACGTTAGCGGCGATTAGAGCAAAAAAGAATGTCGCCTTGGCGACAAAAGAGGTTCTAGTTCTGGCTGGTGGACTTGTAATGAATGAGGTTAAAAAAAATAAAGTTCAACTGATTCCGGTTGATTCTGAGCACTCGGCGATTTTTCAATGTTTACATTCAGGAATTAACAAAGAAATCAAAAGAATTATTTTAACAATGGGGAAAGGTCGATTTGCTTTTATGAGTCATCAGGAGCTCGAAAAGGTCTCTTTAAAAACAATATATGAAAAGCCAACATGGAGGATGGGTCAAAAAATTAGCGTCGATAGTGCCACCTGTCTCAATAAAAGTTTTGAGGTAATAGAGGCGAAGTGGCTATTTGATTTATCGGAAAAACAGATAAGCATTGTTGTTCATCCCGAATATCTTTGTCATTCAATGGTTGAGTTTCAAGATGGAAGTATTATTGCAGAAATAGGTACGGCTGACATGAGAAGATATATTCAATATGCCTTATTTTATCCAGAAAGAAAAAAGGCAAAAATTACCGACTCTGTCGATTTAATAAATAAAAAAATTTCTTTTGAGCCTCCGCCTATCAATAAATTTCCTGGTTTAAATTTAGGACATAAGGCAGTTGTTTCCGGAGGAACAATGCCGGCAGTCTTACATGGAGCAGATGATAGCGCGGTTGATGCTTTTATAAGGGGTGAGATTAAATTTACCAACATTCCGAGTATTATTAAACAAACAATGGAAAACCATCGAGTAAAGAAAAATCCTTGTTTGAATGAAATATTTAAAGCGGAAGAATGGGCGAGAGGTTATTCAAAAAAAATAATAATTGAAAAAAAATATGAGAAATGACGTATCAGTAGTAATCACTTCTGGGGGTAACGGGTCTAGATTTGGGCGAAATAAAATGTTAGCTCTAATCAAAGATAAACCGGTAATTGTTTACGCAGTAGAAAATTTCCGACGATCGAAAAGTATCGATGAAATAATCGTTATTGTTAAAAAAGAAGATAAAAAAATGTATCAGAAGATATTTAATAAGGAGAAATTGAAGGTAAAGCTGATATCAGCGGCTCATCAAAGGATTGATTCAGTTTATTTGGGAGTTAAAACCGCTAAGGGAAAATATGTGATTACTCATGATGGTAATCGACCGTTAACTCCGATTTGGTTAATTGATAAAATTGTTGAAGAAGTAAAAAAATATAAAGCAGTTATTTCCGCCGTTGCCCCAATAACAACGATCAAATATAGCAATAATCAGTTTATAAAAAAATCTCTTTCCAGAAATAAGACTTGGATATCACAGACACCTCATGGTTTTGAGAAAAAACTATTTATTGAAGCTTTTGAAAAAGTTACTAAAAATAAAAAGTTTATACCGACTGATGATAGTGAAATAATAACAAAATTTGGTAAAAATGTTAGAATTGTTCCCGGTGATGAAATAAATATTAAAATTACTTTTCCCCATGATTTGTTTGTTGCGGAGCAATTGTTAAAAACCGTCAAACAATAATATGAATAGAATCGGTCTTGGCCAAGATTCGCATGCCTTTGAAAAATTATCAAATGATAAAAGAAAACCACTAATATTGGGAGGCGTGATAGTTTCAAAAAGTGGAGGTTTAAAGGCTAATTCTGATGGCGATGTTATTCTTCATAGTCTTTGTAATGCTTTAAGTTCAGCAATTGGCGGTGATTCATTAGGTACTTGGGCCGATGAAATGTGTCTAAAAAAAGGAATAACTAATAGTAGAAGATTTATTGAGTCTATTTTTAATAGAGTAAAAAAAATGGGATATATAGTCGAGAACCTCTCAATTGCCGTTGAAGCTAAAAAACCTCGGATATCTTTGTCGGTAATTTATGATATAAAAAAACAGATAGCTAATCTTTTAAAAATATCAATAGAACAGATTGGAATTACTTTTACGTCAGGAGAAGGATTAACAGTTTTTGGCAAAGGCGAAGCAATACAGGTTTTTACTATAGTTAACCTTTTTAAAAATGATCATTGAGAAAGCCTCTGCTAAGTTAAATTTGAATCTCCATTTACTCCCTAAAAAACTTGATAATAATTTTTATCCAGTGCGGTTTATTAACTGTCAGATTGACTTATCAGATGACTTGTCCTTCCAAAAAATTAAAAATAAAATAGTTCTTATTACCGATGATAAAGAGCTTCCTTTAGGAATGGATAATTTAATATATAAAACCGCCCATTTATTTAAAAAACTTATCGGAAATAACGAACTTGGAGTAAAAATAAATTTGAAAAAAAGAATTCCAATCAAAGCGGGTTTCGGTGGAGGGAGCAGTGATGCGGCCGCGACGATAAAAGGTCTTGAGAAATTATGGGAAAAAAAACTTAATGATTCACAAAAAAAATATCTTGCCAGCAAACTTGGAAAAGATGTCTTTTATTTTTTGAAAGAGGGATTATGTCAAGTTTCAGACGATGGGAGTCTGGTTAATAAATTAGCATACAAGATTCCTAATTTATATCTAATAATTATTATTCCAAAAATAAAAAAACCATCAACTGGATGGATGTATAACAATTTAAACTTAAAATCAATAGGAAGAAACCTAAAAAAAATTAACGTGTTAGAAAAAGCAATAATTAAACAGGACAAAGAAGAGATATTATCAAGCTTGTTTAATGATTTTGAAGATACTGTCATAAAATTATTTCCAATAGTCAAAGAAATAAAAAACGACATGATAAAAGCAGGAGCGATTAATACACTATTGGCTGGTTCTGGTCTGTCGATGACAGGTTTTTTTACTGAAAAGATAAAAATGTCCAGCGCATTAAAAAAATTAAAAACCAAACACAAAAATATCATATGGACAAAAACAAAATGATAAAAAGGACTAAAACACGAGTTATAAGAGTCGGAAAAGTTTTGATCGGTGGTGGGAATCCCGTGACGGTACAGTCGATGACGCAGACAAAAACAAAAGATATTAAAGCAACCGTTAAACAAACTCTTGAATTGGAAAAAGCCGGTTGCGAGATCATACGAGTAGCTATCCCAGACATGGAATCAGCTAAGGCAGTCGGTGAAATTAAAAAACAAATTCATGTGCCGCTTGTTGTTGACATTCAGTTTCAGTATCTTTTTGCTCTTGAGGCAATTAAGCAGGGAGTAGACAAAGTGAGATTTAATCCAGGTAATATCGGCAGTAAGGAAAAAGTTGAGGCGGTTGTTAGGGCTTGCAAAGAAAAAAATATTCCAATAAGAATTGGTATAAATATGGGATCGTTAGAAAAAGATTTATTTGAAAAATATGGGAAATATGGCGTATCAAGAGTGATGATTGAATCGGCCACTCGTCATATAAAGATACTTGAAGATCTAAAATTTAATGATATTATTGTTTCTTTAAAAGGATCAGATGTTAGCATTACTCGAGAAGCTCATCGACTTTTTGCTCAAAGATTTGATTATCCTCAACATATTGGCATTACTGAAGCCGGGCCAGAACTTTCAGGGATTATCAAAAGCAGTGTTGGCATTGGGTCAATTTTAGCCGACGGGATCGGCGACACAATCCGTGTTTCAACCAGTAGCCATCCAGTTGATCAAGTAAAAGTAGCTTGGGAAATACTAAAAGCGTTAAAACTTCGACAAAAAGGCATTGAAATCATATCCTGTCCGACTTGCGGACGAACCGAGATTAATTTAATTGGTTTGGCAAAAAAAGTGCAAAAAATTTTATCCAATATTGAGGCGCCTTTAAAAGTGGCGGTAATGGGCTGTGTGGTTAATGGGCCGGGAGAAGCAAGCTTTGCCGATATTGGTCTTTGTGGAGGAAAAAAACAAGCGGTGATTATTAAACAAGGTAAGATCATTAAAACGGTTAAAGAGAGAGAAGCTTTGTTGATTTTTATTGAAGAGGTTAAGAAAGTACTTTTAGAAAAAGGATATAATGATGATATTAAAAAAATAGAAATTTAATCTCCATCAAGGAGCAATTGTTGGAATAATCAATCTGAAACCACCACCTGAGGTATCGATGATTTTATTTCCTAAGACTTGGCCAGTTATAACCGTAAAGACAGTAAACACGCCAATTAAGACTACCAGACCAATAGCTGCCTGGGAAATTTTGTTTTGAGCTTTGAGAAGTTTTTCTTTTTCTCCGCCTGATATAATCCAATCCCATCCTCCCCAAAGCATATACATAAAAGCCATTAATACAGCAATCAATATTAGTCCCTGAAGACCAACGCTTATTAATTTTGATAAACCACCAACAGGATCTGTTGGGTCGCCAGGGGTACCAGGAGGCGGAGCCACTGTTCCAAAAATATCTTGAACTGTTCCGGCCGCTAAAATTTTCATAATGGTAGATTGATTTTAAATATCATACCAATTAATTTTACAAATATAAAGGCTGATAAAACGATCACCAAACCAATAATAGCAAACGTTGCGGTTTTACCCGCTTTACTTATTGCTTCTGGTTTGCCTTCTCCGGTAATAATAGAGAAAGCAGCCATTATCAACATAATAAGAAATCCACCAGCTGCCCCGATCATAATTATGGGGACAATAAGATTAATTATTATTCCAAAATTGGCAAATTTTGCAGCAGGAAAAGAAGTTAGATTAATAAATGGACTTGGGGTTGGGAACATAGCAAAAGTCTAGTAAAAAAAAATAGTAAAATCAACTTTGTTCCGTATTTACTATATAATATCAGTAAACTCGTTAATCCGTTAACTCGTTAATTAAA
>Ga0265292_1001043_pt1 | contig 27714 bp, 28 predicted proteins | sample Munlanlewell296A_FD_189080 | JGI IMG/M metagenome (GOLD analysis project Ga0265292, IMG submission 189080) | Leachate microbial communities from a municipal landfill in Southern Ontario, Canada - Leachate well 296A | ecosystem: Engineered > Solid waste > Landfill > Unclassified | place: Canada... | reverse complement strand
TCAAGAAACCATAACGATTTCCCAAGGCATGGGCGGCGGCGGGTCTTGCATTTATTTTGATGATCCAGATTACTTAAGTTTTGAAGGAATGGGAAAGTTTTTCTCAACTTATGAGCAACTAACCAAACCAGCGCAGTGGAGAATCAGCCAACCCAAAGATAAGAATGAAACTACTCAGATAGTTTGCGAGTCAACAAAGGAGAGATATCTTGATTCAACCAGAATTGGCTCTATTAATCTCAAACTAAAAACTAAAGCCTCGGTGCTAGAAGCAAAAACAATTCTCGAAAAGATTGTTTTCAAACCATCACCTAAAACCAAGACTCTTTTTGATTAGATTTTTGACCAAATTTTGGCTTTCCAAGCCAAATTCTTAGATAGCAATATTTTAGAAACTACCCACAAACTCGCTGGTAGAGCTATTGAAATAAATCAACGGTAAATCAAAATTGAAAAGTGAATCCACCGCTACGATGATCACTGGCTTATAGCTAACAACTCGGTGAATATAACCTGCGGCATCAGGAGGAGTTGTGCAAGTTTTTCTCAAATTTCCGCAACTGACTCCAAATGGAAAAACCAATGCCAACAAAATGAAGCTAATTAAGATAACTTTTTTCATCAAAATTATAATACCTCAGTTTCAAGGGATTTATTTATATAAAAAAAGTTTTACCTCAAAGAAAGGACTTGGTTTTAAGACAATCTCTTTAACTGGCCTTTAAGTTTAACGATGTTTTTGTAATCCCACTGAATTTTTTCCGCTTTAGCCAACCATCTTTTGAGGTCAACTTCGTTAAGCTGATCTTTACTGGTGTAGCTAATTGAAGCATCCTTAAACTTACCTGAGCCCGGCCTTAAGTTAATTTCACCAAAATCTACCCCGCTCCAAAACAGCAATTTAACAGAATCTTTAAGTTTGCTATAACCCACAATCGGATTACCTTTGATAAACCAAACCGGATGAGCATGCCAAATTTTGGCTTCCGTAAAAGAAAGGTGCCTATCAATAAGTTTCATTAATGCTTCACATATTTCTCTATCTAGTGGAGATTGTTTCGAATTATATGCCTGAATATCCTTATTCATATAAATTTTAGAATCAGCAAAAGGCTGAAGCCTTCTTAAAACGACTTCTTAATATTAGCCCTCAACTTCTGTCCTGAACCCACCGTAAGCCATTCGCTGCATATCAACAGGCATAGACATATCAGTCTTATCTTTCATCTGCTCAGTCATTTCCGCCATCACTTTAGCATTAACCTCATCGCGATGTTCTTTTGATTTGAAAATGATAAATGAGAACCAAACAGTTTCTTCGCTGCTAGCTCCGGTCATTTCGGGAAAAGCTCGAGTTTTTTCGTCACCCATTTCCTGGGGTTTGAGGTCATCACCTTGACATTCATAATAAGCCAACGCCCCATGCTTCATCCAAGCATCACGCCCGTCCTCGGCCATTTTTTTATACTCGGCTGCTTTAGCATTTGGAACTACCAAGACAAAACCGTCAACGTATTTAGACATATTAAATTTCCCCCTTTATTTATTATAAATTACTCCACCACAAATAAATCAAACTTTAGCAAAATTGTAAGAATCTTCACATCTCAGTCTGTAGGGAAAACTAGACCGGGAGATTTTTCAGCTAATTTAATTAGCCCTTTTAAAGTCTCCAAATTCAAGTCTTCAAGTTTTTTAAACCGAATACAACTCTTACCAACGCTGACTTTCCCCAAAGCCTTTTTATGTGTTTCGGCTAAATAGCCAGCTTTAGTCACCGCACAAACATACAAACTGATGTAATTCTTTTGACTGGCTAGGGAAATTATTGGCCAATCCATCAGCTCCTTTTTGGAATTTTTATACTTAAAGCTCCCGTAACCAGGCATGTTGTAAATAAAATTAGGTTTAAGACTGGGGGCCTGGGTCTTGATAAATTTATCTAAAAACTCAATTATTTCTCTTCTATCATCTGGCAGAGCCTCAAAATACTCTTGGCTAGATTTTTCTTTAACAGGCTTGAACATGTTCATAATTGAATTAGCTTGAAACCCAGTAGCTACCAAAAAACCTTAAATCAAATTAAAATGAACCGGTAGTAACTTTTCCGGCTCGTTGGTAGTTTGCAAATATGACACCACTAGGAGATATTTTTGTTTCAATTAATTTAAAGGCGGCCGGAGCTACTCCAGTTTCGAATAAGCGTTTTCCCTTACCCAGAGTTATGGGGAAAATTTTCAGCCAAAGCTCGTCGACCAAATCATTTTTGAGCAAAGTTTGAATTAAATCTCCACTGCCAAAAACATGTAAATTTGGACCGGCTTGGTTTTTGAGCTTTTTCAATTCTTCAACAACTTCGTGATTGATGATCACGGAATTATTCCAGCTAGTTTTTTTAAGAGATTTTGTGACCACGTACTTTGTCACATCATTAACTCCTGGCCAAGCCGCTTCATGCTGGGGCCAATATGAAGCAAAAATTTCGAAAGTTTTTCTGCCGAGTAATAGACTGAATGGTTGCTTCATTTGTTCTGACATGACTTCGCCGGCAAAATCATCAAAATATGGCACTGTCCAGCCACCATATTTGAATCCACCTGAGAGATCTTCTTCTGGGCCTCCTGGTGCCTGCATCACCCCATCAAGAGTAAGGAAAGTTAGGAGAATTATTTTTCTCATATCTAACTAATATAACATTAGCTATTTTGAGTTAGCTGGTTCACACGACCAGCTAAATTGCTAGAGTTTCATTTGGTTGCAATCAGGCTGATTTCGATCCTAGCACCTAGTGGCAATTCTTTAACTCCAATCACCTCTCTGGCAGGATATGAGTCATTGAAATATGAGGCATAAACTTCGTTAACCTCACCATAGCAAGACATATCAGTCAGATAAATCGTTGTCTTAAGCACGTTTTTAAAAGAAGTTTGAGCTGTCACTAGAACAACCTGAAGATTTTCCATCACCTGACGGGTCAATTCTGTGGCATTACCCTCAAGAAGTACGCCATTTTTAAGATGTATCTGACCTGATGTAAAAACTAAACCATTTATTTCTTTATAAGCAGAGATGGGAACATTTGGCATAATCTTTAAATTATACCAAACAGCATCGGTACATTTAAAATTACATGACCCCAATTATTAAACCCATGACGGCAAATAAAACCGTGTTGTAGCCAGCGTTGATTAGCCAAAGTTTAAATGGCTTTCCCTCAAACATGTAACTTACTCCCAATGCCAGCGAAACGAACCCAAGTCCGGTAGCTATCCCCGCCCCAAGCCCAAATTGCCAGGTTGCGGCTGGACCGATAAATGCAGCTAAGTTAAGCGCCATCAGCATTTCCAGTATCAATGATCCTAAAAGTAACCGACTAAGGTTTGGAGTTTCGGTCTTATCTAAATATTTTGTTTCAGTGCTCAAGCCGATTAATTGCTTCCAGGGCTTAGAGAAAAGGACGTTGTACCACAGATATCCCAGAAAAAAGGCAGATAGACCCGCCAGCCCAGCTGCAAGAAAATCTATTTCCATATGAGCTCCGTTCTTACATTAGATATATATTTAACTAGGTAATTTTAGCACTCTGGGAGAGCTAACAAAGTAAACCGAAGTTGGCCTTAGACTTTGCTCGAGAAGTAGCAAAAAAATTGTTTTAAAGCTTACAGTTTCAAAATTAAAAACTCGGAAATTAGGCCTTCCGTAAAATCTTTTCCATCAATTTTCCCTTAGCTAGCTCGTCAATAAGTTTATCCAAATAGCGAATTTCTCGCATAGTTGGCTCTTGAATGTCTTCAATTCTAACGCCACAAATTACGCCTTTGATTAAAGCCCGGGCAGAGTTTAGTTCTGGGGCTTGAGAAAAGAAAGTTTCAAAGTCGATTTGATTTTCTAAAATGACCTTAAGTTCTTTACTGTTATAACCGGTCAGCCAAAGAATAATTTCATCAACTTCCGTCTTTGTTCGGCCTTTCCGCTCAGCTTTGGCGATGTAAAGTGGGTAAACCCTGGCGAAACTCATTTTGTAAATCCGCTGATTATCCATAAAATAAGTATATCAAAGACTTGAGTGCCAATTATAGAATATGAGTCTCAAGCTCCAACCTCTATTGATTGCCTTGGAGTTGTATTCTACGATAGGACTTAAGCCAGCCCACCACTAGATTAAGCTTAAATGAAAACCACAATTGCTTTTTTTGTAATCCTTTTTATATTCCTTGGAATTAGATTTTACGGGTTTAATGATTATTTTGAACTGGTGTCAGACAATGGAACTGAGCTAGCTGTAGTAGCTGCGATCAAACAGGGTCAGTGTTTTCCCAAAATTGGGCCTTTATTATCAGCTAATGGGATTTATATTCCACCAACCTATTTTTATTTGTTATTTGTCGAAAATTTAATTTTTAGCCGGCCGCTACTCCTGGGATATTTTAGTAGCTTGCTGCAGCTTTCGAGCGTAGGTTTTTTGATGGCGGTTATTTGGCAATTTAATCAAAAAAGGGTTTTTTTAGTTAGTTTTATATTTCTAGCAACTTCATTAGCTTTTTTTGCTCCTTCACGGTTAATTTGGCACCCCAACCCAGTCGAGTATTTTCTTAGTGCTTCACTATTCCTATTAATTTATGCCAAAAAGTACCAATATTGGCAAGCTTTAGTTGGTTCTTTGTTGACTTTTTGGTTTGCCACCTCAATTTATCCCTCAACGCTTCTGCTGGTGATTTGGTATGTGATTGAGTTAATAATTTTCCTTCGGGCAAAAAATCTGAATTGGTTGAAAACTATTTTTTTGAGTTTGATAATCACCGCACTCACAGCCTTACCTTTTTATTTTTCTCAACTCTGGTTTGAACTAGCGAATAACCTACCCACCATGACGGCTTTATGGAAAGGCCTTAATTCTACTCAAATTAATTCTCCGATTTCTTTCACAACTTTAATCAGCAATTTTCAAAATTTTTATGACAGATTCTTAATCTTGATGTTGGGAATTATTCCGGGTTTTAAGTGGTTTTGGCTAGAGAAATTATTAATTAGTTTTGGCTTGCTCAGCCTCATCATCTTATCAGTTATTCAAAAAGGTCATACCTGGCTGACCAGATTTCCTTACCTATTTTTGGGATTTGGTTTAATTAACACAGTTTTCTTGCAACTAATTTTACCTGATCAATTTTATCCGCATCAGGTAATGCCAGTATTAATTATTTTAATTTTATCAATTAGCGAAGCTCTAACCAAACTTAAAACCAGCAAGGCCTATATGGCCTATATGATCTCAATAGTGCTAGTAATTATTCTTAACAATTTATTCGGCCTGCGTGCCTATTTTTCTGAGTCAGCCGTTTTTAGTCCTGAGTCGCTAAGTCAAAAACAAATCAGAATGGAAAAATTAGGCTCATTTATGAATACCCATGCCTTAATTAAAAATAAAACTCTAATCCTAGACCACACCGCCATTGACACAACTTATGACAATATCCACGACTTACAATTTGATGCCATGGATAATTGGTACCTATTAGAAAACAAAACGTTAATGCCCCAGCTGAACTCCACTTGCAATCAATATCAACTTTTTGAAGCAGCCGAAGTTCAAGAATTGGCTGCCAATATTATTCTGATTGAGCCCAGGCAACTTGTCTCCTCCAGCCCCGAGACTCTTTTTCAAACTTTCAGAAAAAAAACCACTATTGATTTGAGTGATCATTTCTCGGCCATTTGGTACACAAAATAAGCAAAGTCAATTCCTCACTGATTTTGGTTGCTCACTTAATTAATTCGGTGCATACTAAAATTAGATGAAAAACTTATCTAAACTTATTATTTCGGTGATTGGCTGTGAATTGGTGGGATTGGCCGGAACACCATTTACAATTACTGCCATTCCTACTTGGTACGCTACCTTAAATAAACCATTCTTTGCGCCGCCCAACTGGCTCTTCGGACCAGCCTGGACAATTTTATATTTTCTGATGGGGGTGGCTTTTTATCTGATCTGGAAACAAGGCTGGAAAAAGAAAACTAAAACAGCTGGAATTTATTTTTTAGCTCAATTGGGACTCAATTTTATCTGGTCACCAATTTTCTTTGGTTTAAGAGCTCCTTTGCTGGGATTAGTCGTAATTGTGGCGATGTGGACGTTGATCATAATGACGATGAAAAAGTTTTATCCCTTATCGAAGCCTGCGTCCTATCTACTTTTGCCATATCTATTGTGGGTCAGTTTTGCCACCCTGCTCAATACAGCGATTGTGGTATTAAATTGAGTTATCTGAGCTGAAAATTTTCTTTTTCTGATCTAAATCACACCCAAAACAAGCAGGGCTAGCACGACGCCGGTAAGAGCTGCAAAGATTCCGACAGTTTTAGCGAATAGCTTTACAGCAGCCTTTTTCTTACCTTCAATAAAAAGGAGTAGAGGCTGATAAAAAAACAAGAATGCCATTACTGCAACGGAAAGGGTCAGCATAAATAAAACCATGATCGGGGCAAAAAAAGTATCAGGTTTGTCCCTTAATGGTTGAGTCACAAATGTCATCACAGTGACAACCAAGATAATGTAAGCCGCAGCGCTGAGAGCGTTTATAAAAGGATTTTTAGTCATAATGGTGATTATACTAAATTTGTTCACAGTATAGTAGAAAAGTAGCAATGATTGCTTTAATTTTTCTCTAATACTCAGCAATTATGATTTTGTGCTGCTCCATCATTATCTCAAAGGCGCCTGGTTTCTTCATTAACTCAGCCATATTTTCTGGCATAATTTGCCAGCTCAAACCATACTTATCCTTACACCAGCCACATTGCTCAGAACTGGGTACTGCTGAGAGTTTGCCCCAATAGTAATCTATTTCTGGCTGGTCTTTGCAAAAGATAGCAAAAGAAACAGCTTCAGTAAATTTAAATTCATCCCCGGCATTGATGTCCACAAACAACTGACCATTTAATTCAAAATCTATAGTTAGAACTTTACCAGCCAGAGATTTTTGAAAATCTGCCAAACCAGTTTCAGGATAGTAAGAAGTACTGACTAGCTTGCTATCCTTAAACACTGAGAGATAAAACTCTACTGCTTCAGTAGCATTTCCGGCAAACCATAAATTGGGGACTATTTTTTGCATGAGAACTGCTCCTCAACTTCTTTATATAAAACAAGTATATCAAGGGATGTTAGTGATAAAGCTTACTTTTTTACCAGTCAAGATAAGAACATTAGATCCATCTCTATGAGATCCGGCGCTACCAACATGTTTGTCTCCAATTTGAGGACCATTTTTTATGACATGAACCAGAGCCATGCCATGCCCCTTACCCAAACCATATGCCTCTTTTAACCAGGTCAAAATATCGCCTGCTTTTGTCTGCGGCTTATCTAACCCTTTTACTTTTGCCTCAGCTATAAACTCTTGGGGTGTTTTCCCAGTCTTTGCCTCAATATTATCTAGATAGGCTTGAAATGACATAAAATTATTAGGTTGAGTTGGCTTCTAACCACAAACTTATTTTAAAACTTTATATCTAACGTGTGTCACCACACTAGTTCCACTTATTTCAAGTGGTTCGAGATTGAGATTGAGTACTCCTTCAAAAAGTCGAGTGCCAGCGCCGATCGTCGCAGGAACAATGTGGAGCCATAGTTCATCGATCAGACCAGCAGCTAAATACTGGTTGACAGTGTTAGCCCCTCCTGCAATAGATACGTTCTTATCACCTGCCGCCGCCTTTGCCTTTGAAAGGGCTGACTCAATCCCATCTGTCACAAAATTGAAAATCGTTCCGCCCGCCATTTCTAGCGGTTGCCGCTCCTGATGTGAAAGCACAAAAACTGGAGCCTTATATGGAGGAGTGTCACCCCACCAGCCTTTCCAGTCAGGATTGGCTCGCCTATCTTTAGGCCCAAACATATTACTGCCCATGATGAAAGCTCCGGCGTCTAAAATTGCGGCGATTTCTTTTTTATGATGCTGTTTTTCCGGCTCAACCAACATCCAACGTTTTAATAAGTCTAAATCAAAATTGTCACCAAATGGTTTTTCAAAACTTTGATTGATCCCGGCAGTAAAACCATCAAGAGACACGGCCATTGAAACAACAATTTTTTGCTTGCTCATGGAAATATTTTAACAAATCCTCTGCCAAAATATGTAATTGAGCCGATAGTCTGATTTGGTAGATGATAAATTTGAGGATAAAATGCTGGGCACAGTCTAGGACGAGCTTCGAACTACTTCCACTTGATACCTCGCCTGCTTTGTTCAACTCTCAAAGCTGCAACTTTGCTAATTAATTCTAAAGGCAAGGGTTCGGTCAAAGAAAACCGAAGCGTGTTATCTGAGGTGATGTACTCTTTTAATTCATTTTTCAAAACCATAATTGCTTCTAGAGTGGGATGCAAACTAATGTGATTTTTAAAACCTGCATAAACAAATAAAATATATTCGGCTTCAAAGGCTGGCTTTCCCCACTTTAGCAATTCCTTTGCTTGAGGCGCACACTCTTGTAAACATTTACGCAGGTCTCCAAGTTTGTCCTGAGTATTTAAGGGAAATTGAGAAATATACTCATCAACCGTAGCAGGTTTTGAGACTATCATAAAGCAATTATAACAATACTTAATGTAAAAAATTTATTATGATGGTTCGCAACCTTGAGACGAGATTCGAACTGCAGTCACTCGTGAGTGTATGCATCCCCCTAGAGTTTATATGAACCAAGTAAGTGAGGTTATGAGCATAAGCTATCTTTAATACTCATAACCGTAGTCATCCTCGTAGTATTCTTCTTCCTCATTTTCCATTTGATATTCGTTGGCGTATGCCTCACAGCCTTCAATAAAGGAGTCAGAATTACCACCACAGTCGTATGAGTTGGTTATGCCGTTGTCAGAAGCCCATTCATAACCTGCTTCATGACCACTGCAGTCACCTGTGCAGTCCCAGTTGTCACTGGTTACCACATCCTCCTCATCCCCGTATGAATCTTCGTACTCATAGTCATCGTAGTAACCATAATTACTTGAGCTACTAGAACACCCAGATAGCAAGAACAAGGAGGAAAGAATAACGAGAAATGCTGATATTAGTTTAGTCATATTTAAAGCACAAGTTAGTCTTCAATTTCAACCAGGTCAGTTTTTTGGTCAATAGATAATGGGTCAATATTAAATAAAAACTTCTTTATCCCATTACTATTTTTTGAAGTAATCTCCACATTTAACTCAGTACCTTGGGAAATATCTAAAAGAAAAATTGGATCGTTAAAAAAAAATGCTGGTTGCTCCTTCTTAATATAAGCAATATCAGCCTGTGCATCAGTATCAGAAATATAAATATTTGTTCTATAACTTAGAGTAGTATTGGGTTGCGCAGGAGCCAAAGAAGCACCAGAATACAAATGATAGGAAGGCGTTGGCTTCCAAGGTAGCTCTAAATCTGTTGAATCCAAGAAGGAACCCTTATCTAAAGTGCTTCTAATTGTGACATTCTCATCATATTTAGATGATTCAATTTTTAATTCAAAAACAATAATCTGATAATTACCAGTAAAATACTTTTTAAGGTCTTCCTGATAGTCTTGAAGTTCCTTAATGTATTTAGAAATAGACTCTCTATTTTTTGATGGTGGAAATGAGACTGCTATCAAATCAAAGACTCCAAGTTGGGGATAGTTTTCCATTTCCGTTCTTAAGCTAAGAATTTCTTCTTCTACCTCTGCTATTTTTTTATCACAAACTAGATTAGAAAATTTTGGAGTTAAGTGGAATTCAGAATATTTTTCTAAAACAGAAATATTTTGCAAATACTCTTCACGCCATGTCCTATATATGGATAGAAAAATAGATAAAAGCACAAAAGCTACAGTTGGATAATAAGGGAGCTCGAATGACTTAATAGGTTCTGGAAAATAGGCATGAAGCAAATCATAAACAGTTGGTAAAAAAACAAGTATGCTGAACCATTGAAGTAAACATTTTCGAATAAAATTTAGTAATAATTTAAATTCATTTATCATAAAATTAGTTAATTAACTCATGTTCAACTGTTAGGTATTTAGCAGCCTCCATGTGTCTTTTCTTAAGACTATCATCCAAACCTTCTTGCCTACTCCTTCGAAGTCTTCTTAGAACGTCAGCCTTAATCCTTCGTTTAACAATTTCTCTGCTGTCCGAGCTAGAGTCAAACAAGAACTTCATAAAATGACATCCCGTGCTCGTGTACACTGAGCCCCCTACAAGATCACTTTCCTGCTGAGCTTGCCACAGGCTTAAAGCAAGCTCGTGCTCATCTTCTACAGTTTTCTTAAAAAAAGTTTTTGCTACATTAACAGCATCTAAATTGTTTACATTCTTAATAGTTCCTACATAAAAACTTGCACCAGCAAATATAAAACTGTTGTCTAATGTGTGATTTGAGATACAAGAGTTATTAAACACGAAGGGTGCCGACTCTGGATCAGATATGCTATGAACCATTGGCATATAACCACCCATCTTGCTTTGAGTAACTATTACATTGCAATGCTTCATGTTCTCAACTTTAGTTCTTTCAAGCACTTGCCAATCTTTTCTGTCAATCATAATAAAATCTGAAACAACTGTTTTTGATGAGCCTGGCTTATAGTGTTTCGAATACCAAGGTTGATCATCTAACTCAATAAACTCAGTAAATGTTTTAACATTAATCATCCTATTATCTCCTTTACCAACATTCGTTGGTTCAAAAGAGTGTGCTACATCAATAGTAATTGTGTGATAACAATCATTACTATCATTGAATCCTATTTTGAATCTCTCTCCTGAGGGCGATCCACCGTGACTGCAAATAAACAGAAGATCATATGGATAAAACTGCACTGCATTGTCTAAATCAAAGTTTGAGAATTGATTATCTCTGAGCTCTTTTACACAAACGTTTTTTACAGTTAATAAATCACAGATATCATCAGTTTCTGAGTTTTTAAAGAAACCGGTATCTACGAGAACGGTGGAGTTTACAGTAACTTTGTTTTCCGATACTGATATAGCTAAAAAATAACTAGGTAAAATCGAGTTAAGAATGTGTGTCGCAGGAATTTGAGGACAAAAGAAACCATAGTGAATAGCTTTAGTAAAGAATGTTGCGAATTCATAACTGCGAATATCTCCTATACAGCTTTTGATTTCCAATTCAATCTCAGCACTTAATCCCCTAGCGGTGGTGCCTCTCTCGCTATTCCCTTGACTGTCAGAAATAATTGAGGATATTTCCCTCGAATCATACTCCAAATTTAAATCAAGGAATTGAATATCAGCATTAATTGAGAATGCATAGTTTGCAACTAAGACAGGATTAATATTTTCTACTGAATCGAAATAAACACAGTGTTTGCTTTCCTGACTAATGGTTGGAGAATATCTCGCAGAGGATGTTACATTAAGCTTTAATTTTTTCCTTTTTGCTTCCAACAAACAATAAGTAATCTTTAATGAATCAGGTTCACACTCTATTGTTCCTCGAAAAACTTGCTTGGTAAAGTTGTCAATTTTTTTAATCTCGCTCTTTTTATTAATATATAAATATTTTCGTTCAGAGATTCTTAATTGGTTTTTAATAAGTGTTATAAGTTCGTTACTAACACCAGCAAAAATAATTCTATCAGCCTTTATTCTCGAGAGCACATTATTTAATTTGATCAATTCATTAGTCCAATCTTCTCTGAGAAACCTTGGTAACTCGAGAACAGAGAAGTACATATCATTATCATTAAAATATGACGATATTTGAGCAGCTAAAACAAAGTTGTCACTAATGCAGACAATTCTCTTTTCTATGTTAGGTGGGATTGATGAGTAAGGGTGCATATTTTTAATTCATTTTCTTACTCGGTGATGGAATCTTATGTCGCAGGGACTGGTGGAAACTCCACAATTTTTCCAAAGCTGTTAGTAATGGCTTCTCTGCAAGATAACTTGAAAGCTTCGTCCTCATGCTCATTGAGATACTTAACCACATCGAAAAGTTCAGCAGTTTTTACCAACGCAATTTTTTCTCTCATTGCTGAGGTTTTACATTTAACTGTAAAATCGAGGGTTCGATCAGAAGGGTTGATCAGCCTCTGTGGATTTCCAAATAAGATGCCAGAAGCTCTCGTTTCAACTTCATCTCGAAAAGCGTCGGCGTTCATTGATTCAACAAGTTGTCTTAATTTATCAATATTAATATCCTTATTATCTTTACCTTCGCATTCACCAACGCAACGCAAACCCTCAGGACTAACAATAACTTGATCAAGCTCTAGTTCGCCATTATCAAAATTCTCTGCACTGAAACCTAAAATATGAAGGGCTTTAATAACTGAAGCTTCAAGTGGCTTACCTCGCTCGTATAGTAGCCCCTTCAGTATTGTTTCGTCTTCTAGAGTAACTGCCAAGACTTTATTTTCTTCATTCAGCTCTGCAATGTGACTTTCATTTTTTTTGATTCTATCAACAATCTCAGTCTCTCTTGCAAGGATATATGAGGGCTCTAAAGACCATGACGGTGCGGGTGTTTTTGCAGAATCCTGTTTCAGGGTGTTATTAATACATATGATTGAACTAATAAACTCAGAGCCGAATTTAACTCCATCTTTCGTCCAATAGGATTTCTCTTCACCCTTCTTATTCTTTTTTTGTTCTGTAAACTCCTCTTCGTCGTAAACTAAGCTTGGTAAAGCTATAAAGTTCCCACTTCCCGATTCTATATGAACACCTAAAATTCTCGATTTATCTTTGCCTGTGAAGATGACCTCTCCTTGTGGTACTTGCTCCAGATAAACTTCATATTCAAGTGAATCTTTAAAACTCCTATAAAAGGAGCTGAAAAGAGAATATCCTGAGAATATTATTGTTTTTCCTGTAGCAGTTGTAATGTTACCCAAACTCAGTGGTAAAACCTGGTAATTATTACTACCCTCAACAATGTTCGTAGTTCTGGTACTTCTCCCTGTTCCTGAATACTGTTTATTACCCGTTTGCCAGAAAAAATCCTCTTGAGAGGATAAAAAAAAGAATACTGATTTTCCAGCTTTTAAAGCCTTAACAAGTTCGCTTCTCCAATGTGCTAAGTCTTCTTTAAGTTGAAATGAGCCAGTGTGTCCATAGCAAGTTTTGCCTTGGTAGTCTTCGCCCATCTCATAATAAGGGAGGGTAGGATCAAAGATAACAACATCATAATCCATTAGAGATTTCTTCGACCTAAATTCAATATATGATTCATTGTGTCCAGGAATCTGAAACCCTACTGAAGCTATTTCGATTTTATTACTCATAACTATTTAAATATATAGTTGGCTTGTACTCCCAATTATACCCAAATATTAGCCAAGAGCAAACTTTCTAACCGAGAGAAAGGATTGATTTAGAAATACAAAGTGATGTCTACGCACCCATTCGTTCTATAGTGCTCCCCCGCCTGGACTCGAACCAGGAACCTTTTCCTTAACAGGGAATTGCTCTGCCATTGAGCTACAGGGGATTGGCAACGAAGGTGATTATAAATCAGGCTATGGCTAACTGGCAAGCTGAATTAGCAATAATTGGCTTATTTTAAGCGACCGCCAACAAAAGGCGGGCACGCCCTCAAAATTCGCCTCTCAAAAACCTATTCTAAAAAGTCTTGGAGTTTCTTTCTGCGACTTGGATGTTTTAACTTTCGCAGAGCTTTGGCTTCAATTTGTCTAATTCTCTCTCTAGTGACACCAAATTTCCGGCCCACTTCTTCCAAAGTCATACTCTTATTTCCGGCTAAACCAAATCTCATTCTGAGCACTTTGGCTTCTCTATCTGACAGAGCTCCCAAAACTTCTTCAATGTTTTCGCGCAGCATTTGTTTACTGGTGGAGTCATAAGGCGAGACTTGTTTGTCATCGGCGATGAAATCACCCAAGATACTGTCGTCTTCGCCGTCACCCACTGGAGTTTCCAAGGAAGTTGTGTTCTGAGAAATCTTCAAAATCTCGCGCACTTTGTCAGCATCCATGTGCATTTTTTTACCAATTTCTTCTGGTAAAGGTTCGCGACCTAGGTCTTGCATTAATCGGCGACTAGTTCTCATCAGTTTGTTAATGGTTTCCACCATATGAACTGGAATTCTGATGGTTCTAGCCTGATCAGCGATAGATCTGGTAATAGCTTGTCTAATCCACCAGGTGGCGTATGTCGAAAACTTAAAACCCTTGGTCCAGTCGTATTTCTCGACAGCTCTAATTAAGCCCTTGTTACCTTCTTGAATTAAATCTAAGAAAGTCATGCCACGACCAATATATTTTTTGGCAATAGACACCACTAATCTCAAGTTAGCATCAATGAGTTTCTTTTTAGCAATTGGATCACCAGTCTCAACTTCTTGAGCTAGACGAATTTCTTGCTCCCGGTCTAACAGGGGAATTCTACCAATTTCTTTCAAGTACATTCTGACAGGATCAGACACACCCAAATTTCCCAAACTGGCTAAAACGTCTAATTCTTGTTGAAGATTATCTTCAACCTCTTCTGGTTTGTCTTCTGAAACAGATTCAAAAATATCGACTTCAGCCCGCATTAATCTGGCGTAAAATTCATCCAGTTGCAGCACAAATTCTTCCGGTTCGCCGAAAGCTTCCAGAATATCGTCTTGGGTTACAAAGCCTTGCTTGGTAGCAAGTTTGAAAAGTTGCTCGCTGGCTTCTGTGACAGCGGCTAATGATTTTTTGGCCATAGTTCCTTTCACCATCCCCCCGTGCAAGTCATGAAAGTTAGAAGCCTAAGCTGCCAACCACACCGCGGTAGAGCCAGTTACGGATTTTAAGTAGGCGTCATTATATATCAGATATCAACCACAAAACACAGGGCAACTGGCTATTTGGCAATAACAGGCCAATCCAAAGTTTGAGTCAGGAATTCTGGCTCAGTTTCACCCACTACCACCATGTATTCAAACATAGCTGATTTGCCGCCATCTCTGGTTTTAATAGTCCAACCATCTTTGAGTTGATAAATTTGGTCGCTCCCTGTTAACACCTGAGCCTCAACACAAACTACCATGCCTTTTTTCAATAAGCTGCCTGTGTGCGCCTTGCCAAAAGCTGGCAACGAAGGTTCTTCATGGAGAGTTTTACCGATACCATGACCCACAAATTCTTTCACCACCTGGAAACCAGCTTGCTTCGTAATTCTTTGAATCACTTCGCCAAGATCGCCAGTTCTATTGCCGGCAATGGCTAAATGAGCCGCAGCTTGAATGGCAGTTTGGGCTACTTTAACCAATTTTTCGTCTGCCGGTGTTAAGAAATTTCCCACCCCGACGGTACAACAATGATCCGTATTTAAACCCTGATATTCCAAGCCAAAATCTAGCTTGACGATGTCGCCATTTTTGAAGGGAACACTGGACGGAATCCCATGAAGCACAGTGTCATTGACAGAAATACAGGTAGCGTGTTTGTACAAATTATGCCGCTCCCCGACGCCCACAAAATTTGGCTTAGCGCCATGTTTTTTGCACAGTTCAAAGGCCAATTGATCGATCTCGAGTGAGGTCACCCCCACTTTAACAGCCAACCTGAGTTGCTCTAAAATCAAAGTCGCAATTTTGGCAGCCTGACGATACTTATTTAGCTCCGCCTCGGTCTGAATAATCATGACGTTATTGTACTCCCTGAGAATCTTAATCAAAATTATTTAAACTTGAAATTCGCCGTTGGCGTAAATCACCTTTTCAACTCCGTTAGCTAAAGTGGCTGTCACAGTTCTGTCAGCTGTCGAAATAATATCTGTATGCTCTGAGGCATCGTTATAGCCCATCTTCTTCCAGCCAGCCTTTGTGACTTGAGTTGGATCACCTCGATAACAATCCTGATAAGACATGCCAATAGCTACGTGGGAATTGCCGAAAGGCCCACCAATGTTTTCATCAAACAAAGTCTCGGCCATGGTGTGAGTAATTCTAGAGAATCTCCTGTCAGTTAATGAATATTCGCCTAACTTATCAGCGTTGCGACTCTTCAGCATAGTTTTGAGCAATTCCTCGCCTCTGGTGGCACTGGCTTGAGTTACCAAGCCTTTTTGGAATTCTAGCCTGACACCATCAACAATATTGCCGTATCGATAGAGTGGTTGGTTAAACTTAATCCAGCCCTGCGTCCCCCGCCAATCTGGCGAAGTGAAAATCTCAAAACTAGGAATATTTCGGCCACTGCCGCCGTTCCAGGTTCGTTCAGAGCCAATTTTAACTCTCAAATCCATATCTGGACCAATTGCGTGAACCCATTGGATTCTCATATCATTGAGGGCTTGGCGAATTTGTTCCTGTTCCTTAGCAATCTTGGTCCAATGAGCCGCTGGGTTAGCCTCATCCAGAAAACAAGCTTGGATGATTTGTTGCCAATAGGCTTCTAAGCTCAAACCAACTTCTTTAGCTTTAGCTTCAACACCCCATAGACCAATGGTCCAAGTGAATTTGCCAGCATTTTCTTTAGCGTTGAGCCAATCTCGATACTGCTTCTTTGAATCTCTGGCTAAAATAATTTTAGAGTGATCTACATCTTTGAGTTCTTGGGGATATGGTTCGGCAATAATTCCAATTTGGTGGTCAAATAAGGCCGCCCGACTTTGTAAGTATTTTTTAGGAAAAAACTCTAATTGTTTTGGATTGGCAAAATTAAAAAAGTCTTTATCAAAACCAGTTGGCAATAACCGCACCATGGGCTGAGCTCCAGCCTTGAGCAAAGCATTTTGCAAAGCTAGGGCTAGAGGTTTAGCTACATCTGGAATAGCGCAGTCCACTACTTCGCCAGGTTTAACTCCAGCGCCACTATTTAAAGCAAAATTAACTAACACATCAGCATATTTGGCTAAAATTTCTGCTGAGGGTTGATAGGTTTCTTGAGTAACCAGCTGGTTGGGTTTTAGTGAAGCATTTGGCATAGTTGAGAGATTATAATAGAAAAAGTTATTTTATAGCAGGCTAGATCTAATTGGGTAATCCAGCTCGCATGTTGCGACCCACTCAATTAGCCAAAATTTAAAGGACCTATGAGCTACAGCCCTTATCAACCCAATGATACGCAAAAGATTTCTGATGGCGTTTACAAAACTTCAATCGACGGTCTGTTCTATCTAACTTTTCCCATGTTTGGTGATAACCGAGGAATTTTTAGTAGTTTTCATAAAATTCCTAAACTCAATCCTATTTTGGGCACAAGTTTCGAAGTTAAACAGCTCAACTATGCCTATTCTAAGCCCAATGTCATCCGGGGGATGCATGCTGAAGCCTGGAACAAGTTAATCACTGTTTTAAGTGGCAAGGCTTTGTGTGTCTTGGCAGATATTAGGCCAGAATCACCCACATTTCTCAAAAAGGAATATTTCGAATTTGAATTTGACCCAACTGCTAGTCAATCAGCTGGCCTTTATATTACTCAAGGAATTGCCAACTCTATTTGCGTCCTAGAAGGCCCGGTAGGCTATCTTTACGCCGTCGATAAACTCTATGAAGATCGGGATGTAAAAGGCGACCAAGCCATTTCAGTTTTTGACCCAGACTTAGACATTCAGTGGCCCATCCCAAAAGATCTGGCAGTTATCTCAGAAAGGGATACTCAAGCCATCACCGTTAGAGAACTTTTTCCAGATAAATTCGAAGCTTAACAATAGAAAAAAGACTGATATAATTGCTTTTTTCTCAAACATAGTCCTAGCTAAAATAAAACTACCTAAGACTAAAATCGCAATGCCAAACTCAACTTATCAAGAACTTCAAAAAACTCAGTTTGATTCAATTGAGCTTGAGTTCAAAAATGGCAAAAAACCAATCTTTGTTTGTGAAAGAGTTAGTAATTACACCGAAGACAATCGCAGATGTCTTGTCACTGTCGCATTTGCGCCTCCAGAAATAAGCCAAGTTATTGAGGAAAAGCTAGTCAACCCGCTCAAAGAAATCGATCCATATCAATATTATTTACCAGCTAGTTCGCTTCATTTGAGCTTGATAATTTTAGCCTACAACTCCAACCCGCCATCTTTTACTGAAACTGACGTTGAGATGATCAAACAAGTCTTAAACGAAACACTCCCCAAATGTCCTAAAATTAATTATGAACTTTCAGGTCTGCTAGTGGGACCAAATAGCCTGTCTGTTAGGTGTTATACGGGCCCAGAACTCAATCAAACTGTTAAAGAATTACGCCGCAAACTACTCCCCTTAGGTTTTGATATTTTTGACGGTCTAGCCTCAAGTGAAATATTTTTTGGAAACATTACTTTTTGTAGATTCACTGCCGAACCTTCTCAGAAATTTTTAGCTAAAGTGACGGAGCTAAAAAATGAGTACATTGGGAAAATCACCCCAGACAAATTCAACTTAGTTTCTTCAAACGCAATTTTTCACCCAACCAAAACAAGTTTCTATGCCAGTATTCCAATTGGCCAAAATTAATTAAATTTAGTGTTTGATATCGTGATCTGTTTCTATAAAATCAGTATTTTTAGCCATATCTTCCTCAATTAATTCCCTCAAATAAACTGATCTTGGAATTTTTTTAAATCTGGCAATCCAATCTAGATAATTTTGATGCTTGGGAGAAATAAAAAAATTAAATCTGGTATCTTGCTGTTCAGAAGCAAAATCTAAGAGTAAAGGTAACTCTTTGCCCAACTCTTCAAGCTTATCATATTGATAAAGGGTGAATTTTTGACTTATCTCTAAAGTTTCGAGCAAATGATGTTTAATGCCTTGCTGACAAAGCGCTATTACTGGCTTACCCAAATCTAAAGCAAGTGAAATCCAATAGCCGGTACTCACTCTTTGAAGAGAGGCCTCCACAATAAAAACGTCGCATTTTTTAATCCCGTCGATGATTCTTTTGTGAAAGCTTAATAAATCTTTAGCCTCTGACATTTGATCCAACTGATCCTCAGACTTACCATAAAACAGGTCTGAATCAACTTTATGGCCGATTTTTTTAATCTTATCAATTATAAAATTATAAGTTTCGTTATACTTATTGATGCCTTGAAGCGTTGCTACAAAAAAGACTCTCATATAAGTCAGATTATATCACTCTGCCTAATAATCTACCATCTGGTGACAAAGTCTAAGCTTCTAAGTTCCGCCATGACCGTTTTTATTAGGTCTTTTAGATCTGTCACGGCTGTTTCAGTTAAAGCTAGGTTTCTTCTAATTAACTTTCCACCCAGTTCTTTAGGCTCAATAAAATCAAACATTCCCTCAGTTACCTGATAAGGAAATTGTTTATCAAGCTGAGTTAAGAGTTTATAAAAAACCAACTGCCGCTGATATGGCCCCCTAATTGTTTCTGGCAATGCTAGCTCGCGCTGGGAAAATTCCTCTGTTCCTACCAAACCACAAATCTCATTGTCAGTTTTAGGCTGGCCAGTTTTGTAATCTATAACTCTAACTTGCTTGCTAGTCTGCTCCAATAAATCAATTCTATCAATTCTGCCGGTTAATTTAATATCGCCGAGCATGGCTGGACTAGCACCATTGCCAAAAAACTTTTCAAGCATAATGATTTTGGGCTGCTCAGTTTGATAATTATTAAAATAATATTCTAAAGCTTGATTGCCGTGAATCAGCCTTCTTTCGAAATCAATTTCATTTAAAACTTGGGATTTTAAGGATTCCTGAAAGTCCCCCTGAATTTTTGATATTTTTGGGAGGGCGCCTTCGGCTTGAAAAAATCTGTAAGCTCTTTCCATCGCCGCGTGGACTGCCGTGCCATAAACCATGGGTGCAGCTTTAGCTCTGGGAATTCTGAGTAAGTCATTTAAGATAAAAGTCTCTGGATCTCTGAGATATGTGTTTAAGGCTGTCACGGACAACTTAAATGTTTTCAGAGTTTGAGCAAAAAATGCCTTTTCAGCTGACACGTCTCTAGTTTGAACCACTGGCCTCAGTGATGTGACTAGTGACTCTGCCAGATCTGTTTGAGTTAATTGGTTAGAGGGGGTTTCTGATTCAGCCTGAACTCCTAACTCCTCCAAAAACTGACTCTTCAAAACTGTTTTAGTTCTTCCAGCTCTTTGAAAGCTCAAAGGATAGCAACAATAAACTGCCTGTTTGGCTCTAGTCAATGCCACATAAAATAACCGCCGCTCGTCCTCATTGGCATCTTTTTTGTCTAGCTGAGTATGCTTCAACAAACTGGCTGGCAATGTAAATTGCTTCCGGCTACCCGAATTACTCCATTTCTTGTCTGCACAGTGGAGAATAAAAACCACTTCCCACTCTTGACCTTTAGCTCTGTGAGCTGTGGTCAGCCTGACTTGATTAGAAGATAAATTTAAATCGTCAACTTTAATAGCTAAATGATGCTCTTGCATCGTGGCCAAAGCCGTTAAGAATTCTGCTAGTTTTAATTCATGTCTCACCCCAACCAAAGATTTGACTTGGGCAAATAGTGAATTGATTACCGTCAGCTGATAAACTCTGTCAGGCAAAGTTTGAATGTAGTTCAAGAATTTAGACTCAGTCAGAACCTTTTCAAACCAAGCTGTGAGGGTCAAATTAGCATCAGCCACCGCCCAATTTTGGAGCTGCTCATACCAAATCTTAATAGGTGCCATTTCCGCCTCAGAGAGATTTTCTAGCCCAATTGTTTTTTGCCACAATTCCAGTCCGCCCTCAATAATTTCTCCCACAGGCCGGCGATTTTGCTGAGCTGCCCTAGTCAGCTTCATAACTGTCAGTCTCGGCAAATCAATCCAATCACACAACATAACTAACATCAAATTTGTTTCAGATTGGATAGCTCGTTGATCGACAATTACCCTAAATAAAAGTAACAGCTGCACAATTAGCGGCTCGGCCAAAACGTCACCACCACCATCGATTTCAAACCCAATTTGACTTTTGCCGAGAGCCTCAATTATCTCCAGCCGGTCAGCATTATGTCTGTAAATTACAGCAATTTTCTCTGGCGCCAAACCACTACTCAAAAGTCTTTTTATCTCTGCCACTACCCACCAAATTTCCAAAGTTTGGGAGGGAAACTCAACCAGCCTCAGAGGCAGGGTAGTACTAGAAGATTTTTTTGCCGCGATTAAAGGCGCTGCCAGATCTACTCCAGCTAAATTTTCTTGATTTGTCAAACCATTGTGACTAATTAGTTCAGCTGCGGCCGCGTACAAAGGTTGGGGACAGCGATACCCCTGACTCAGGGTAATTACCTGAGCCGCCGGGAAACGCTCGGCAAAACCTAGCATATTTTCTACCGATGCACCCTGAAATCTAAAAATAGCCTGGTTGGGGTCACCCACCACAAAAACATTGGCAGCTTCACCCCAAAACTCAGCTAAAAGTTGAAGGATTTGATCCTGAGCTGCATTAGTATCCTGATACTCGTCGACCAAAAAGTATTGGAGATTTTCCTGTTGTTCACTCCTAAATAATTCATGGTCTTTTAAGGCTGCGACCACCAGGCTAATCATGTCGTCAAAGTCATACCTTTTTGTAGCCCGCAGATCATGCTCATATCTATCATATAGCTCAGCTAACTCTAAGTTTTTTTCAGCTGCCTTAAGTGACTTTTTTAAATCAGTAGCTGATGGTAAGCCAGCAGCTCGGCGGTCTTTATGCGAACTAAACTGACCCACTTGCTCCAGCTGACTTGAAAATAATTTGGCCTCCGCCATTGCCTGATCTCTAAACTCACCCACGCCCACGCCCTCGCGCTTTAAATCTGAGAGGGCTGAAATACAGTCGCGAATATAGTAGTAAGGGTCGTTTAACGGCTGGAGTTTTTGAAGTCCCAACTCCACCACCAACCGACGTAACAAATCATAACGTTCTAACTCACTCATCGGTTCACTGCCCCGATCTATCGGAAAATATTCAGGGTATCCAGAAATTAGCTCACTACAAAAAGCGTGAAAAGTACTAATTCTGACTGAATAGCCCACCTGACCAATTAACCCAACTAATCGCTCTCGCATATTTTGAGCTGCACTATCAGTAAAAGTTAAGGCCAAGATTGCATTAGGTTGAGTATCTGTTTGAGCTAAAATGTTGGCTATTCTAGTCACTAGAACCTGAGTTTTGCCGGTTCCAGGTCCGGCCACCACCATGACAGGACCATCTAAAGCCTCAACTGCCTGTTTTTGAGCTAAGTTAAGCTGCTGAAAGGCCTCGTGAAAGTTGTCTGCCGCTAATTTTCTGGCGGCTGTAAGAGAGGCGAAATTGGACATGTAGTTGTAGTATTGATCAAACTAGAACTTAGAGCAACCCAAATTGTTTAAAAATTGCCTCTGCCTCAGAACTAGAATTGGATCTAACTAAGACTGATCTCAACTCTCTGGCCTGGGGGAAACTATGGGTGTACCAACTCAAATGTTTGCGCATAGGCAAAAAGCTGAATTTTTTATCTTGGCCATAAGTTTGTTCGTAAAGTCTGGCATGCTCCAAAGCTACTTTAGCCTTCAGCTCTGGCGTTAGCTCAACCTGCTCTGTTGAAAAAATCCAGGGGTTACCAAAACTAGCCCTGCCAATTAAAACTCCATCTAATTTGGTTTCCGAAATTCGACTTAAGGCCTGAGCTCTAGATGTGATATCGCCGTTACCCAAAATTTTAGTCTTAACACCACTCTCTCTGACTGTTTCAGCTGCTAGACCAATAGCCTCCCAATCAGCCTGACCAGAGTAGAGCTGTCTGAGAGTTCTGCCATGAACTGTAATTGCGGCTGGTGACATTTCTAGCAAAGTTTTTAGCCAATCTTGAACCACAATTTTGTCAAAGCCAATTCGAGTTTTAACACTGACAGGAATCAGTCGCCTGACCAAATCGTTAGTTTGAGACTCAAGTTTCATTTGAAGCGTGGCCGTTTTGATTTCCTGACTTAAGTTGGGACAAGCTGCCAAATCAGCTCCAGCAGCCCACTGGACTACCCCGGCTTGAGTGGCCTGAATAATTTGTTGGGCTAGCGCTGGAGTTTGAATTAAAGCTGCCCCTGCCCCGCCATGAGCGACATTTTTAGCCGGACAGCCCATGTTAATATCGACTCCATCAAAACCTAATTCACAGAGCAAAATGGCTGATTGCCTAAAAAACTCTGGCGTTGTGCCGTAGATCTGGCCGATGATGGGTCTTTGCGCTGGCAAGTACCGAAATTCTTTCAATAGATCAACTGCCTGACGACAAATTCCCTCTACACTACTAAACTCGGTAAATAAAACATCTGGCCGACCATATTTTTGGCAGATTTCTCTAAACGGCAAATCTGTCACGCCATCCATAGGGGACAAGCCAATAATTGGCTGGGACAAATTTTCCCAAACTGATGCGCTAGATTTCATAGCGGTATTATAGAGCACCCGCTCTTTAAGGCTGGAGCCATCTAGTTGTCAATAAAGCTCTCAAGTGCTTAATGGCGGCTAATGATTTTGACTGAGTCTCAGATCTACTGGTGATAGCCTCAATCTTGTTAAATTCTAAGCTCAGAATCTGATCTAACCATCTGGCATATCTAGCACTAATTTCATCTGGCTGGTAATTTGTTTCGAGCCCAGCCATCAACTCCGCCAAACTGGCTAAATAATTAACTCTTAACCAGGTTAAGGTTGAGAGCAGGCCTCTCAAGTTCAAATCATAAGCCACCCGCCGCCATTCAGTCCAATTTAATCCTGGAAAAATTACCGGTGGATCTTCTGGACTGGTTTGTAGCCACCAAAAAGCCTTGTCAGTTCCCAGATCAGTAGTCAGATTAAGTTTTGTTGGTCTGACCTGATCATCGTAGACCCAAAGTTCTAAATCGACTGGATTCCACTCTGGCAATACTGCCACTGGTAAAACCCCACCATCCTCGTCTGAGTTGCCAGAAGCGATATCTAATTCTAGGCTAAACCCGCCAGTGGGTGGGTTTTCCCAAACCAAGACACTACCGTCGCTTTCTAAGGTTTGATCAGCCTCGGCTCCGGGCAAATCTTGACTCAGCCAACTGTAAGGCAATAAATTTCCTGATTCATCAAAAATCTTCAAACTCAAACCTTTGGGCAATTTCACTAACCAATACCCCAGCGAGACTAGCTTACCATCATATATAGGTAACCAAAATCTCCCAGAAATTGGTTGTTGTCCTAAAGCTGCCAAGCTGGTTCCAGATCTAGCCGGATCATTAATTAACAAATCCGAACTCTGATTAATTAAGCCTTGAGCCACTACAAAATGGCCGGGAAGTTCCAAAATTACTGGCTGGAATTGCTCCAACTTGGTTTTAACTAAACTTAAACCCGTTGTCTCCCAACTAAGCCAACTCTGATAACTATATTTTAATTGCGGCAAAGGCTTGGCTAGAGTAGACCAGACTGGCAATAACTCCCGCACTAACCTGACAATTGCAAACCAATTCACCCAACCCTGACCTAAATAACCATCTGGCTGAGCTTTCAACCAAGCATTGAGACTGGCTGGAGTCAGGGGTAAGTCAGCGGCTAAATAATCAAAGCCGTAATGTCGCAAAACCATCACCGCCGAGGTTAAAGCGCAACCCCAGCGAGAAATCGATTTAGCTTGGCTACCCGCCCAAACTTGAGCGGAATCATAAATCTCCTCTGCCCAGACTGGATCATCCTGCCTCACTTTTGGCACGACTAAATCTACATCTCTAGGATCGGCCAAGAGCCTCACCTTCACATTATCAAACTTCATTCTCACTGGCGCCACGCTGCCTGAGCCTATTTTTAAGGCGATGGTGCCGAGATTCTCTTGATACATTGGATCAGTCACTCTGGCCACTTCGACCCCATCTAACCAAATCTGAATCTGGCCACCAGCTGCATCCAATCTTAAATGATGCCAAACTCCAGGAGTCAGCAGATTAAACTCTCCAGACTCACTCCAAGCCAACTGTCCATTCCTAAGTTTAGCTAATTGAAAAAAATCTGGCAAAAAATGAATCTCATACCAATTGAGCGGATCTTGATAGCCCCAAGCCAAATTTCGATCTACGCCGGCTAAAGGCTGAATATCTAGCTCCAAACTATAATTACGCCACTCAGCTTGCCAAAGACTTGACTGGGGCACCAGCTCTGAGATGGTGCTGGTAGTCAACAAATTTCCTTCCAATACCCCATCTACTAACTGCCAAATACTCGGTAAACCCCTAGTCACCTGCCACTGACTCAAATCATTAGAGAAGTCATCTTCAAAAACTAACTCCCCAGCAGCGACAACCGGCGGCACACCAGTAACCAAATTAAAAAACCCAAGTAACATTCCAAGGCCAAACCAAAAAAACTTCATACTGATAGTAAACCAGTTGAAGCTGACATAGACCTGACGCGAGCTGATACAATTCAAAAGTTATGTCAGTCCAAACTTCTCCAGCAGCCAACACAGAATTTTATGATGCTTATCACCAACACCAAAATCGGGGTCACGCCAACTGGCTAGGCAAAATCAAACCCATTAGTCCAACCAATTTTACGTATTTTTTTCATCTCAAAGCCCTCCAGCCATTTATGGCCAAGCTATCTCAGACAAAAGTTCTAGATGTGGGGTGTGGGGTAGGGACCCTAAGTTTATTTTTAGCCGCCCAAGGTGCTAAGTCTGTCTTAGGAGTTGATCTTTCTCCTAGAGCTATTTCTCAAGCTGTGATTGCTAGAAATGCTCTCCAGTTAAAAAATCTAACTTTCAAGGTTCACCAGCTGAAAACTAAGGTCGACCAATTTGATTTAATTCTAGCCAGCGAAATTATTGAACATCTTCCCGATCCGCAAAACTTCGTCAAAGTCTTAAATCTAAATCTCAAGCCTGGCGGCAGCTTACTTTTAACTACACCATACGCCCACAACTGGCTGCGTCATCAAGGCTATTTAAAAAACCACGATCAAACCGCTGGCCATCTGAAAATTTACGACGAAGCAACACTTTTAAAACTATTTCCCGAAAAGTCCTGGAAACTGGAGAGTTTGAACACCACCGAGGGGCCACTGAGAATGTTACTTTTTACCACTCCCCTAGGGTTTTTTATAAAATTCATTAGGGGACCGCTAGTGAAAATTTTTCACCATTTTGACGATGTTCTAGCCAACTGGTTTGGCAAGCATGATCTAATTTTGGTTATTAGAAAACGCTAACGAGGTTTTTTTACGGAAAATTTCTTAACTCCCACCCAAATAACTGTAAAAACCAAAACTAAATAACCCGCAAAAACTCCCAACTGAGGCCAATAAAAAATTAGATACTTATAATTTCCTTGAGAAACCAGCCAACCATTCGCCCAGTCATTAGCTAAAAAATGTGCGGGCCAAACTAATGTATCTGACAGTATCACCATCACCCAGCCGGCGTCATGACCTTGATTTAAAACAATAGCACCAGGATTTGATTTTACTTTTACCAAACCAGAATAAAGCCAAGTCGACCATTTTTGGGCTGAACTAAGCTCAACCGAACTTACCACTGATTGATAATTAGCCGGTCTGAGTGAAATTTGCGCCAATTTCAGATTTGAAACAGGCAGCTGAGCTAGCTGAATTGAGTCAAATCTAGCCTCAGATATATCTCGACCAAATGATTTAATTTCTAAATTTATAAAAAACCGATCTGGTTTTTCTCCAAAAGGTGCTAACAAATATGCGTTAGTAAAGGTTTTTTGGCTCAGTAATTCTTCTAAATAATAATAATTGTCACTTAAACTCGAAACCAAAATTTTAGGTGACCTCCCAGAAATATTTTGACCCTTAAATTCCATAAAATATGAAGCTGAAACGTTCACATCGGCTAATTCCAGGCTGGCGCACGCCACACCAGCATCAACTGACTTATAAACTAGTGAGCCATTTTCTAGCACCAGTTTCTGTGCTTGACCACGTTTAAAAATGTCACAGTATTGATTCATCTCGATTTTTTTAAACTCGGCTAAAATATCAACTGGTTGAACCGAAAATTTAAGTTTTAATTCACTAGAATTATCTAACTTAATTACTTGACTAGTTTCACTTAAAACTTCTTGCCAAATATTCTCACCCAAACTCAGATTTCTGGATTTACCAGACTTAAAATTACCACTTGGCTGATTAGTTTGATAAATCTCAGTTAATTTGAAGTCAATTGGCGCGCCAATTTTTAATTGGACATATTGAACCGTAGAATTCTGGCTATCGCCAATTAAGATTTGATCATTTAACTCTAAAGTTACCCTACTGGCCGCAGCATTAACTAACGGAATTTGCTGATTGGGCAATTTATAAAGTGGTCGTGATTGCATGCCCATATCGAACTCACCGATCGGCAAAAATTCCAAATTCAAGTTTTTTTCAACGAAAGTAATTTTGACTGGAACTACTAAATTTTCACCGGAATTTAAAGCTGGAAGAGTTAGAATATGATCCTGGGCTTGACCAGTTTTCAGATCTGACTTTAATTCCAACCTCTCATCACTAAAACTATACCTTTTAAGTTTGTTAGCTAATAAATCCGCAAAGGGGAAAATTTCAGCTTGAATATCGCTAGATAAATCTGCCGCGATCAACTTTGAGCTGTCAAAAGCGGTTTTTTTCGCCTGAAACAAATCAGGAGTTTTCACAAACTGAACCTCACCATTTGCCGGTTGAACAAATCCGACTGGCAAAGCTTTAGCTGCATAAACAGTTAAAAAATTGGCTTTCCAAATTGGTTCAAAACCTGCCGCAGCCAACAACTCTGGATAAGTCAGGTAAACATTATTTTCCGGCTTATTGAGAAGGACACTTTCATCCACTAAAATAT
>Ga0265292_1001042_pt1 | contig 27716 bp, 20 predicted proteins | sample Munlanlewell296A_FD_189080 | JGI IMG/M metagenome (GOLD analysis project Ga0265292, IMG submission 189080) | Leachate microbial communities from a municipal landfill in Southern Ontario, Canada - Leachate well 296A | ecosystem: Engineered > Solid waste > Landfill > Unclassified | place: Canada... | reverse complement strand
CATTATATGGCAAAACTTGCTTTCGAAGCCGGCTATAAATTTCCTATTGAAAAATTATTTAGCGGATTTATTTTTTTTTCACAGACATCATCAATCTCATATATATATGCAGGATCTTTTCTAAAATATCTTGAGGATAAATTTGGTATATCAAAAATTAAATTATTATATGAAGTAAATGATTTCCAAAAAGTTTATGGCAAAAATCTAACCGAACTTGGAAAGATTTACGAATTATTTCTAGGAAGTTATAAAATAGAATTTAATAAAAATGAAGCCCAACTTTATTTTGGTGGAGTAACAATATTTAAAAAATATTGCCCCAGAATGGCTGCGTCCGATGTTAAAAAGGCAGGAGTCTTATATAAAATAAAAAAATATTCGGAAGCTTTAGACTTATTTAAGAATGTTTACAGCTATTCAAATTCTTATCAGTCATTGTTAGGGGTAGTGTCTTCTTATTCGGCTGAAAAAAAATATGGAACAGCTGAAGAGTTTTTGAGTAATCAAATAGTTAATTTTAGATCAAGTCAATTCTATTATAGTTTAGAATTGATTTTAGCGGATTTGTTGATCCAAACGAATCAGTCTGTTAAAGCAATGTCTTTATATGATTCGCTGCTTGTACAAAATCCCCACATTGATTTTACAAATGAAATATTGATTCGTAAATCTATTTTAGAAGAGGGCATTGATTCCTTAAAAAATTATTTTAATTATAATCGAAAACTGAAACTTCAAAAAATACTATCTCTTAATTCGAAAGGAATAAAATATTTTTCAATACCTACTCTGATCAATCTTTCTGATAATGACAATTATGGTTTAGATAACTTAATAACTGAACTAAAGAGTAATATTCAAGTCCAGGACTTCTCCTCAAGTTATGCGGCTCTGGAAATATCTAAGTACGCATTAAGAAATCTTGATTATGAAACAGCTCAATATTTTGCAGTAAGATCATTAGATTTTAGAAAAGACGATAATCGTGATCATATGTTTATAGAAAATTTAAGAATGGTAAATTGGTTTAAGAATAATCATAGTGAAATAAAAATAACTTTTCCAAAGTAATGTAATGGATTTCAAAACAGTATTAAATAAATATAAGTTTTTAAAAATTGCTTCTTTGCTCGCTGAGAAGAGAAATGAAGAACTATATCTTATTGGCGGATTTGTCCGTGATATTATTTTAAAACGAAATAAGCATGAAATGGATTTCTTGGTGGTTGGTGATGGAATTAATTTTGCCGAGCAATTAGCAAATGATCTGGGAATCAAAGAAGTTACTGTCTATAAAAATTTCGGGACAGCACATTTCAATTATCAAGAAATGGCTCTTGAATTTGTTGGAGCTCGCAAAGAATCTTATAAAAGAAACAGTCGAAATCCTAAAGTAGAAAAAGGTACACTTGATGATGATCTTAACCGGCGCGATTTCACAATCAACAGTTTAGCTGTTTCATTAAACGAAAAAATATTTGGTAGGTTGATTGATAAATTTGACGGTTTAGGTGACATCGAAAAAAAATTAATCAGAACACCTCTTGAACCAGAAAAAACTTTTGACGATGATCCTCTTCGCATCATGCGTGCTTTTCGTTTTGCTTCGCAGCTCAATTTTCAAGTTGATGAATCGGTTTTAAAAGCCGCAAGCTTAATGGCTGACCGTCTTAAGATTATTTCCCAAGAAAGAATAACCGATGAATTAATGAAAATACTCGCAACTAATAATCCTTCGATCGGGTTAATATTATTATTCGAGAGCGGAGTTTTAAAAGTAATATTTCCGGAACTACATAATCTTGCGGGAGTAGAACAAAGAAATGATTTTCACCATAAAGATGTTTTCTACCACACATGTATAGTAGTTGATAATATTGCATCAGTAAGCGATGATTTGTGGCTGCGGTTTGCTGCTTTGGTACATGATATTGCAAAACCGCCAACCAAAAAATTTGTTGAAGGAATCGGATGGACTTATCACGGACATGAAGAACTCGGTGCAAGAATGATGAAATCTATTTTTGAAAGAATAAAACTTCCTCTTAATAAATTAGACTATATTGAAAAATTAGTACGGTTACATTTACGGCCTATTGCACTGGTTGATGAAGAAGTAACAGACTCGGCAATTAGAAGACTGATAGTTGCTGCAGATGAAGACTTAGATGATTTAATTACTCTTTGCAGGGCTGATATTACAAGTAAGAATCCGAATAAAGTAACGAAGTATCTTGAGAATTATGAAATCGTGATGCAAAAAGTTAAAGATGTTCGCGAAAGAGATAAATTACGAGCGTTTCAATCTCCTGTCAGAGGAGAAGAAATTATGAAAATCTGTAATATTCCTCCATCTAAACTTGTGGGTGAAATTAAAACAGCGATCGAAGAAGCTATACTTGATGGTAAAATCGGAAATAACTATGAAGAAGCATACAGGTATCTTCTTCTGATTAAAGATGAATATCTTAATTAGAAAATACCTACAACTTCTTATCTTTAATATGTAACTTTTATAACACTTATCTCGTCATAATACTAAGTAAATCTTAATTGTTCTCAAAAGGAGAGACTAATGAAAAGATATTTAATTTTATTTATTGTTTTGTTGCTAGCATTACCGGTATATGCTCAGAAAAAGCTAACCCTAGATGAAGCAATATCAATTGCTCTTCAAAAAAATACTTTGCTGATTAAATCAAAGAACAATCTTTTATCTAGTGAATCTCAATTAAAGAATGCGTATGGTTCATTATTACCAAGTCTTGGAGCTTCTGCTGGATGGAGTTGGAATCGGATAGATGACAAAGGTGGACAGCAGGTTTTCTATGGTGGAATTGTACTTCCCACTCAACCATCAGTCACAGATAACAGAAGTTACAATGTTGGTGTTAGCGGTAATGTTACACTTTTCAATGGTCTTGCAAACTACGCTACAATTTCTGGAAGAAAAGATAATTTGAAAGCAAGCGAGTATAATATTGCAAAACTGAAACAGGACATTGTATTTACCACAACAGATTATTTTTACATTGTGCTAAATGCAGAAGAACTTATGAATGTTAGAGAAGAAAATGTTAAGTATTTCAAAAAACTATATGAAACAGTTCAAGAAAGAAATCGTTTAGGATCAGTTACTCTTGCCGACGTTTATTCAGCCCAAGTTCAGTTAGGAAATGCAGAACTATTGCTTATTCAAACTCAGAATATTTACGAATCTTCGAAAGCTGCACTGTTAAATTATCTTTCATTAAATGTTCTCGAGGATTACTCACTTGTAGATCCTTTTGCAGCCAAAAAAACTTTGGATACTGATTCCTACATGAAAGATTTTAACGATATTCAAGCTATGGTTAATGCAGCTTTGGATAATCGTTTTGATTATAAAAGTTTGCAGTTAAATCTAAGTGCAGCAGAAAGCGGAATTACTATTGCGAAGAGCGGATTATTCCCATCTTTGAGCGGAAATTATTCTTACAGTACAAGTGCAATTACAACCGGCGATCTCTTTAACAGAAAAGTGCTGAATGTTAGTCTTTCGTTAAATGTCCCTATCTTTTCAAATTTCAGTACAGAAAACCAAATACAATTTGCACAGGTTAACGCTTTGAATGCTAAGGAAGATCTTATTGCATTAGGAAGACAAATTAAAATCGAAATCAAACAAACATTCCTGGATTTAACTGCTGCTAAAAAATCTTTAGATGTTGCAGCAAAAAATGTAACGGCAGCTGAAGAGACACGGAAAATCAATCAAGAAAGATATAACCTTGGTTCAGCTACTATACTTGATGTTCTACAAGCAAGCAGAGATTATCAAGACGCACTACGGAATAAAATTAATGCTGGTTATGATTTTTACCGCCAGCACGATAAGCTAAACAATGCTATCGGTAGATTAGAATTTTCAAAATATGAATAAATTTATATTAAGGAGTTAATTACAATGGCTAACGGGAAAAAATCAAAAAAGAAACTTTTTATTTTTGGCGGTCTGGGACTTCTTCTTCTTGTTATACTTTTGCTTGTTGTTTTAAGCGGTAACAAAGAAGATATCGTTACAGTCCAAACTGAAAAAGTTGAGAAAAGAAATATAACTCAAGTTGTTTCTGCTACCGGCAAAATAAATCCGGTTTATCAAGTTAAGATTAGCGCAGAGGCAACCGGAGAAATTGTTTCTCTACCGGTTAAAGAAGGAGATGTTGTTAAGAAAGGGCAACTCCTTGTTAGAATTAAACCTGATAATTATGAAGCACAAAGAAATCGTGCAGCAGCCGGTCTTGATCAAGCACGCTCTTCCTTAAATTCTACAAAAGCCGCATTAGATAAAGTTGAATCGGATTATAAACGTGTTCAAGGTCTCTATCAGAAAAAACTTGCGAGTGATTCTGAACTTGAAGCTTCAAAATCTATCTATCTGCAAACACTCGGCAATTATGAAGCCCAAAAATCCGGAGTAATCCAGGCAGAAGCTTCTCTAAAAGATGCTGATGTTAATTTAAATAAAACTTTAGTTTTTGCACCAATGAACGGAACCGTAAGCAAATTAGGTGTTGAATTAGCTGAACGAGTTCTTGGAAGTAATTTTAGTCCGGGTACAGAAATGTTAACCGTTGCCGACCTAAGTAAAATGGAAGCAACTGTTAATGTTGATGAGAATGATGTTGTATTAATCTCTGTAGGCGATACAGCAAAAATTCATGTTGATGCATTCTCAGATAAAACATTAAAAGGTGTAGTTTCTCAAATTGGAAATAGTGCTGTTACAAAAGGTCTTGGCACTCAAGATGAAGTTGTAAATTTCCAGGTAAAAATTTTAATTCTTAATCCAGAAAATAAATTAAGACCGGGCATGTCTTGCGATGCAGATATTGAAACAGAGAAGAAACAAAATGTTTTAACAGTTCCAATTCAAAGTGTAACAGCAAGAATTGATAAACCAAATACTGATGCCACACAGGGAGAGAAACCTGAAAATGAAACAAAAGTAAAGAAGGAAAGAAGTAATAAACCGAAGGAAGTTGTATTTGTAATTAAAGACAATAAAGCAAAAATGGTTGAAGTTAAAACCGGAATTAGTGATGATACTTATATTGAAATTCTAAGCGGTTTAAAAGGTGATGAAGATGTTGTTAGCGGTCCTTATCGTGCCATCTCCAAAGAATTAGAAGATGGATCAAAAGTATCAATGCAATCAAAGCGTAAAGGAACCGAGAAAAAGTAATTCAAATAAAGAACGGAACAAAAATGAATATTATAAATATTGAACACATAGCAAAAATATATCAGGTGGGTAGTGAAGAAGTTCATGCGCTTAGAGATGTTTCGCTTAAGATAGATAAAAATGAATATGTTGCAATTATGGGACCTTCCGGTTCCGGTAAATCTACTCTAATGAATGTTCTTGGATGTTTGGATACACCTACAAAAGGATTATATGATTTTAGTGGAACCAATGTTAGCCAAATGAATGATAATGAACTCGCTGCAATCAGAAATAGAGAAATTGGATTTGTATTTCAAACATTTAATTTATTAGCAAGATCGGATGCATTACACAATGTTGAACTTCCTCTAATCTATGCCGGAGTCTCATCATCCGAAAGAAAAGATCGTGCACGGCTTGCTCTAGAACAAGTGGGCCTTTCAGATCGTATGCATCATAAACCCAATGAACTTTCGGGCGGACAAAGACAACGTGTTGCCATTGCCCGCGCATTAGTTACACAACCTTCAATCATTCTTGCAGATGAACCGACCGGTAACCTGGATACTAAAACAGGTGAAGACATCATGGCGCTCTTTAATGATATCTTTGAATTAGGAAACACAATAATTCTAGTTACTCACGAAGAATATATTGCAGAACATGCAGCAAGAATTATCAGATTAAGAGATGGACTAATTGAAAATGACGAAATAGTAACAAAGAGATTTGTACCGAAGAAAAACGGTGCATCAAAATAAAAAGGTTGTGAAATGAACAATTATTTATTTGAACTGAAAGAAGGGTTATTAATATCTCTGAGAGCAATTAGAGCTAACAAAGCTCGAGCGATCTTAACTACGCTCGGAATTGTTATAGGAATTGCTTCTGTTGTCTTAATGTCTACAGCTATCAGAGGAATTGATAATGCATTTCAAACTGGTGTTGCATCCCTCGGTTCGGATAATTTATACATTGATAAATGGCAATGGTTCAACAATGATATTCCCTGGTGGGAAATGAGAAACCGCCGTAACCTTTCTTTAGCTGAGTATAAAAAGTATAAGGACTTAGCTAAATTACCAGTAGCCACAGCTCCGACTGTATGGAGTAATCAAACAGTTAAATACAGAGAGAGAAGTGTTGAGTTTATTATTCTTCAAGGTACAAATGAGGACTACATCAAAACTACAAATCTTTCTTTTAGTGAAGGAAGATTTTTTAATGAAATAGAAAGCAACGGCGGAAGAGAAGTTGTTGTTCTTGGAAGTGAAGTTGCAAAAAAACTTTTTCCAAGAGGCGGTGCTTTAGATCAGTTTGTTAAAATCAAAGGACATAAATTTAAAGTTGTGGGCGTTCTTTCAGAGCAGGGTAGTTGGGTTATGGGTAATTTTAATCCCGATAACCAAGCATTTCTTCCGATACAAAATGTTTTCAAGTATTTCCAAAGTGAAAATTTAAGAAGTGTTACTTTCAACGTGCGTGCTGAAAATAGTTCAATGGTTGAAGCTGTAAAAGAAGAAGCTGTTGGAATTATGAGAAGGGTACGAGGATTAAAATATAATGAGATGAATGATTTTTCAATTAATCAGCAAGAAGCATTATTAAAAACTATTAACCAGACAATTGGAGTAATTCAGATTGCCGGATTATTCATTACCGGATTATCTTTATTTGTTGGTGCAATCGGAATTATGAATATCATGTTTGTTTCTGTTAAAGAAAGAACCCGTGAGATAGGAATTCGTAAAGCTATTGGTGCTAAGAGAAGATCAATTCTCGGGCAATTCATTTTTGAATCTGCAATCATATGTTTAATAGGCGGAATGATCGGTTTAGTAATTGCGATAATCTTAAGTCTGGTTATTAATCAATTCTTACCAACGTCTGTTGACGCAAATGCTTTCATTCTTGCTATAGTAATATCAATTTTAACCGGAATTCTATCCGGATTTGCACCGGCATATACTGCCGCTAAATTAGATCCTGTTGAAGCTCTGAGGTATGAGTAATGAAAATTATTGAAGTACTAAAAGTCTCGTTAAATTCTCTTCGTACAAATAGATTACGTTCTGCTCTAACTATTCTTGGAATTGTTGTAGGAATATTTTCTATTATAGCAATCAGTACTGTAATTGAAGTTTTGCAGAAAAGTATTGAACAAGGAGTATCACAATTAGGACAAAATACTTTTCAAATTCAGAAATTCCCGGCGTTCAATACCGGCGGTCCATCTGAAAGAGCAAAATTCCGCAACAGACCGGATATTACTCTGGAAGAATATTATAAATTAAAAGAAAAACTTGTTGAAGCTAAATCTGTAGGGGCTGAACAATGGAATTTCGGCAAGCAGATAAAAATTGGTAACGTAGAAACAAATCCTAATATTCAAGTATCTGGTTCTACTATTGAAGCATTTCCTAATAACAAATGGAATATTGAAGAGGGACGTGCATTTAACGACCGCGATATTCAACGGTATGAAAATTTTATAGTTCTAGGAGCTGATGTTGCTAAGAAATTATTCTCTAATAAGAATGCTATAGATAATATTGTTACGTTGGATGGACATAAATTAAAAGTAATTGGTGTTCTTGAGTCTCAAGGCGCTGTCTTTGGTAACAGTCAGGATAATATTGCGATCGTTCCAATTACAACGTTTCAAAATTTTTATGGAAGACGAAGCAATAGTATTAACATTACTGTAATGACTCACAATAAAGAATCCTATAATGATGTGATTGAGTTTGCAGAAGGATATTTTAGAGTTATAAGAGGATTAAAAGCAGGACAAGAAAATAATTTTGATTTCTTTTCTAATGAATCACTTCTTACTCAGATAAATGGTATAACAAATGGTGTTCGAATCGGTTCAATTGTTATAGCCGCAATTGCACTTCTTGCTGCCGGTATTGGTATTATGAATATTATGTTAGTATCTGTTACTGAGAGAACAAGAGAGATAGGAATTAGAAAAGCGATTGGTGCAAAAAAGTTTAACATACTAACTCAGTTTCTTATCGAATCTGTAGCATTAAGTTTGATGGGCGGTATAATTGGAATTGTTCTTGGGGTGGCTATCGGAAATTTAGCCGGTTTATTGTTAAAAGCATCTGCTGTAATTCCAATTGATTGGGTAGTGATCGGAGTTTTATTGTGTGTTATTATCGGTGTTACATTCGGTACTTATCCCGCCTATAAAGCCGCCAATCTTGATCCGATTGAAGCTCTTAGATACGAATAACGAAGTTCTTATTTTTTCTTTTTCTTCTTCTCTAAACCGATTAGCGGTTGTGTATATTTTTTGTAAAGTTCAAAAAGATATTCTAAACGGTTTAATTCTGTTGTAAATTTTTCTTTTCGGTAACATTGATCAACTGCGTCATCAATTTCTTTGTGAGCGTCCGTTAAATCTTTTGGCATTGCAACATGGTCGTACAAATCTGCAAGTGATGAACCTTTCTTAAAATATTTTTCCCGCACTGCAAGCATTTTCTTAACAGCTTCTTCAACCCTGAGCGTTTGTTTTTCTGAAGGGCTTTCCGGAAATGGATAGTTGTTGTAAACAAGTTTGTTGGAATATCTATAATCATTTTTTATTCTTCCGCAGACTTGTCTCATCCAAGCATTGTGCATGATTGAAGTGAGAATGCCAAAAATGAAAAGGTCGCCATTAGGAATAATCACGCAACTATCAGAAGCAATAGAATTTTTATTGAAGAAACCGATAGGAATATACTTTCTGTTTTCCGATGAATGACGCGGAATTAAAATATAGTCACTTTTTGGTTGCCGAATTTCACCAAATAAATAAGGGTACCGTGCAAGTTTTATCGTTGCTTCTCTTGTGCTGTTCAAACGGTATTGTTTTACTTTTTCAACTATTGCATTGATTTCAGACATACCTCTAATTTCAGATGGAGTTACATTTTCCAACCATATGCACCAGCGGTTTTCACCTTTCAAAAATTCTTTTGCACTGATAAGTGGTTTAATAAACATTTTTGCATTTGGTTCTTTTTTAAGAAATTCTTTTTTCCCTTTATCATCAAAAAGAAAATTACCATCATCGTTGGGCATACTGCCGAAAAAGATTTCCGGAACATTGCAGATCGGTTCCTCTCTATTATCTATAATTATGTTTTCAGTATCAACCAAATAAGGATTAATGTTTTTAGCTTTTATCAAATGTGGTTCGGATTTGGGCGTCTCGTAATCATAAATAAACTTTTCTGTTGTTTCGAATGCGGCGAAGCCAATAATTACACAATAAACGCTTGCCTGTCCACGCGCTTCGTTAGACCATTTAAAAGTGCGGTGTGCAAAGTGAATATTAATATTTTGTTGTAAGAGGTAATTCCACAAAACACCAACTTGCTCGCCTTGTGTAATTGAGTTGGTAGATACAAATGCAACGGACACACCCCTTTGTCCCCTCTCAAGAGGGGATTTAGGGGTATGTTGATTTTGTACGGTTATATATTCGGCAGCTTTTATATACCACGCACTAACATAATCAAGCAATCCGTAATTCTTAACTAATGCACAAACCAAATCCATGTCTTCGTTTTGTCCTTTTGTTCTATTCTTCTTGGAAACAAACGGAGGATTGCCAAGTATGAAATCAAAAGATGCTTCAGATAATTTATTCCAATCCAACCTTAGAGCATTTCCATGAATTATGTTTGGTGATTTTTTAAGAGGCAATCGGCGGAAGTACTGACCGAATTCTTCAGATAATCTTGTATTGCATTGATGATCGGTCAACCAAAGCGCTACTTCGGCTATACGTGCCGGAAATTCTTCTAACTCAATTCCATACATTTGATCAACATCAATCTTAGAAAGCAGTTGAACATCTAATTCAAGTTGAGAAACCTTTTTAATTTTATAAATTTGTTTTAGAATTTCAATTTCAAGCAAACGGATTTCGCGGTAAGTTATAATTAAAAAATTACCACAACCGCAGGCAGGATCGAGAAATTTTAGTTTAGAAATTTTCTTGTGAAACGCTTCTAATTTTTTAAGATTGTTTTTGCATTCTTCAAATTCTTTATAAAGTTCGTCAAGGAACAAACCTTTCACAACCTTCAAAATATTTTTTTCTGATGTATAATGTGCGCCAAGATTTCTCCGCCTCTCTATATCAATTGCAGACTGAAACAATGAACCGAAAATTGCCGGTGAGATTTTACTCCAGTTGAATGAAGAACAATCCAACAAAATTTTTCTCATAGTACTATCAAAAGAAGGAACGGGGAATTGTTCTTCAAAAAGTTTTCCATTCACATACGGAAATAATGCAAGGTCTTCATCAATATTTTTTTGTCTCGCGATTTCATCTGTATTAAGCGTTTGAAAAATAACTGCGAGATGCATTCCAAGATCGGAACCGTCAATTTTGGTTTTGTTTTCAATATAGAAAGTAAAGTGATCTTTAGTGAAGATACCGGTATCATCGGCAAAGAGACAAAATAAAATCCTAACAAGAAAAATCTCAAGCTGATGTCCGGTATAACCGGTTTCAAGAAGAGCATCGTGAAGTTTACCCATCATCTCGGCGGCTTTAATATTTACCGGGTCTTCTTCCTTAAAAGTTTTCTTTTGATAACCAAGGATGAAACCGAAACGGTGAATGTTTTTAGGCAAGTCTTTGAGTTCGAAATCGTGATGTGTCTCTTCTTCTATATCGTAAAGCCGGAAACGTGCAAAATCTGAAACGATTACATATTTTGGTAATTGTTCTTCTTCTAATCCATTGAAATAAGATAGTGCTTGACTGTAAGCTTTATCAAGACTTTTACCTTTTGATTTGTGCTCTACTATAAGATTGCTTTTCCAGAAGAGATCAATAAAACCATAATCTTTACCAAACTGCTTTACCGGTTCTTCAAATGAAGCAATACGTCTGCGTGTTATTCCGAATATATTAAAGAAACTATCCCAGAAAGTTTTTGCTTCAGCTTGCTCACGTGTTTCATTTTCCCATTCTTTAACGAATTCTATCGAGCGCTTTTTTATTTCATTCCAGTTTAGAGCCATTCATTGTTCCAGCTTTAGGGAATAATTTCAATTCCAATTTAGTCAATGTGCTATAATGATGAAATAGTCTTCAAAAACAAAAAAATACAGAATGTTTCTTAAGTAAGTTACCTTACACAAAATATAAAAGATGAATAGCCACGACGCCTGCCTACCGCAGGCATGTTTACGCCGTGGAGAGAATAATGAAATAATACATTGGCTTTAGCCACAATAATAATTTGTTTTGGGCTAAAGCCCATATTACTTGGCGGCATTTTTCTCCCCGACATAAATGTCGGTGTTATTAAAAAATCAAACTTGTATAATGTGAGTTTAGAAATATCGAACAATTAGAGCTTAAGAAAGTTTTCTTTTTTTAACATTGCATATTGCAGTTTTAAATGAATATTTTTGACACATGAGAATATTCCTTATCGAATTTCAAGAAATCTTGCTCATCGCTCTACGAGCAATGCGTGCAAACAAACTCCGTTCGGTTTTAACAACTTTGGGAATCATAATTGGAATTGTTGCCGTAACAACAATGTCTACAGCAATTGTTGGTCTTCGAGAAGCTTTCATTAGTTCAATATCATCCTTTGGCAGTGATGTACTTTATGTTGACAAATTTCCTTGGTTTGCAATGGGAAACTGGAGCCAGTACAGAAACAGAAAAGATATTACTTATGAACAGTATGAAAAGCTCCGGTCTATGCTTAAAAATTATGAAGCAATGGCACCGAGTAAAAGTACCTTTGGTGCCGGTGTAAAAAGAAAAGATAAATCTGTTCAAGCAACTTTAGTTTATGGTACTACAGAAGATTATCAAAAAACCGGCAATGTTAATCCAGCCGAGGGAAGATTCTTAAATGATTTGGATGTTAAAGCCGGAAGAAGAGTTTGTATCATTGGGAAAGATATTGCCGATGAATTATTTCCTACTGAAAGTCCGCTTAATCAATACATAAAAATTAATAATGTTCCGATGCAAGTTATTGGAGTTCTTGAAAAACAAGGAAGCGGTATGATGGGTGCTTTCAGCATGGACGGACAGGTAATTATGCCGTTAAAAACTTTTGAAACTGTTATTAGCAGCAGACAACAAAGATTGAGAATTGATATAAAAATAGGAGATGTTACTCAACTTGAAGATGCAAAAGAAGAAATTATTTCTGCTATGCGTGTAATTAGAAAAGTTCCTGTAGATAAACCTGATGACTTTGCAATAAATCAACAAGAAGCATTAAAAGATATGTATGATAAAACAATTGGAATTGTTGCTGTAGCGGGAATAGTAATTACAGCTCTTTCGCTTTTTGTTGGAGCGATTGGTATTATGAACATCATGTTTGTTTCCGTAACTGAACGAACCAGAGAAATAGGAATAAGAAAAGCTATCGGTGCTAAAACTTGGTCAATTCTATTTCAATTTTTAACTGAAGCTGCTATACTTTGTATAATGGGTGGAATTATTGGATTAATTATTTCTTTCCCTTTGAGTTTAGTAATTAATCAATTTTTACCGACTGCAATGCCATTAGATATTGTTTTTATATCATTGTTAATTTCTGCTTTAGTTGGTGTAATATCTGGATTTTTACCGGCTTGGAAAGCTTCAAAACTTAATCCGGTTGATTCATTACGTTATGAGTAATTGATATGCAAATATTTGAAAGCATAAAACTCGCATTTAGTTCTATTATTGCAAATAAGCTAAGATCATTTCTTACATTGCTTGGTATTGCCGTTGGCTTATTTTCGATCATCATTGTAATGACTGCGATTACTGCTATTCAGCATAGCTTCGAAGATATATTCAACTCGATAGGTACAAATAACTTTATTGTTTCAAAATGGCCTGCTTTGCAAATTGGCCCGCATGATCGAGGAAGAAACCACAACCGTAAAAATCTAACAATAGATGAAGGTGAAAAATTAAAAGAACTTTCTCAGCTTCCGGTTGCAGTAGGAATTCAAATAAGTAGAGGGGGAAGAACTGTAAAATTTAACGGTGCAAAGACAAATCCTGATGTGCCCGTAGTTGGTCTTAATCAAGATATTTTTATTGCTAGAGATTTGAAGATAAGTGAAGGAAGAAATTTATCAATATCAGATTACGATTATGCACGACCTACTGCAGTTATTGGAACAGACATAGTAGCAAAATTATTTAAGAGTATTCCGCCGGTAGGTCAACAGATCAAAATTGATAATTTTAATTTTGAAGTTGCCGGTGTTTTTGAAAAACGCGGATCAATATTCGGTCAATCTCAAGATAACTTTATTGCTATTCCGCTTAAGACTTTTGAAAAATATTTCGGAAGCGAAAGAACCGCTTCTTTTATTGTAATGTGCACAGACAAAAGTACGGTTGAGAAAACGATGGACGAAGTAATTGGAGTTATGAGAAAGCTACGTAAAGTAGAAAGCGGACAGGAAAATGATTTTGAGCTTATTACGAATGAACAAATGATTCAGCAGTTCAATGATCTCACAAAATATTTTAAGCTTGGCGCCGCAGTCATTGCATTCATAGCTTTGCTTGCTGCCGGAATTGGAATTATGAATATTATGCTCGTCAGTGTTACCGAACGAACACGAGAAATTGGCATTCGTAAAGCTATTGGCGCACGAAAGAAAACAATACTAACTCAATTTGTAGTCGAAGCGGTTTCACTTAGCTGGTTCGGCGGTTCAATCGGAATATTTTTTGGTGTTCTTGGCGGTAATATGGTTGCATTGCAATTAGGCGTCTCTGTTATCATACCTATCGAATGGATATTTATTGGTCTGATTGTAACAACATTTGTTGGAGTGGTATTCGGTGTTTATCCTGCAATGAAAGCATCCAATCTTGATCCGATAGAAGCTCTCCGTTACGAGTAATTTCAAATCATCTTGAATTAGAAGGAGTATAGGTTTAGATTTATTTTACGGAATTAATAGAAACAAACTCTTGAAAAATAATCTAATCCTTTTTCTTTATATCTCTTTTTTTGCTTCGCAAATTTCAGCGCAAGGAATATCTTCATCTGTTATTATAACAGATACTCTTTTAATCAACTTAAGTAATTCTTACAGAATTCGATCTCTTAATATTCTTCCATCCACAGAAAAGATTAGAATATCTTCTCGTTTACTCACTACTTCAGAATATAAAATTGATTACTCCAAAGGAATAATATCCCTTACAGAAAATTCTAAATACTCTTTATTAGATACACTTTTCATTTCTTATAAAACAATTAAATTAAATCTGAATAAAGAATACAAACGGAGAAGTTTAACAGTTCGTTACGATGATAAAAACTTAGATACAATTCGTATTGTGAAAAAGGAAATTCCCTTTACAAGCGAATCAATTTTTGGAAGAGATATGCAGAAGAGCGGCGCAATTGTAAGAGGTTTTACAATAGGGACAAATAGAGATTTTACTTTAAACAGCGGATTACGATTACAACTTTCCGGGAAACTTTCGGATGAAATTGATTTAGTCGCAGCGTTAACCGATGAAAACACTCCGATTCAACCTGAAGGCAATACGGAAAAACTTGATGAGCTTGATAAAGTTTTCATTGAACTCAGGCATAAAAATGCTGTCGGTATATTTGGTGATTATGAATTAAATCTTCGGGATAATGAATTCTCACAGATAACTAGAAAACTTCAAGGTCTCAAAGGCGAATTTTTATTTGGGGATACAAAAGGTACATTAGCTATTGCCGGCTCACGCGGAAAATTTAATACAAACCAATTTAATGGTTCTGACGGAAATCAAGGTCCGTATCGTTTGTATGGAATTAATAATGAAAGAGCAATTATAATTATTGCGGGAAGTGAACGAATATACTTAGACGGAGAGCAGCTTAAACGCGGTGAGAATAATGATTACATAATTGATTATTCCAATTCGGAAATAACTTTTACTCCTAAACGCTTAATTACTTCGGTAAGCAGAATATCTGTTGATTTTGAATACACCGATCTAAACTATCGCCGAAATTTTTTTGGTGCTGATTTTTCTACTAAACTATTGAACGATAAACTGAAAGTCGGGATTGGTTATTTCAGAGAAGGTGACGATGAAAACAGTCCGATAGATTTTTCATTTACTGATGATGATCTAAATATTCTAAAATCTGCGGGGGATAATCGTTATAACGCAGCACGATCCGGAGTAAGTTTAGCATTACCGGATTCTACAGGAAAAGTTCAAGGCGTTTATACAAAAGTAGATACTGTAATTTCAGCACAGCAGTTTTCTTATTATAAATATACACCCGGAAATATTTCTTCCATATATAATGTATCGTTCACTTATGTTGGTGATGGAAGCGGAGATTACATAAAAGAAAGTTTAGGAAATTATAAATTCGCCGGAAGGAACAACGGTTCATATTTGCCGATAATATTTCTACCACTACCGCAATTAAAGCAACTTGGTAATATTTCATTATCAGCAAACATTTTGGAAGGGATTAAGATTGATATAGATCTTTCCGGAAGCAGTTGGGACAAAAATAAATTATCGACACTTGATGATAACGATAATTACGGTTACGCCAGAAAAATATTGATCAATGTAATTCCAAGAGAAATGACGATTGGGAATTTATCGTTGGGAAAAATTGGAATAAGTTTTAAGGATAGATTTATTCAAAGCCAGTTTACATCTCTTGATAGAATTGATGAGATAGAATTTAACCGCTACTATAATCTGCCTTCACAATTATCGAAGGATCAAACTTTAAGAGAAGCTGCTTTAAATTATTTGCCTTCCCAAAATATTTTTCTCAATACAAAGTATGGTTTTCTTAAGCAGGGAGATCAATTCTCTTCTGATAGAATATTTTCTAGATTAAAAATATCAGAACCGAAATTGTATGAACTTAATTATGATATAGATTATGTTAATTCAAAAAACAATACAATTAATTCTAATTGGTTAAGACAAAACGGGAAAGCATTTTATTCTTTTGGTGATATCAAAACGGGAATTGATTTTTTAGCAGAAGACAAGAAAGAAACAAATTCAGGCAAAGATAGTCTCCTTTTAACAAGTTTAAAATATTTGGAATTAGCACCATCTATAGAATTGATTGGAATATCCGGATTCGATGGAAGAATTAGTTATTCATTTCGTGAGGAATCTTTTCCGTTAAAAGGAAGTATGATCAAGCAATCGAATGCAGTTGCTCAGAATTATCAGTTGAACTACAAAGGATTAAAAGAATTTTCAACATCGCTTTCCGTTACATTCAGAAATAAAAAATATACAGAAGATTTTAAAAGACAAGGATTTTCAGATAACGAAACAGTGTTGCTGCTTTCGCAGAGCAGATTGAATTTATGGAACGGCTCAGTTCAGGGTGATATTTATTACCAAGCTGCAACAGAACAATCGGCAAAATATGAAAAAGTATTTTTACGAGTTCCCAAAGGAACGGGTAACTACGTTTATATTGGCGATCTTAATAATAACGGTATACCGGAAGAGAATGAATTTCAAATTACTTCTTACGAAGGTGATTTTATTTTAATTACAATTCCCACAGATAAATTATTTCCGGTAATGGATTTTAAAGCAAACACACGTTTACGAATTGATTTTTCCCGCATGTTTAGTGATGATAATTTTTTAACGAACTTTTTGAAACCAATTGCAACCGAAACTTCGTGGCGGATTGAAGAAAACAGTAAAGAACCGGATACAAAAAAAATATATTTAATGAATCTTTCCCACTTCCTAAATGATTCAACTACTATTCGCGGGACACAACTTTTTCAGCATGATATAAATCTTTTTCAAAACAGTAGTGAATTGTCATTCCGACTAAGATTTCTACAAAGAAAATCACTAAATCAATTTAGCGGTGGAATCGAACGCGGATATTTTCGAGAAAGAGGATTGCGAATTAGATTCAAAATGATCGAAGAGATTAATAACCAAACTGAGTTCATCAATCAGACGGATGATTTAATATCTCCTCCAACATCTAACCGTGCTAGAACAGTTACACGAAATGATCTTACATCGGACTTTTCTTATAGACCCGTCAGAGATGTTGAAGTTGGTTTTAAGATAGCAACCGGAAGAAGTCAAGACGATTTTCCGAAATCTCCTACAATTGTAGATCAAAATTCAATCACGCTTCGTGTAAATTTGTCATTTGAAAACATAGGACGATTACGAATTGAAGCAGAGCGAACCGAACTAACTTCTTCTTCAAGCAATTTTAATATTCCTTATGAGATAACTAGGGGAAATGCAATCGGAAAGAATTATTTTTGGAGAGTCTTTTTCGATTACCGTTTGTCCGGCTTTATTCAAACATCATTAAGTTACGATGCCAGACTTCAAGGCAGCAGCAGAGTAATTCAAACAATGCGGGCTGAAGCAAGAGCATATTTTTAGAAATTAGCTATCAGCGGTCAGCAATCAGCTCACAGTGAGAAAACTATGAATGTATCATCAACTTTAATAGAAGCACATATTTTTCGAAAGATTGGAAATGATTTAGAGTTTTTACTTTTAAAAAGAGCCTCGAATGAAAAATATGCCGATGTTTGGCAAATGGTAACCGGTTCAATCGAAAGTGAAAGTGCATATCAAACTGCTTTAAGAGAAATAAAAGAAGAGACAGGTTTAACTCCAATAAAATTTTGGGTCGTTCCAAATATTAACTCATTCTATTCTCAGGAAAAAGATGTAATTATTATGATACCGGTTTTTGCAGTCTTAGTTGATAAGAACCAAAAAGTAATTATTTCTGAAGAGCATTCAGAATATAAATGGGTAAAAAAAGAAGAAGCAATAAAACTACTTGCATGGCCCGGTCAGAGAAAATCTGTTGAAATAATATATGAGTATTTTACAAACCAGCATAGTTTTCTAAAGTTTGTAGAAATAGAATTGTAGAACGAGCAGTTTGCTCGTTCAAAGCTGAGTAGAAGAGGTATTAAGTTCTTATGTGTGAGCGAATAAACTATTCGCTCTACAACAAAGCAATGTAAATAGATGTAGAACGAGCAGATTGCTCGTTCATAACTTAGTACGCGAGTTGTTTGCTTAACACAGAGCGAACAGACTGTTCGCTCTACAATTTATAATTATATGAATACAAAAATTTACTACCGTCGTAACCTTCCTCATTATCAACCTATCGGTTACACATTTTTTGTCACTTTTCGTTTACACAACTCTTTACCAATTCATGTTATTGAAAAATTAAAGGATGACTACAAAGCTCACATAAAAACAATTTCGGCTTATAAGTCGAAGAAAGAGCAACAGAATACATATTCGGAAGGAAAGTGGGATTATTTTGAAAAGTTTGATTCTTATTTAGATAAATATTCAAATAATAATTGGTTAAACGATGAACGTTTAGCAAAACTTGTTTACGATTCAATTCTATACCGTGATAATAAAGAATATGAATTAATTAGTTTTACAATAATGCCCAATCATGTACATATAGTTTTTAGTCTTGTAGAGCGAGCAGACTGCTCGCTCAGACTTGATAATATGGATAGTATGGTTGATAAAAAGCAAACAGACTTGTCGTTTCAAATCCAAACAACAAACACGCCTTCTCAAACAGAACAAACAATAAGTTTGCCTACATCTGAGCGAACAGACAGTTCGCTCTATAAAATAATGCAATCCTTAAAGTGGTATACAGCAAAAGAATGCAACAAAATTCTTAATCGCACTGGTCAGTTTTGGCAGCATGAAAGTTATGATCATGTGATTAGAAATGAAGAGGAATTAAATAGAATTATAGAATACGTTCTAAACAATCCTCTAAAAGCTGGTTTAGTTGAAACGCGTGAAGATTGGAAATGGAACTACAGTAAATATTTGTAAAGCGAGCAGGTTGCTCGCTCAAAGCTGAGTAGAATAGAAATTAAGCTCAAATACGTGAGCGAATAACTATTCGCTCTACAATAAAGTAATTAGAGATATATAGAACGAGCAGTGTGCTCGTTCAAATAAATTAATTGTACAAACTGATCAAATCAACGAATTGTCTGCCGGCAGACAAGATTTGATCTACAATATTTTTCTTATATTTAATTATCAGAAACAAAAGGAATTTTTAGTTGGGACTATTAATCGTTGGTTCAATTGGGCTTGATGATATCGAAACACCTTTTGATAAAGTACAAAATGCACTTGGCGGTTCAACAACTTATATAGCATTGGCAGCAAGTTATTTTTCCGGTCCAATTGAGATAGTTGGAATAGTCGGCGATGATTTTCCGAAAGAGCATATGAAAATGCTGGAAGATCATAATGTTGACCTTGAAGGATTGGAAATTGTTGAAGGAGCTAAAACTTTTCGTTACGGATGTAAATATCATTACGATCTAAATGTACGTGATTCACTTTTTACTCACCTAAATGTTTTTGAAAAATTCAATCCTCAATTGCCTGATAAAAGCAAAAAGAGCAGTTATGTAATTCTTGGTAATATAGCACCAAAACTTCAATTAAATGTTTTAGACCAATTACAAAATCCAAAGTTTGTTGTTTGCGATACGATGAATTTTTGGATCAACGGAGCGAAAGAGGATTTACTTAAAGTACTAAAACGCGTTAATGTTTTGATCATTAATGATTCGGAAGCCAGATTATTATCTAACGAGCCGAATTTAGTTAAAGCCGCTCACAAAATTTCTAAGATGGGTCCCGAGTATTTAATTATTAAAAAAGGTGAACACGGTGCGCTTCTATTTGGAGCAGAAACTGTTTTCTCAGCACCGGCTTACCCGATGGAAAATATTTTTGATCCAACCGGTGCAGGCGATGCTTTTGCAGGTGGATTTACCGGCTATCTGCATAAGAATAGAGATTTTTCTTTTGATAATTTAAAACGTGCTGTTGTTTATGGAAGTATAATGGCATCTTTCTGTGTTGAAAAATTTAGCACTAAAGGTTTGGAAAATCTAAGTCCTTTAGAAATTAGAAATCGCTTTATTGAATTCAGAGAGTTATCAAGTTTTAGCTAAGATGAAAACTCAACGCGCAGTTGAATTTAAGAATGAACAACTTCACATCATTGACCAAACAAAACTTCCTCTGTTTGAAGAATTTATCATTACCGATGATTACGAAAGAATTGCTACAGCGATAGAGCGGTTAGAAGTACGCGGTGCGCCTGCAATTGGTGTTACTGCTGCTTACGGATTAGCACTTTCCTTAAAGAAAATTCCTAAAGAAAATTATTCTGATATTTTTGAAAAGGCATATCATAGATTAGCTTCAACACGACCAACAGCAGTGAATCTTTTTTTTGCTCTTAATGAAATTAAAAAAGTGTTTGAACAGAACAAGAATGAAACTGATCTTTATAACCGGCTGATTTTTAAAGCTATTACAATTCACAAAAATGATATTGATTTGTGTGAAGGAATAGCAAATAATGGATTGAAAATTTTTTCTAAGAAAAGCAGAGTACTGACACACTGCAATACAGGTGCATTAGCAACTGGCGGAGACGGGACTGCGCTGAACGTAATTCGCAAAGCTTATGAAAATAGATTGATAGAACATGTTCATGTTGATGAAACTCGTCCGCTTTTACAAGGATCTCGTTTGACTGCATGGGAATTAAACAAACTTGGAATTCCATTCTCAATCAATACAGATTCAGCTTCTGCTTTTCTTATGCAGCAAAATAAAGTTGACCTTGTAATTGTTGGCGCAGATAGAATAGCGGCTAATGGAGATACGGCGAACAAAATTGGGACGTATAATCTTGCAGTGATCTGCCATTATCATAAAATTCCTTTCTATATTGCAGCCCCAACAACAACGATAGATAAGAATTGTCAAAGTGGTGATGAGATCAAGATAGAATTACGAAACAAAAATGAACTGAGTTATTTTAATGAGATGCAAATTACAATGGAAGATTATCCGGCTTTCACTCCGGCATTTGATATTACACCAAATAAATTGATCACTGCAATCATCACTGAAAAATCCATTCACTATCCGCCGTTTGAATTTAAAAATGTCTGATATAATTAAAACAGAAGCAATTGTACTGCGTAAAATAAATTTTGGCGATAGCAGTCGCATTGCACTATTTTACACAAAAAACTTTGGGAAAATTTCGGGAATAATTAAGGGAGCGCGTTCTTCCAAATCTAAAATCGGTTCTATGGTTGATACGATTAATCTGCTGCAGCTTATTCTCTATAAAAAAGATACAAGAGAAATTCAGCTTATCAGCGAAGTTGATCTGATCGAACATTATTCTCATATAAAAGACGATTTTCAAAAATTAAAATATGCTACAGCTATAATCGAACTTCTCACAACTATGACATCCGAGAATGAACACAACATTAAACTCTTTGATGGTACTGTCCGTATTTTAACATTAATGGACAGCACAGATGAAAATCCGCAGCTCTTATTCGTAAAATATTTTTTCTTTTTCTTAAAAGAGATCGGATATGAATTCCAGATTGAACATTGTAATGTTTGCGGAAAGAAAATTAATTCGGGAGACCAGGCATCATACAATTATGAAACCGGATTGATGTGTTCGGAATGCTGCGTAGATAGATTAACAAATTTTAATTTTACTGAGGAACTTTTTGAATTGCTAATATGTCTAAACAGCAAAAGAAATAACATTAAATATTCAGAAAAAGATCTAGATCTAATTATGAGAATGCTTGAAAAATTTTTGATGTATCAATTACATGAATTCAAAGGATTGAGAACTTTTAATCTGAATTAAATATTTAGGAGGAAAAATATATATGCGTAAGAAAAATCTTATAGGAACAGTCTCACTTATTTTGATCGGCATTGTTTTCGGCGCCGTACTCGTTTCCGGATTCGGTTGGGTACGTCCGAGTTACGGTGATGTAAAGATCGGTGCGGATAAACCGCCGGTAGAACAATTAAATGTTGATGCTTCAGCATTCAATAATGCTTTCGTTCAAGTGGCAGAAAAAGTAACTCCATCTATCGTTCAAATTACAGTTGTCTCTTCAGTTAAAATAAATTCTAACAATCCGCATTTCTTTTTTCAATTTCCGTTTGGTGATAACAATCAGCCGCAAGAACAGCAGGGCGGCGGAAGCGGCATAATTATTTCTGAAGATGGATATATCTTAACTAATAATCACGTTGTTGATGAAGCAAAAGACGTTACAGTTAAACTGCACGATAAAAGAGAATTGAATGCAACCGTTATTGGAACAGATCCGTTAACAGACCTTGCAGTAATTAAAGTTGATGCAAAAGAATTGCCGGCTGCATTTTTAGGTGACTCTGAAAAAATAAAAGTTGGACAATGGGTAATGGCTATCGGAAATCCGCTTTCTTTAGCTTCAACAGTAACTGCCGGAATTATTAGTGCAACAAGCAGAAACATAAATATTAATAAAGACCGCTATGCTGTCGAAGATTATATTCAAACAGACGCAGCTATAAATCCAGGTAACAGCGGCGGAGCTTTAGTTGATTTGAACGGTGCAGTCATAGGAATCAACTCTGCAATTGCAACAAATGGAATGACTCAAAGTTACATTGGTTATGGATTTGCAATTCCGGTGAATCTTGCAAAATCTGTTGCAAACGATTTGATCGCAAATGGAAAAGTAAGCCGTGGATATATTGGCGTACAAATTTCTGAAGTTGACGCAGCTACTGCAAAAGCTGTCGGCTTAGGTGAACCGCGTGGTGTTCTTGTTCAAAATATTGTAGAAGGCGGTGCTGCTTCAAAAGCTGATATTAAAGAAGGCGATATAATTCTTAAAGTTGATCAAAAAGAAACTAACCAGGCAAACGAACTGCAATCTTATGTTGCATCTAAGAGATCAGGAACGGTTGTTAAGTTAACAATCTTCCGTGATGGAAAGCAGATCGAGCGGGATGTTACTTTGAAAGCCCGCGATGATGATGAATCTAAGCCCGTTACTGCATCCAATAAACTCAAAAAAGGGAAAGATATTGATGCAAAAGAAATGTCGTTTGATAATATCGGTCTTACTGTAAGAAATTTAACCGGTGATGAACGCGAAGAATATAAAGTTAAAAGCGGGCTTATGATCACAAGTGTTAAAAATTATGGTAAAGCATTTAATCAAGGTCTGATCGCAGGAGCAGTAATAGTTTCTGCCGATAAAAAAGAAGTTAATTCTGTTTCAGAACTAAAAGAGATCTATGACAAAAAGAAAGGTGACGCAGTACTTCTTAAAGTTGTAGATGGTAAAGGCAATTCACGTTTAGTCGGGATTGATATACCAAGATAAGTAAACAGTGTATTTTCCAAAATAAAAGCGCTCGAATGATGAGCGCTTTTTTTATATTTGCACATAATTCATCAAAGAAGATTAATATGACAAAATATGTAACTGCAGGTGAATCACACGGTAAAGGATTGATTTCTGTTGTTTCTGGATTTCCTTCCAATCTAAATATCTCGGAAGAATACATAAATGAACAATTAAAAAGAAGACAAGCAGGATACGGACGCGGTCTTCGTATGAAAATTGAATCTGATAAAGCAGAAATAATTTCCGGAGTGCGATTTAATAAAACACTTGGTTCTCCAATCTCTATGTTTATTAAAAATAATGATTGGGAGAATTGGACCGATATAATGAATGTTTCTAAAAATAATAGTGAGATGGAAAAAATTTCTGTTCCTCGCCCCGGTCATGCAGATCTGGTAGGAACGCTTAAGTATAATTATGATGATATCAGGAATTCCATAGAAAGATCAAGCGCAAGAGAAACTGCTGCAAGAGTTGCTGCTTGTTCAGTTGCACGTAGATTGTTAAGTCAATTTGGAATTGAGGTTGGAAGTTTTGTTGAAAGCATTGGCGGAATTTATCCTAAAGATAGTTTTGCGAATAAATTATTCGGACATAAGATTTCAGAAACTTTCACTGCGGAAAAGTTAAATAAACTTTCTGATAAGAGCAGTGTTCGAGTTTTAGAGGACTCACAAGAGAAAAAGATCATAAATAAAATTAAGCTGGCTAAGAAAAGGGGAGACACATTAGGCGGAACATTTGTCGTTGTTGCAACCGGAGTTCCCACAGGACTTGGAAGTTTTGTTGATTACGATTCACGTCTTGATGCAGAATTATCTAAATCAATAATGTCAATTCAAGCAGTGAAAGGAGTTGAAATTGGATTAGGTTTTGAATCAGCACTACGATTCGGTTCAGAAGTTCATGATGAAATTTCCTTAAAGGGAAAACAGTTTACGAGAAGAACTAATCGCGCAGGTGGAATTGAAGGAAGTATATCTACCGGAATGCCGATAATAATTCGCGGAGCAATGAAACCAATTTCTACTTTGATGAGTCCACTAAATACAATTGATCTATCAACAATGAAGAAAATAGAATCAAGAAGAGAGAGAAGCGATTTTGTTGCTGTTCCTGCTTGCGCAGTAATTGCTGAATCTATGGTTGCCTGGACGCTTGCAAATTTCTTCTTACAAAAATTCAGCGGAGACTCGATGGAGGAAATTCAAGATAACTATAAGAGTTATACAGAAAAACTTTTTAGTAGAATAAAGAAAAACTTTTTAAGGAAATAAAACCTCCGAGGTTTTGCCACATAGTAGTGGCTATGCCAAAAACCTCGAAGGTTTTTCATTCAATAGTTTTATGGAATTTTCATTATGAAAAAATAAAAAATCATCGTTAAAGGAACTGAAATTACTGTATCGACTTTTGAGGGGAAAGATTTTATCTCATTAACCGATATGCTTAAAGCAAAAGATGGTGATTTTTTTATTTCTGACTGGCTCAGGAATAGAAATACTGTAGAATTTCTTGGTATTTGGGAGAGTATTTATAATCCTCAATTTAATTATGGCGAATTTGCCATAATTAAAAGTCAAGTCGGGTTAAATAATTACAAGATAAGTGCTAAAGAATGGGTGGCAAAAACAAATGCAATAGGTTTGAAAGCTACAGCCGGAAGATATGGGGGGACGTTTGCGCATAAAGATATTGCTTTCGAATTCGGAATGTGGATTAGTGCTGAATTCAAAATTTATTTAATTAAAGAATTTCAGCGGTTAAAGGAAGAAGAAACAAAAAATAAATCGCTGGAATGGAGCGTATGCCGTACTCTTGCAAAAATTAATTATAAAATCCATACCGATGCTATTAAAGAAAACCTTATACCAAAAGAGTTAACTAAACAGCAAATTAACTTTGTTTATGCCAACGAAGCTGATTTATTAAACGTAGCTTTATTTGGAAAAACCGCACAACAATGGCGGTTACAAAACCCAAACGAAGTTGGGAATATACGCGATACGGCTACTTTAGAGCAGTTAGTTGTACTTTCAAACTTAGAGAGTCTTAATGCCCTCTTAATACAGCAAGGGAAAAAGCAGCCTGAACGACTTATGCAATTGAATCAAATGGCAATTCAACAAATAAAAACTTTGTTAAATAACCCAAGTATTAAAAAATTGAAATAACTTATGAACATAAAACGAAACATCGGGACGCATTTGTGTATTCTTTAATTAGCAGAACGGTTTCTCTTCTTAACCTGATAGCTTTGCGGAACTCTTTTCTCTCTTTTTTTAATAATTCTTATTGCATCTTACCCATCCAACCATTAGTTTCTCTGTTAGATGATGTACAATTTGAAATAATAACCAAAACGAAAAGTTATGGGGACAATTCATTCCCACATAAACTCAAATTTTTCTTGATACGGTAAGTATTTTTATTTGTGTTCTAATCAAAGATCTAGAGGGATCGTTTTTGATAATGTTAAATACCTATCTTAATCCACAAATCTTCAATTCCTCTAACCGGCTTCTAAACATCCAAGAAATATTTATTGTTGCTGCTTATAATTCGCATTGGTAATAGAAAAGATATTTACAAATAAAAGGAAAACTACAAAAAAGTTTTAACATAATTTTTTAACGCAGCTTCTGCCGTGTGAACGGTATAATTGGTTACTGCTCACCCGCTAATTTGTTACGGTAAGTTTTGATAAGAATTAATTGCCAAGTTAAAAGATTTGATTCTGTTTGGCAAATAAAGTAGTTTTTTAACAACTTGACAAATGGAATATAGAGGATGACAAATAGTTACGGAGGAATAAAGATGTTTGAACTAAAAACCAAAGAGAAAAATTTTTATTGAAGGAATGGAAAATATCTAAACGTACTCTTGGATTAATTTAAAATGTCGAAAGAAATTTTAGAATTTATTAAAGATTGTGTGCATCATAAAAGGATTCATTGGACTTACCATATCAATATGCGGCTAAAAGATAGATTTATACCAAGAGACTTTATTTTATCTTCTATCGGTTCATATGAAGTTATTGAAAGCTATCCTCAAGATAAGTATTTGCCAAGTTATCTGATCTATGCGATGTATGGGAGTCAAATATTCCATATATTATTTGCAGCAGATCAAGAGAACAATACTGTTACAATAATTACGGCATATAAACCAGACAGAGATAAATGGGAAAATGATTTTAAAACAAGGAGACGAAAATGAAATGTTACAATTGCGGTGGTAAACTTGAAAAAGTTATCACGGATTTGCCTTTCAAATTACACCAGGATTCTATTGCCATTATCAAAAAACTTCCTGTTTTACAATGTATCAATTGCAGGGAATATCTTTTAGAAGACAATGTTATGGAAATAGTTGATAAGCGATTGAGCAAAATTGGGAAAAATGTTGAATTAGAAATTTTGAGCTACGCTTTTTAATTTGATCAAATAGTCGAGAGAAGAATATAATAGCAGAAGTGTAACCAAGTTAAAAATATAGATTAGCCATAGAAAAGATATTTACAAATAAAAGGAGAACTACAAAAAAGTTTTAACATAATTTTTTAACGCAGCTTCTGCTGAGTTCTTAACCGAAAACTGGTAATTTTCAAACAAACGAGAACAAGCAAGGGAGTTGCGTCCTTTTTTTTAATAATTCTTATTGTTTCTTTATACACCAACCCTTACTTTATATTTAGAAAGAAACGTTATTAAAATTTAACCATAGCGAAATGTATGGCGGGTAAAACATTTTCCAATAGACTCAATCCTATCTTAACTGATATATTTTACTCTAACATTAATTACTTGCAAGTTTATGAGCTAGTAAAAATTTTTCACATCATTTCTATAGCATATCTAAGTCATACAAAATCTTCAATAATATTGTGCCATCTTAATAGTGTAAATGAGTTACTGAAGTTACGCATGTGCCATAATTTGTAAATTCCAGTTGAAATTCTTAGGAATAACACAATCGAAGAAAACAAGACGAAGTTTATAAATGGTAGGAATGTTCATCATGATTCTGAAGGTTTCAAGCTGACAGAAAGCAATCATTACAAGGTAAATGTGATTGATCTGAACGATAGCTTGTCTTGAAGGACAACCTTCTAATCTTAACTCGGATTTTAGAATTTTGAAGAACTCTTCAATTGACTGACGATTTCTGTAAA
>Ga0265292_1001041_pt1 | contig 27756 bp, 36 predicted proteins | sample Munlanlewell296A_FD_189080 | JGI IMG/M metagenome (GOLD analysis project Ga0265292, IMG submission 189080) | Leachate microbial communities from a municipal landfill in Southern Ontario, Canada - Leachate well 296A | ecosystem: Engineered > Solid waste > Landfill > Unclassified | place: Canada... | reverse complement strand
TCTCTCACGGTGAGTTGTGATTCAATCTGTTTCATCACCTCAAGAGCAACAGACACCACAATGAGCAAACTTGTTCCCCCGAGTGCAAATGCTTTAATACCAGTCGCCATTTCTGTGATATTTGGAAGCACCGCAATAATACCAAGGAACAATGCACCGAATAGTGTTGTGCGATGAACAATCTTTCCGATCATCACTGAAGTTGCTTGGCCCGGACGAATACCTGGAATAAACCCTCCGCTTCTCTGTAAATTCTTTGATATCTCCTCAGGATTAAATGTGATAGCAGTGTAAAAATAAGTGAAGAGCACTACAAGTACAAAATATATCGCACTGTAAATAAATAAATTATTGAAAAGCGTTGAAACCCACTGATTTAAGGTGAGGGACCATTCTTTTGAAACAATTGATATCGCCTGCGCAAAAAATTGTGGAAACAAAAGAAGCGAAATTGCAAAAATAATCGGAATGACTCCGGCCTGGTTCACCTTAAGTGGAAGATAGGTTGATGCACCTCCATACATCTTATTTCCCCGCACTTGTTTTGCATATGAAACGGGTACTTTTCGCTCTCCCTCACTTACATATACCACTCCCGCAATAACAACAACAGCTAATATAATAAAGGTAATATATGTTGGAATCATTTCCGGAGAAAAGTTTGATACACTCTGTCCGATAATTTGTGGAAGAGAACTCACAATACCGGCAAAAATAATGAGTGATACGCCATTTCCAATCTTATATTCAGAGATAAGTTCCCCAATCCACATAAGGAGTAAACTCCCCGCGGTAATGATAATCACATTAATAAGCATCTGGTTAATTGGGAGAGGCGGAATAACTCCTTTTGAAGTAAGGAGATTAATGAATCCATATGCCTGCATCATTGCGAGGGGCACGGTAAGATATCTTGAAATCCGATTAAACTTTGCTCTCCCTTCAGCACCTTCTTCATAATATGCCTTCTTTAAATTCGGAAAAATAATAGTAAGCAACTGCATAATAATTGTTGCAGTGATATATGGGCCAACACCAAGCATCACAAGAGAAAGATTACTGAGTCCACCACCAGAAAATAAATCAAGAAATCCTAAAAGCTGGCTCGAACCGAAAAATTCCTGAAGACGCTGTGGGTCAACTCCTGGAACAGGAATTGCCGCAAGTAACCGAAATATAAGAAGAAGAAAAAGAACCATGAAGACCTTTTTCCTTAAATCCGGAATTTTAAAAATTTGAAGAAATTTATTCATCCCTCACATAATAAGCCGCCCATATACTCGCGACTTCTCTTTCCCGACTCTTTTTGAAAAATAAAATTTATTGGACATACATCAATTATGAATTATGTGAGGGATGAATCCTTTCTCTTATTTTACCTCACCACCAGCTTTTTCAACCATCTTTTTCGCACCTTCCGATATCGCGACTCCATGAATAGAAAATGGCATCTTTATCTCATTATTCCCAATAATTTTTACATTATCTGATATACGAGAAATAATCCCCTTCTTTACAAAAGATTCTTTTGTAATTGTTTTCTCTCCCTTAAAAACACGCTCAAGTTGAGAAAGTTTAAATTCAACAACTTTTGTTCGCACTCTTTTTGCGGGATTTTTTATACCGCGTAATTTTGGAAATTTAAGAAGAATATCGCGTTCTGCAGGACGAAGTTTCCTTCCTGCGCGAGCTCCTTGTCCTTTCTGCCCGCGTCCTGAAGTCGTACCACGCTTCCCTCCGCGTCCAACTCTTTTTTCCTTTGTTGTTTTATATTTTGAACGTAATTCGTGAAGTTGCATACCCCGTAGTAGAAATTTGATTAATTATTCTTTATATAAAGACCTTTTTCTTTCACAATGTTATTCGAAACACACTATACCCCTTTTTGATATTTTGTGCAAAGCGCATATCAAATTTTCACTACGGGGCATATATTTATTCTTTTACTACTTTCTTTTCTCTTATAGTCGCTTTTTTCAACTTTTTTAACGCTTCAACTGTTGCCATTGCATTGGTAAGTTTATTTGTTGTTCTCCCAATAATTTTAGCAGATATATCTTTTACTCCGGCAAGTTCAAGAATTGCACGACATGAGCCTCCTGCAATTAACCCATTCCCCTGACGTGCGGGTTTTAACAAAACACGTGCTGCGCTATATTTTGCCTCAACATCATAGATAATGGTTCGCTTATCTTTTAACTCAACGAAAACTATATTTTTTACTGCCTGATTCTTTGCTTTTTGAACTGCTGCGGAAAAATCAAGACCCTTTGCAACACCAACACCAACCTTTCCCTTTCGATCACCTACCACAACGGTTGCTCGAAAACTAAAACGCTTTCCACCTGCAACAACACGGGTAACACGACGCACCTCAAGTACCTTATCTTCATATTCACTCTTTTTTTGATTCATTCTTGGTTGATTCATTCTTGGTTGCATATAAATTAAAAATTAAGCCCCCCTTCACGCGCACCATCTGCGACCGCTTTTACCCGTCCATGATAGCGATAACTTCCACGATCAAATACCGCTTTTGTAATTTCTTTTTCTTTTGCTTTCTTTGCCAAAAGTTTTCCAATCTCTTTTGAAATATCCTGTTTTTTGCCTTTTATATCTTTTACCGAAAGAGACGAAATAGAAATAATTGTTTTCCCAACTGTATCATCAATAAGCTGGGCATATATATATGCATTACTCCTAAACACCGAAAGACGCGGGGCTTCTGCTGTACCACGGGAAATAGACTTGCGAATGCGAGCCATTCTTCTTATCTTTTTTTTGCGTGCTATGTTTTCTTTTATGCTCATAATAATTTTTTATTAAGAAGATGATGTCCCACTCTTCTTTCCTGCTTTACGACGAATCACCTCATCACTGTAATGAAAGCCTTTTCCTTTATATGGCTCTGGTTTCTTCAATGCGCGAATTTCTGCGGCAACCTTCCCAACTATCATCTTATCAGCTCCTCGTATTTTTAGAACAGAATTTTTTTCAACTTCAAATACAACACCTGGAACTGCCATATAACGAACAGGATGAGAAAAACCAAGGTTTAATGTGAGATTATCTCCTTCTTTTGTTACACGATATCCAACCCCTTCAAGAATGAGAGTTTTTTCGTATTCTTTCAAAAGTCCTTGTACTGCGTTGCTTGCGAGAGATCGAAGTGTTCCCCAATTACTTCTGGCCTGTTTTGTATTATTTAATACCTCGAATGAAAGTTCTGTACCTTCAAGTTTTGGTTTCACGCCATAAAGAACCGGAATGCTTAGTGATCCTTTTGCATTTTTTACCACAATATCGGTATCAGATATTTGTATTGTGATTTCCTTTGGAATTTCTATTGGTTTTTTTCCTATTTTACTCATATTCTGTATTACCAAACTTCAAACAACATCTGACCTCCGACTTTTTCTTTTTTTGCACGAACTCCTGACATAATTCCCTTTGACGTGGAAACCACAAGAAGTCCATGACCACTTTTTACTAATTTAAACTTTTCATATCCGGCATATGTCTTTAATGAGGGGCGACTCAAAAACTTAACACCAATAACTGGTTTTTCTGGATTTAAAGAAACTTCTAATGTCTTTTTGGGCGCCCTTCCTTTTATTTCAACGCGTTTCAAAAAACCATATCGCACCAATTCTTCAGCAACCGCATAGTCCATTTTTGAAAAAGGCGACTTCATAGTTTTTTTTCCTGCTTGTCGCGCATTTTTTATTTTTATAAGAAAGTCTATATACATGTGAATGATATCTAAATTTTTGAGCTATGGCGCATCCAGCCTACCGGCAGGCAGGAAAAATTTAGCCATAGCATTCCGCACCGAGCACTCAACGACTTGATATTGATACTTCCTACATTTATGGTATAAATTCTTTCTTTTTTCATAATTTTTGTTATATATATATATTTGAGTGCTTAGTAAGGTTTTGTGACTAAAATTTTTCTGAAAAATTTTAGTCAAAGCCCTTACCAGCTAGCTTTTTTTATCCCAGGAATTTCGCCCTTACTTGCAAGTTCACGAAAACAGATTCTGCACATATTGAAATCTCCCATATACCCTCGCTTGCGACCACATCGAAAACACCTTCGAACTATTCGTGTGGAAAATTTTGGTTTTTTATTTGCACGGGCAATGGTAGATGTTTTCGCCATAGTATTATTTCTTTAATGGTACCCCGCTCGACTTATAGAAATCAATCACCTTTGCTCGATTTTTAATCTTTGGAACAATAGTAACTTGTAATCCAAAATTTACCGTCGAATGATCGATATTAATTTCAGGAAACACATATTGTTCTCGAAACCCAATATTTAAATTACCGTGTTCATCAATATTATCAATAGAAATTCCACGAAAATCTTTCACACGAGGTAATGCAAGGTGAATAAGTTTTTTGAAAAAATCTTCCATACGTGCTCCACGAAGTGTTACTTGAAGCCCAATTGTATCGCCTGTACGCGTCTTAAAATTGGCAATTGGCTTTTTTGCTTGTCGTGGTGCCGGTTTCTGTCCTGTGATAATAGAAAGTTCTTTTATCACTTCTGGAAGTACTTTATCCTTAAATTGCGCACGCTGAGTGAGCTTCCCTATTCCAATATTCACTACTATTTTTTCAATGTGTTGCTTTATTTCCATATTAAAAAGTTGCATTACATTTTCTACAATATCGAACTTTTTTAGCATCTCCTTCAGCTTTAAATCCAACGCGAACCGCCTTTCCACATGAAGGACATATCATTAATACATTTGATGAAACCAATGGACGGGTAACCGAAACCACCTCTCCTTTTTCTCCTTGTCGTTTTGGTCGAACGTGCTTTTTATACACATTTATTCCTTCAATAGTAATTTTTTCTATTTTTGTATGCACGTGAATTACCTTCCCGGTTTTTCCCCGATCTTTTCCTGAAATTATTTTAACTATATCTCCTTTTTTTATCTTCATCCCGTTATTAATAGGAAACGTTTACGTTTCCGTACGTTTTTTGCGTGAATTTCGTCCTTTTGTTTGTCTGTATATAAAACATAATTGTATTATTTGATTTCGTAAATAATGATAAAAAAACTATTAATAACGGGATTCATATTCATTACACAAGTTCCTCTGCAAGCGACGCGATAGTATCATATCCTTTTTCCTTTATTTCTCTTGGTACTGGACCGAAAATTCTTGTTGCTTTTGGTTCTTTTCCTTTATCAAGAATAACCACCGCATTATCGTCAAAACGCACATACGACCCATCTTTTCTGCGAAGTGCCTGTTTTTGTCGAACAATTAATCCATGAATAATATCTTTCTTTTTTACTGCTTTTCGTGGTTCTGCTAACTGTACGGACGCAATAATAATATCTCCAATACAAGCGTATCGTTTTTTACTTCCTCCAAGAACACGAAAACAACGCACAAATTTTGCTCCTGAGTTATCTGCAACTTTTAATATGGCTCGTTCTTGTATCATATATTATGCTTCAATATTTTTCTTTACATCAATCACTTTCACAATGCTCCAACACTTCTCTTTTGAAAGCGGACGCGTTTCTTCAATAACGACCAGCATTCCAGTTTTGTACAAATTTTGTTCATCGTGCGCCTTATATCGCTTTGTTACTTTATAAAATTTATGATATCGTGCATGCTTTTTCATTAGAGTAACCGCAACAACCCGAGTTTTGTTCATTTTATCGGATACGATAACACCCTGTAATTTTCTTTTTTGTACCTTTTTTGTGATCATATATTTTATAATTGTTTTCGGGCTCTTTCATTCAAAAGTGTCTCAAATTGAGCAATTGATTTTTTAATTTCTTTCATTTCTTTTAGACTCTTCACCTTACCAGTTGCTAAGTCTATTTTCAAACTTACCATACGTTCTTTAAGGACTTTTAGTTCCTTCTCAAGTTCTGGTACTGGTTTCTCTTTATATTCTTGGAATACTTTTCTTTTCATATATTTATTCTCTTACCACTATTTTTGTTTTAACTGGCAACTTATGTCCGGCAAGCCGAAATGCTTCGATGGCACTCGATTTTGGCACACCACCAATCTCAAAAAGTATCCTCCCTGGCTTTACAGGAACAACAAAGTGATCAACACCTCCCTTTCCTCCTCCAAGAGTAACCTCTGGCGGAAGTTTTGTCACTGGTTTATCTGGAAATACACGAATCCAAATTTTTCCTTCACGTTTTAATGAGTGAGCTACAGTTTTTCTCACTGCTTCAATCTGACGTGCAGTAACCCATGCGCTTTCAAGCGCTTGCAATCCATACTCTCCATAACTTACCGTAAGTCCGCGAGTTTCCTTAAGACGGCCGCGCGAACGCCCTTTTTGCATTTTTCTGTGTTTTTGTTTCTTTGGTTGTAACATATTTCCTAATAATTATCTTGATCTCCACGGAAATCGCTGTGATTGTGGCTCTGGTTGTGTAGATGTTTTTTCAAAAATTTCACCTTTATAAATCCATACCTTTATACCAACTGTGCCATAACTATTAAAAGACGTTGCTTCAGCATAGTCGATATTTGCTCGGAGAGTTTGCAATGGCATTCTTCCAAAAATCATCCAATCACTTCTCGAAATTTCAGCTCCATTCAAACGACCACCCACCTTTATCTTAGCTCCTTGAATTTCTTTATTTTGCTTCATTAACTCAAGATTTCTCTTAAGTACAGTTCTATAGGGTCTCCTCTTTTCAATATCAAATGCAATTTGTTGTGCAGTTACTGCAGCAGAAATTTCAGATCGCTTTAATTCTTCAATATTTATATACAATGAAAAAGTAGCTGATTTTTTATTTTTTACTCTCAATCTACGCATCCCCTTTATCACTGCGGTTTTTAGATCCTCAATTCCTTTTCCTCCTCGCCCGATAATCAATCCTGGTCTACTTGCTCGAACAAGCACACGTATCATGGTGCCAATGCGCTCAATTTCAATACCTGCAATTCCTGCGGCTAAAATCTTCTCACGAATAATTTCTCGAATAAGATGATCTTCTTCGAGGAAAAATGCGAGTGATTTTTTATAAAACCACCGACTTCCCCATGGGAGCGTTATTCCGAGACGTAATGTATTTGGTTTAATTTTTTGGGCCATGAAAATTTTATATTTGAGTTATTTGAATTTATTCGTGTTATTCGCGATTACTTTAGATAGCTTTTCTGTGAAACACCTTTCTAAAACCTGTCGGTTCAGGAGATTTCTTTCCGCCATCAGAAATGATATCTTCTTTTTTCTTTTTTTGTGAATTCTTCTTTTCTTTCTTTTCAGAAACTTTCTTTTTTGGTTTCTCGTGAATAATATACTTTGTCTTTTTTATATTTTCTTTCACTCCAAGCACCACAATGATATGACTCGTTTTCTTTTCTATAAAAGCAGATGAACCGCGCGCACGAGCCCTCCATCGTTTTTCCTTCGGACCTTGATCCACTCTAATTTCTTTTATATAGAGCATCTCCGGATCAATTTTTTTAAATATTGCATTTGCACGCGCAGAATTGATCAATTTCAATAATTCTTCACTTGGTCTTCGGGGCGAAAGTATAAGTTGAGCTTGTGCTTCTTTTAACGGCAATCCACGCACCATGTCGGCAACAAAACGCACTTTTCGTGGTGCAATTTTCAAATGCCGTAATATTGCTGTTGCGTTGGATTCTTTCATAAGTTTATTTTGCTGCTGATTTTGTCGCTGTTTGCGCTGTCTTTGTTTTTTGTTCTAATTCTTTTTGTATTTTCCCTCCATGTCTCACAAATTTTCTCGTAGGTGAAAATTCTCCAAGACGGTGACCAATCATATCTTCATTAATGGTAATTTCAATAAATAACTTTCCATTATGGACCGCAAACGTATATCCTACCATTTCGGGAGAAATTTCAGATGCACGGGACCATGTCTTTATTATGGTCTTTCCATCCGGCTTTACCCCAGCTATTTTCTTCAATAGTTTTGGATCAACGTATGGACCCTTTTTTGATGACCTACTCATGTTTTTGTTTATACTACGCGACATAGGGTCGTGTAGTCAATTAATAATTAATTTTTATTTTCTTCGCTTCATAATAAGCTTATTCGACCACTTCTTTTTATCTCGTGTTTTTCTTCCTCCAGTAATCTTTCCCCATTTTGTTTTCGGTCTTCGCGTACCACGCTGTGTTCTTCCTTCTCCTCCTCCATATGGATGATCACGTGGATTCATAACAGATCCACGAACTGTCGGACGTATTCCCATCGCTCGAGAACGACCCGCTTTTCCGATGTTCACAAGATTATGTTCAATATTTGAAACCTGACCAATAGACGCAAAACATTCTGATAATACTTTTCTGACTTCACTGGATGATAATTTTAGATGAGTGTACCCCGCCTCATGTGCAAGTACTTGAACGGATACACCAGCCGAACGCGTCATCTGTCCTCCTTTTCCAGGAGTAATTTCAATATTATGCACAAATGTTCCTACTGGAATTCTTTTTAATTGGGTTCTATTTCCTGGTTCAAATGGAACATCACTCGAAGTCATAACAGACATTCTTACCTTCAATCCATTTGAAGCAAGTATATATCTCCTCTCTCCATCCTTATATTTTATTAATGCGATAAATGCGGTGCGATATGGATCATATTCAATCGTTTCAACGGTTCCCGGGACACCAATTTTATTCTGTTTGAAATCAACGTTTCGATATACGAGTTTATTTCCTCCTCCCTGATGACGAGTAGTGATTCTTCCCTGATTGTTTCTTCCTGCGTTTTGCTTCAACTTTTGAGTAAGTTGTTTAAATGGTTTTTTCGCAGTGATATTAGCTCGATAATCAACCGATGTATAGTGCCTACGTGATGGAGTTGTTGGCTTATATTGTTTCATCCCGTTAATAATAGGAAACGATTACGTTTCCGCCTGCCTGCGCAGGCAGGTACATTTTTTGTATATATAGCGCACCTTTTTCCATATTTTTGAATGTAAACATATTTTGAATTATAAACTTTTTATCCGTCAAAAAATTATTATTAACGGGATTCATACATTAAATAATTTCTATCTTTTGTCCTTGTTTAATCTTTACCACAGCCTTTTTCACACCTTGTCGTCGTTGTGTTGAATTTCTAAATCTTTTTACCTTTCCCTTTATGGTGGTCATAGTCATTGAAACGACATTTACTCCATATCGCCGTTCAACTTCTTCTTTCACCATTTTTTTATTCGCATCAGGATGCACTAAAAATGTATAACGATCTTCGCTATAGAGACGCTGTGCTTTTTCACTCACCCATGGTCTTTTGATGATACTTCTAATCACCATTGCAGAAATACCTGATGTTTCTTTTTTCACTTCTTTTTCTTTTGTTTTACTTTTTACAAGACTCATATGTGTTATTCTTCAGATTTTTTAATATGTGAAACTGCATCCTTTTCGATAAAAATAAATTTATGCGCCATACATTCATATGTATTTACCGATGGCGTTGCAATAACTAATACACCGGGAATATTTCGCGCTCCCAAAAATGCATTCTTTTTTTCTTTTTCCACTATCACGAGGGCACTCGTTTGTTTTTTGAAAAAATGTTTAAAAAATGCGGCATACCCTTTTGTTTTTTCACTTCCAAAATTAAAATCGTCTACCACGATTAATTGCTTATCCAAAAGTTTTTTTGAAAGCGCTGAATAAAGTGCCGCCTGTCTCATCTTTTTATTTGTCTTTTTTGAAAAATCACGATCATTTCGTGGTCCGTGAGTGATACCTCCTCCTGACCAAATCGGAGAACGCGTAGAACCATGACGAGCTCGCCCCGTGTGTTTTTGGCGCCACGGCTTCCTTCCTCCTCCCGCAACTTCTCCCCTGTCTTTTGTGTGTGCAACGGTATTTCTCTTATTTGCGAGATGCGCAGTTACTATCTGATGTACTAACTCAGGATTCCATTTAACAGAAAAAACTCCTGCGGGGAGTGCAAGTGTTCCTACTTTTTTATTTTCTTTGTTGATAACATCAATATTATTCATATGATTATTTCTTTATCACTTCAACAACCGTTCCGCGCATTCCTGGAACTGCGCCACGAACCATAATAATTCCCTTTTCTAAATCAATATGTGCCACTAAGAGATTCTTTGTGTGCACACGCTCCATTCCCATGTGCCCCGCCATTTTCCTTCCTTTTGTGACACGCTGAGGAGCGGTTGCTCCGATAGATCCGGGAGCTCTCAAGCGGTTTTTTTGTCCATGTGTCGCGGGACCACCATGAAATCCATGACGTTTTACCACGCCCTGAAATCCTCTTCCTTTACTAAGTCCTGCCACTGAAACTTTTTCTCCAACAGAAAAAACTTCGAGTGTATCATTTTCGTTTTTTTTCTTCAACTCAAGAACGGTCACGGGGACAACTGAATCGCCCTTCCAGAACTGAGTCATTTTTACCTTTTTTGCAAAAATTTTATTCATCCCGTTTAGAAAATGATGCTCTACATCATTATTTATAAACCTTTTATCTACCTACCTTTTTAGCCGCTTGCACATTACATCCTCGTTAATTTTCTAACGGGATTTATACTGCGCCAAAATATCCTAATATGTTTTCGATAAGAAAACAACAGGGGGAAGCCCTGTTTTCCTATGTGTAGTAACGGCTAACCTGTATTATCGTAACCTACCCAATTATTTTAGTCAACCGTTTTTTGCTAATTTTAGGCTATTTGTGGCATATATTGACAAAGATATGGAAGTATGATATACTTCTTACAGAAAATTAAATTGGAGTTCGTGATGACTCGCGAAGAGATTGCAAAAAAGATTAGATGGCCTCTCATTATTTGGATATTCGGATTTATTAATATTGGGGCAATGCTTCCCCAATTGTACAAAATCCTAATAAACAAAAGTGTCGAGGGGTTGTCATTAGAAATGTTTATTATTTATCTTCTTGTTCAAGTAGCCTTCTCACTTAATGGCTATTTCAAGAGAGATAAGGTGCTCATGATATGCCTAGGTCTTAGTGCATTCATAAGTACAATAATCATTTCATTGTTTTTTATCTATTAAAAAATGCCGGAAAAATCCGGCATTTTTATTTTCCAAAAAATTCCAACTCCCCTATTTCTTCACAAACAAAAAATCACCTCAATATACATCGAGGTGATTTTTTCTAACCCATTTTTATTTCAACATCTATACCGGCGGGTAAATTAAGATCAGATAAAGATTCAATAACTTTCTGCTGAGGATTCAAGATATCAATAAGTCTTTTGTGCACGCGAAGCTCGAAATGTTCGCCTGATTTTTTATGCACAAAAGTGGAACGATTCACTGCATATCGCTTAAATTCTGTCGGAAGAGGAATCGGACCAACCACCTCCCCTCCTTGTACGCGTATCGTTTCAATGATCTGACGCACCGACGTATCAATAAGTTTTGCGTCATAGGCTTTCACCCGTAATCGCAATCGCTCCTTTTGAATTTGATCTTCTTTTTTAGCCATGTGCCAATAATGTCTATATTTTTGAGCTCATCTGTAGCGAACCTTGCCTACCGGCAGGCAGGGAAAATATAACTACAGTATTGAGCATCGAGCACTCAACGACAATTGAAAATACCATAAATGCTTTTTTGTTATAATTCATCATTTCTTTCATAGATACTCAATTTATATTGAGTGCTCGATAAAGTTTTGTAACTAAAATTTTTGGAAAAATTTTAGACAAAACACTTATTTCAATATTTTAGTAACCGCTCCCGCACCAACAGTCTTTCCTCCCTCTCTGATGGCAAATCTCTGTTTTTCTTCGAGTGCAACTGGAGAAATAAGCTTTACTGAGATACTTACGGTGTCTCCAGGCATAACCATTTCAGTCCCCTCTGGGAGAAATACTTCTCCGGTAACATCGGTGGTTCGAATATAAAACTGTGGCTTGTATCCTTTAAAGAATGGGGTGTGACGCCCTCCTTCTTCTTTACTCAAGATATAGACCTCTGCGCTGAATTCAGTGTGGGGAGTAACTGATCCTGGTTTTGCCAATACTTGTCCGCGTTCCACGTCTTCTTTCTTTAATCCACGGAGAAGAATGCCCACGTTATCTCCTGCGCGACCCTCGTCAAGTGTCTTTTGGAACATCTCAACTCCAGTCACCACAGTCTTTTGCGTTGGACGAAGACCAACCACCTCGATTTCTTCGTTTACTTTGACGATTCCTCTCTCTATACGACCAGTAACCACTGTACCACGTCCCTCAATAGAGAAAATATCTTCAACTGGCATAAGAAACGGCTTCTCAATTTCACGAACTGGCTCTGGAATATATTCATCAATTGCCTTGATAAGTTCCCAAACCTGCTTTGCTGCTTCATCATCTGGAGACTTCGATTCAAGTGCTTTTAATGCTGAACCTCGAATAACAGGCGTGTTATCTCCATCAAAATTATACTTCTTCAAGAGTTCACGTACTTCCGATTCAACGAGATCAATAAGTTCCGGGTCATCTACCATGTCGCACTTGTTCAAAAATACTACCACTTTCGGCACGCCTACTTGATACGCGAGCAAGATGTGTTCACGAGTCTGAGGCATAGGACCGTCAGTCGCTGCAACAACAAGTATTGCGCCGTCCATTTGAGCGGCACCGGTAATCATATTCTTGATGTAATCCGCATGACCAGGAGCATCAATGTGTGCATAGTGACGCTTTTCTGATTCATATTCAGAGTGATGCAACGCGATGGTAATACCTCGTGCTTTCTCTTCAGGAGCATTATCAATTTGATTTACTCCTTCCTCTTTCTTTGTAAGACCTTTCATGAAAAGCACGTGCGTAATCGCCGCGGTAAGAGTTGTCTTCCCGTGGTCAACGTGCCCAATTGTTCCCACATTCACATGGGGTTTACTACGCTGAAATTTTTCTTTTTCTGCCATAATAAAATTTGTTTATTTTTATATTTTGTTTCGAGCAAAATGATTCGACCTATTGATACTAATAGTAAGTATAATTCTTATTGATTTATACCCATATGTCAACACCAGTTAATGATTTAGTAGTAATTTAACCATTAAATTTAGTTTTATTCGCCTATATTAAGAGTATCTTTTACTGACAAATATTTTATACTTTTATAACTTAAACATTTACAATGTTCTGGTCCAAAATCTCCTGCTGCAGGGCCACAAGATGCTCCATATTTACAAAATACACAGGAATCCATTTTATTTTCTGACTTACATAATTGATCAGCATCAGATGCTTTATTGTATCCACAAGTTATTCTTCTATCTGCGACAGCACCATAAAAAATTTCATCTTTATATTCTCCATCAGTATCATTACACATTTTCTTAAAATCATCTAATGACATTGAAACTGTTTCAGAACTAATTTTTTGCTGTAAAAAATTAAAAAACGATGGTTTTAGAAAAAACAAACCCACAATAATTACTAATGCAATCAAAACAATGATTATTATTTTTTTCATATTATTTTATAGTATTCCCTGTTTTTATAACATGGTCTACGAGAGTATAGGTATACCCCATTTCGTTGTCGTACCACGTTAGCAAATTCTTTTTTAGTAATGTCGTTGCCGTCATTACCTTATTTTATCATACAAATTCTTAAAAAGAATTACCCTGTCTTGCTCACCTGCCGATGCTCCGAATCTCTTCAGAATCTCAGCAGGTGGGCCAAAGGTTCTAAACTGTCAAAGGATCGTTACTTCGTATTTTACTCCAACTCCTAATTTGAAGCAAGTAAATCTTTTCACAATCAAATAAGGATCAGCTCAGGCACAATATAAAAGAATTGTGCCTATTTATATAGATAATTCCAAAGAAAATCAATATAAAACCGCATATGTGTCTTTTTGATTGAGAAAAAGTGCGGGGCTGTGGATAAAAAAGCCGCCAATTTTATTCATTCGGCGGCTTACTTGGTGCAAAATCATATCGTTTTTCCATTATTTCCCGGAGGTCAGAAATAGAAACTTTTTCACCAGAGAAAATCGAGGAATGGATACATTGATGATTCGGAAGGGTTATAACAACATGTGTCCACACCCTTTCTTTTCTTGGGTCATATCTATCTTTGAGAAAAACGATATGCCCAATCAGTGGATCATATAACTGATCTTTTGTAATGTTAAATTCTTTTGGAGGAGGTAACTCTCCAAAAACAGGAGGAATACATATTCCAATATGCCCATATACCTTCCTTACAAAACCAATACAGTCAAGTCCTTCTCCATATTTGCGTCCGTAATATGAAAGAGCAATTGAAATAATTTTCTTAACTTCCGTTTCAGTTAGTATCAATTTACTTCTCCTTTATTAAACATACTGAGATTAGAGTAGTTCAAAGAATTATAAAAAACAAGTAATATACAAAAAAACTTATTATCTACTATTCTTTCTTTAATAATTCTTTAAATACGTTAGGAGGAATGGTTGCTTCACTCCTCTCTTTAAGGCGCTCTTTTCCTCGTTTTTGTTTTTTCCACAGCTTCATTTTTCTTGTTCTGTCTCCCCCGTTTTTTCCGAATACCCCAAGTTCTTTCCGCATTGCAGGAATATCCGCACGCGCCACTATTCTCCCTCCAGTGCTTGCTTGTATTGGCTGACTATATTGCTGTCGCGGAAGAAGTGTTTTCAATTTCTCTACCATTTTTCTTGCTTCGCGTTCCAATGATTCCTTCGGAAGAAAACGACTAAGTCCCGGAATACTATTTCCCGAAACAAGTAAATCAACTCTCATTACTTCCGCTTTTTCATATTCACCGATTGTATAACTGAACGATGCATATCCCTCACTCACTGATTTCAAATAATCATCAAAATCACTCACGAGTTCTACGAGAGGCATCTTCGCTGAAAGTTTTATTCGTTCCCCTATTGTCTCTGTATGCATTTCCGCAACGCGAAATTTTTGTTGAATAGAAAGCACACTTGAAAGATATTTTGTGGGAAAAATAATATCAACGAGAATCATTGGTTCCCAAATTTCAAAATAATCCTGTGGAAGTTCTTCAGGTTTTACAATAGTAATCCATCCGTTTTTTGTTTTTACTTTATACTCCACCGAAGGAAATGTATTTACGATATCTACCGAAAATTCTCTTCGAAGACGTTCGGCAGTAATCTCAAAATGTAACCTTCCAAGACATCCAATTTTAAATCCCCTTCCCAATACTTCATTTTGATCCGGATCAATTGCAAGTGCCGAATCGTTCAATTTTAATTTCTCGAGACTCTGACGTAATAAATCATATTCATCACTTTGTTCGGGATAAAAAGAAACAAATATCACCGGCTTTGGTTCTTCATATCCCAAAAGCATATGATGTCGTGCAATATCTTTTGAAAAAGTTTGTATATTATCAAAACCAAATGCCGTGTCTCCTATTTTTATTTTCCCGGGATCTTTTACCCCAGTTGCAATGTATCCTATTTCTCCGCTTTCAAGACGTTTTGTTGTTTTCAACTCGGGAGTGAAATATCCAATTTCTTTCATTTTTGAAATCGTATTTTTTCCAGCGAGAAAAATGCTATGTGTAGCTTCAAAAAAACCCTCCACTACACGAACTGATGCAATGACCCCTTTATGATTATCATAAAACGAATCAAAAATAAGAGCTCTTCCTTTCACGCCTTGTGTAAGTTCACTCTTCTTTGGAATAGGAACTTTTTCTATTACTGCATCTAATATTCCGCAAACTCCATATCCAGTCTTTCCCGAAACAAGAAAAATATCTTCCGGTTTTTGATGTAATAACACCGCAAGCTCTTCGCGCATTCGAGCAACTTCAGGATGGGATGAAAAAACACCTTCCTCATCTCCAGATTTCTGAAATACATCCACTTTATTTAATGCACCAATAATAGTGAGTCCGGCTTTTTCAGCTGAATGAAAATTTGCGAGTGTTTGTGCTTGTATTCCCTGTGTGACATCAACTAAAAGGACCGCTCCCTCTACCGCCTCGAGTGCACGAGATACCTCATAAGAAAAATCACTGTGTCCCGGCGTATCAATTAAGTTCAAAATGTATTCCCCCTCTGCATTTTTGAGACCTACCCGTTCCGCAGGCGGGTTTGGTTTTTGAGATTTGAAGTTATATTTCATCCGCACCGGTGCCATTTTAATAGTGATCCCCCGCTCTCTTTCGAGTTCAAGTTGATCAAGATATTGCGCCTTCATACGCCGTTCTTCGACGGTATGAGTGGACTCAAGAAATCTATCCGCAAGCGTGCTTTTGCCGTGATCGATGTGCGCAATAATACAAAAATTTCTTATATTCGATTCCATGCAATTATATCTTCACTACAGATTACTGCTTTTTTAACGTAAGGAGAAGAGTAATCCGAGATTCTGGATCTTCATTTTCATATGAAAAAACTGGACTCTGCGATTCAATCCACGTATATCCAAGTGGTGCACTTATTGAAATTCTAAGATGTGTATTTACCCCAGATTGTTTATCAAACACAAATGTAAATATCTTTCCAGTAGTAACCATTATTTCATTATCTCCGGGTGCCTCATATCGAACACTTAATATTTTTGACACTCCCGCGGGCACATTAAACCATGTTCCAAACGCAGCTTTCCCAAACGCCTGCATAATCCATGTTTGATAGGTATTCACAAATATTTTTGTTTTTTCTATTGATTGAAGTTGAGGGAGTCGTATATATCTATTTGCATCATAGTCAAAATTTGAAAATAAATTCTTTACATCGTTTCCCTTCAAAGAAACAAGACTTGCGTTTGGGTTTGTGTATACCTGAATGAAATTCTTATTTGTTGCTTTCCACCATGGATCTTTCTCATCTTTTCCAAAATGTGAACGTGTTATCTGAAGATCAGTAAACGTTCCCCCACTCGTATCAACATCAATACGCGCCTCAATGAGCTCGTCCATAAATACATCAGTTTTTCCACCCGCAACATTTGTGTTTACTACCCCAAGATATGATCCCCAAAAATTATTTGGAAGTTTAAACACCCCCCCATCAATATTTGCCATTTCTATAAAATGTTGCATATCCTGATTCTTCATATACACCATAATATCTTTATATGAAAAATGTTTTCCTGTTTTCTCGACAAGATCCTGTAGTTGCGGCGGTGAAAGTATTTTCATACGCTCAAGTATAATTGGCGCAAGTACTTTCAATATCCTTTTTGGTTCTCCCGCAATTTTATCTTTTCCTGTTTCCACTTCTTTTTGAATTTCTTTGAGAAAATTCTGATCATCAATCACCACTTTATATTCTTCAAGCGGCACGGGACCAATAACTCCGAGAATGCTTTTCATCACATTCAAATTCAATCCGATTGCACCATCAAATGTAATATTCTTTTCGGAATACATTTTCGAGTTTTCAAGAAAATAGACAACAGTTTTTGCAGAGGTGGGAAAATCAAAAAACCAATTTGCATCCCGCGCTCCCCAATTTTGAGTCATTGTTTTTATCTCTTGAGGGGGAACTACCTTCAAATCAAGTTGACCATCGGGATCATATATATCCCTCACATCAATTCCCGCAAGTTGACCATTGTCAATAGTGACGTCGGCATAACTTCCAATAAATCCGCCTCCAGGTCTCATCTCAGCGGTATTTTGGAAAAACACCAAGATATGCTTTTCTCCACTTTTTAAAAAATCAATTACTCCGCCAAGAAATTGATCTAAATCCCTTAATTCGGAACTATAAGTAAGATAATTTTCACTTATTACTACTTCAAATTTTTCAAAAGATGGAGAAACTGATTTTAATGCGGTAACGGTATTACGTAATGATTCGATTTGACTTGTAATGGAACGAACAAGTTCGCGAGCTTCTGATATATTCCGTATAAGCATTCCTCCATCGCTTTGGAAATAACGAAATCCATTTGTCTGAAGTGCAGAAAGCGTTTCGGTAAGATGCAGTAAATCAGAATTTAAAGTAGAAACTCTTCCAATAAGATCTCCGGCATCTTTAAACACAGGAACCACTCCCCCTACAAAATCGAAAAGAGCTTGTCCATAGCTTTTGTTAAACGTTTTTTGAAGTGATACTAATTCTACATTATTTTTCTTTAAAGAAGTCGTTGCCCTATCAGGACGAAATTCTTTTAACGCTTGAACTGATGAAGAAAAATTTTTAACTATATTCTCTGCACTCTCAGCAAAAGTTATTTTTACTTCATTTAAATTAAAGAATGTTATGGTGAGAAACATTACTGACAACGTGATACATACACCAACTACTCCCCATATAATCCTTTTCGTCTTTTTAGACAAATATACCGGCGCTTGAGGAATATGTCCAAGATTTACCGTCTCAAATTTTGGGAGACGTTTATAATCATAGTTCGGTTTTTTAATATCAACGAGCACTGAAGATATGTTTTTTTTTGGTACTTTTTTTGACATAAAAATTCAGATTGTTATATTTCTACCGTCTCCACTTTCGAATTTTCCTTTTTGTATTTCTTAAATATTTTTAACGTCTCTCGAGCTGTTTTCTCCCATTCGAATCTACTCGTATTTTCAAATCCAAGTGTAATAATTTTTTCTCTTAATTCATTATCCGTAATAAGAGAGTGAATTCCCTCTGCAATTCCTTCCTCGTCGTTTGGTTCATAAAGAAGTGCAGAACGCTCTAGTACTTCTGGAAGAGATCCCTTGTTCGATGAGACAACTGGCGTGCCACATGCTTGTGCCTCAAGTGGAGGAAAACCAAACCCCTCAAAAAAGGATGTACACACAAACACAGAGGCAAGGTGATATAAATTTCTTGCTTCTTCATATGATGCCGGACCCCACAACACAATATCACCTCTCCATGGAGAATCTTTTATCTCTTTATATATATTGTCACACAACCACCCCTCCTTCCCCGCAATAATAAGTTTAAAATCTTTATATTCTCTTTTTTCTTTTAATATATTAAATACACGAACGAGACCTGGAATGTTTTTTCTTGGTTCGAGAGTGCTTAGGGTTAAAATAAAATTTTTAGGCAATTGGCGTTCTTCGCGAAATGCGTAGAGTTGGCTCGGAAGTACAGGAAGGGAATAATACGGATTTATTCCTGAATATATCACCGATATTTTTTGAGGGGGAATTTTATAAAATTCAACTAAGTCAACTTTTGTCGAATTTGATATTGCAATTATTTCTTCAGCATCTTCGGCCTGTTTTTTTGGATTTTGCCGCCAATGCCACAATTTTTCTCGCGAAGAATAAAACTCGGGAAATCGTTCGAATGATAAGTCATGAAACGTGATTACCCGAGGAATTTTTGTACTTTTTGCGAGTACATTAAAATGCGGACTAAATATGACATCGGGACGGGTAAAAAAATTAATTTGGGGTTGATGTAAAAACCTAAAAGAAAAATCAAGTACACGATTCGGAATATGAAAATTTAACAATGAAACATTTGCATGATGTTTTATATCAACTGGCGGTGTCGCTTTATAAAATGAGTTAAGAAATAAAACATACTCGTTCATTAAATCAATTTTTAAAAGATGGGCAAATAAAAGACGTGCATATTCTGGAATTCCAGATACTTCGCCCCTTGTAAACACTCGCCCATCAAATAAAATCTTCATCCCGTTAGAAGTAGACCGCGAATAGACGATACGGCCTATAATTTATATTTTTTGTTCGACTGATACACATATATTTAAATTGAGTAAATTTTCATGGTCGCGCCTGCCTGCGGTAGGCAGGACTTCTAACGGGATAAATCCCTTCCTATAATAATAGGACATCTATACGTGAAACCCAGCCCTCCGAACAACCTCAAATAATTTCCTCTTAAATTCCTCTTCAGAAAAGCGACTTGCTGATTCCCCAATGACCTTTCTATTAAATGTGCGTGTCTCAAAATCACGCACCGCTTCGATAATTGCTTCTGTGGTTTGTTTTTTAAAAATGATTCCAGTTTCCCCATTTTTGACTATTTCTCCTCCTCCCCCAATATTAAAAGCGATCACAGGAGTCCCACACGCTTGTGCTTCGGCCGCAACAAGCCCAAAATCTTCTATTTGTGGAAAAATAAATGCCTGTGCAGTGTTATAATATTCTCTTAAGTCTTTATCGCTTACAGAATTTAGAAATTCAATATACGCGGGGTTCGCAAGTTGTCGTAATTTTTTTTCTTCTGGTCCTCGTCCGATAATCTTTAAACGTTTTTTCATCCTATTGAATGCCTGGATTCCCAAATCAAATCCTTTGTAATACAGTAGGCGACCCACCATAAGATAAAAATCTTCTTCATATTCTTTTGGTTCATAGAAAAATTTTTTTAAATTCACCGGCGGATATATTACTTCTGCTTCTCGTTCATAATATGATTTTATTTTTTTAGCAATAAACTGTGAATTTGCAATAAATACATTCACTCGCTCAGAGGCCTTTTTGTCCCATTTTTGCAACCACCGAGCTATTGGACGAAGTGCATCTTTAGACATTGAGCGCGGAGAAAAAGAAAGATTTTTCAAATAATCTATTTCCCACGCATATCGAAGTGGGCTATGACAGTAACAAATGTGATAGGTATTATTTTTTTTTCTATACATCCCAAATCCCTTTGCATACCCAGCAGAACTTGAAATGATGAGATCATATTTCCCATCTAATTTTAAAAATCCTGCAGCAAATGGCATAAGTGGAATAAAAGCACGATGTTTTTTTCGTACTATTGGGATATCAATAAAACTCGTTTTTTTTATGTTCTTCTGGAATAATCCAAATGTCTTTTTTTCGTCGTAAAGAAGTGTATATAAATCAGCATTGGGAAACATCTCGAGAATTGTTTGTAATACTCGCTCTGCCCCTCCAAATTGGTTTAGATAATCGTGAAAAACCGCAACTTTCATTCATTCATTTTACCGCATTTTTCCTATTATTTCTAACTAAAAACTAGACACCAGTCGGATCAAAAAAGAGAATAAATGCGGTCTTTATGGCAATTTTGCAATCAAGAAAAAAAGATTGATGTTCTATATAATAAGTATCAAGTTCAATTTCTTTTTGAAATGAAAGCGATGATGCGCCACTCACCTGCGATAAGCCGGTAAGTCCCGCGCGCGCAAATGTCACTTTTTTATATTCTTCCGGGTACTTTTCCACCTCCCCCGGTTCATGTGGGCGAGGTCCCACAAGTGCAAGTCGTCCCATGAACACATCAATAAATTGAGGTAATTCATCAAGACGAAGTTTTCGCACTACTTTCCCCACCTTTGTCACTCGCGGGTCATTTTTCATCTTAAATAGCGGTCCATCGGTGCGTTCATTCATTGGAAAAAGAAACTGCTTCATATCTCTCGCATTTTTTATCATTGTCCGAAATTTATATACACGTGTTAATTTTCCTTCACTCACTCGATCAAGTTGCACTAATATTGGAAATCCGCTTTCAATCACAATCGCAAATCCAATAAATGGAAAAAAAATAGCGAAAATAACAAGTCCAAAAAATGAACTTACAATATCACATACTCGTTTCCATAGTGGATAGGACATAATAAATTAAATATTCACAGCCACCACAAATTCTCCTTTTAACTTACTTCCCACAAAATACCTCTTTGCATCTTCTACGGTTCCACTCCACACTTCTTCAAATACCTTTGTTATCTCTTTTCCTACAATAATCTGAGTATCCATACCAAACACACGTGAAATATCATCAAATGATTTTTGGATGCGATACGGTGACTCAAAGAAAATAATTGGAATAATTTTAATGTTTTTTAATTCATCAAAAAATTTATTTCTCCCCTTTTTATGCGGAGGATATCCGACAAACGTAAATTTATCTCCATTTATCCCAGAGGCCGAAAGAAACGTGACCACCGATGACGCACCAGGGATTGGGATAATAGAAACATTTTTTTGATTATCGCGAACATACCTCACCATCTTCCATCCCGGATCTGCAATTCCAGGGGTTCCCGCATCGGTTACCAGTGCAATAATTTTTCCTTCCCTCAAAAGGTTTTCTACATCTTTATACACTTTTTCTCCCGCATACTCATCATATCTCCACACTGTTTTTTTGATTTCATAATGATTCAAAAGTTTTTTCGTAACACGCGTATCTTCAGCAAGAACAATATCGCATGTTTTTAACACTTCAAGTGCACGAAGTGTAATGTCTTTTAAATTTCCAATTGGCGTTCCGATAATGTATAGGGTTCCCATAAAGACAGGTTAAATCTTAAATCTCAAAAGTCAAAATTTTTTGAATTATGTTTTATCTTTGAGGTTTGAGATTTTATTTTTAAATTTATGCTTCTGCTTTTCATTCTAAATGCAGAAGTGGTTCGATATGCTGGTTTCCCATTTCTATTACCTACTTTAGAATAATTCTTCATTTCTTATATAAGAGAACATTCCAATCCGCCAGCTGGCGGATTGGAATGTTATTTTACTACTTTCGTTTCAAAACTTTTCTCACTGCTTCTTTTATATCTTTCACTCCCATTCCATACTTTTCAATAAGCTCACTTGGTTTTCCTGACTCCCCAAATGTGTCTTGCATTCCAATAAATTCCATTGGCACGGGAAGTTTTTTTACAAGAAGTTCTGCAACCGCACTTCCCAATCCCCCCGCAATTTGATGTTCTTCAACTGTCACTACCGCCCCCGCATGTCCCGCATGATTTAAAATCGAATCTTCGTCTAAGGGTTTAATAGTATGGACATTCATAATCGATACACCGATGTTTTCTTTTTCAAGTTCTTTTGCCGCAATAAGCGCATTATAAAGAAGCATCCCGCATCCAATAATCAGTACATCCGGTTTTTTTATCTTTTTCCCTTGAGTTGGATACCATAAAAGCTGTGCTTTTCCAGGAATAAATGGAGTTTCATTTGTAGTGATAATCGGACTTCTTTCTCTTCCAAAACGTATATACACAGGGCCCCACATTTTTCCGGCAGCAAGTGTTGCTTTCCTTGTTTCTATGGAGTCACACGGGCAGATTACTTTCATATTTGGCATCACACGCATAATCGCCATATCTTCGGTTGCCTGATGTGTTGCCCCATCGGGACCAACGGATATTCCTGCATGCGCTCCTGCAATTTTTACATTTGAGTCATTGTAGGCAATTGTTGTGCGAATTTGTTCATAATTTCTTCCGGGGGAAAACACCGCATACGAAGAAATAAATGGAATCTTTCCCGATATTCCAAGTCCTGCCGCAATCGTCGCCATGTTTTGTTCAGCAACGCCAACTTCAAAAAATCGTTCAGGAAATTTCTTTGCAAACCCTTCCGCGCGCGTCGATTCGGTCAGATCGGCGGAAAGCACTACCACGTTCGGGTTTTCTTCGCCAAGTATCATCAATCCTTCGCCATATCCATCTCTTGTGGGCTTCATTTCCACGTCTTTGTCAAAAATCTTTTGATTGAGTTTTAATTGTTCATTTAACATAACGGTTTGAAATTTCTAAATCTTAAGCTCTAATTTCGAATATTAAAGAATTTTGATTTATTTATCTCCCTATGGGAGATGTCCCGAAAGGACAGAAATTAGTAATTAAATATTAGTTATTATTTTTTTATTCATGCTCGGATTCTATACGACGACCAAGTGTGCGAAGTTCAGCGAGTGCTTTTTTCGCTTCTTCCTTATTCGACGGTTTACCCCCTTACCAATATACAACGAAAAATTATTCATGCTCACTTTTAATTCTATCACCAAGAGTGCGCAACTCTTTTAATGCTCGTTTTGCCTCAATTGGTGTGGGGGGTTTTCCGTGCCACAAATAATTCCCCTCCATAAAACTCACCCCTTTCCCTGGAATTGTATGTGCGATAATCACTGTTGGTTTTTCATAAATTGCTTTTGCTTCATTTACCGCATCCACAAAATCCCGAATATTGTGTCCATCAATATTTAACACATTCCATCTAAATGCCTCATACTTTTCACGAAGTGGCTCGAGTGGCATTATATCTTCCGTATATCCATCTATCTGGATATTATTCCGATCAACAATAAGCGTGAGATTATTCAATTTATTCTTCCCCGCAAACATTATTGCTTCCCAAAAATTTCCTTCATCGTGCTCTCCATCCGAAGCAAGGCAATAAATTCTATATTTTTTCTTATCGAGTTTTGCCGAAAGCGCCAACCCTATCGATTGAGAAAGACCGGAACCCAATGGACCCGATGTAGTTTCAATACCCGGCAACGCGCCACGATGTGGGTGTCCTTGTAGACGTGTATTCAATTTTCGAAGTGTTTTCAATTCCTCCATGGGAAAATATCCTACAAGTGCGAGTGTCACATAGTGCACCGGACAGATATGCCCATTTGAAAGCACTACACGATCGCGATCGGGCCAATTTGGTTTTTTCGGATTGTGATTTAAGACGTGAAAATAAAGCGCGGTAAAAATATCCGCCATACCAAGTGGACCCGCGGAATGACCCGACCCCGCTTCAAGAAGTGTATCAATAATTAATTCTCGAACTCTATTTGCCATCACCTCTAAATATTCAATTTTCTTATCATGTAGTTCCGACATATCTCTTTTTATTATATTACACCTTGCAGAGTTCTTTATATGCCCCAAGTGGGTCTTTTGAATCAAAAATGAATGACCCTGCGGTCGCAATATTTGCTCCCGCTTGTTTTATTTCATTCGCAACAATTGGTGTTACTCCTCCATCAACTTCAATGTCTATATGTTGATATTTTTTTCTCAGAATTTTTATTTTCTCAATCATAGGTTCTTCAAATACCTGATCAGAAAAACCTTGATGCACCGCCAACACTTGCACAAAATTACTGACACCCGAAAAAGCATCAAATACATCCGCAGAAGTTTCAGAAAGCAACGCAATTCCCACTTGTACTTTTTCCCTAACTTTTTTTATTTCTTCCGGTGTTACTGTTTCTGCATGAAAGATAATTCTTTTCACACCCAAAGAAATCCATTCATCAAAAACATCAAGCGGATGTTTTACCATCAAATGAACCTCAATATTCACCTCGGGAAACAAAGAAAAAATTTGTTTAAGATTTCCAGCCCAAGGCTGGTCCGCCTCTGGCGGAAAGACTTTCTTATTCCATAATTCAATGGGGGCAAAAACTCCATCTGCTACATCAATTTGTACCCACAATGCACCCAATGAACGAATAATATTCATCCGTTCTTCAACACAATGCACATCACTGCAATTTATCACTGGAATTATTTCCATATTATTTTATTGAGAAATTTCTTCTTTAAATGAAGAAATGGCCTGTTCTGCTTCAATGCGGGCAATTTTTTCAATACGACGGAGATATCGAGGCTCACGAGAAAATGGAGTTTCAAGCCAGGTAATAAGTACTTTTCTTACCACATCTGACGTCAAAAACTCCGCAGGAAGGACAAGTACATTAATATCATCTTCGGTGCGTGCATCAAATGCGTGATCCGCATTCATTATGAGTCCTGCGCGAATACGCCTAAATTTATTTGCGACAATACTCATTCCAATTCCCGATCCACAAATGAGAATTCCCCTACTATTTTCATAATCGCTTCCTACCTTTTTTGCCACTTGCACCGCAAAATCAGAATAATCGTCCTGCTCGTTATATACTTCGTCACCAACATCAATTACTTGGTATCCTCGATCGCGAAGAAAGTTTTTTACCGCTTCTTTTAAGTTAAATCCCCGATGATCCGCTCCGATATAAATAATCATATACACGTTTATTATACCACGTAAAATACTCCAAAAAAAACAACGATATATTTCATACTAAAGTTTTATGTGCGGCCGCATAAAATACTTTAGTGTGGAGTTTTGCGCTGATTTTATTGTATAACAGCTGGTTGAAAATCTTTATTTATCCTTATTTCCTTCTGTTCCACTTTTTCCACTACTCCACTTTTTGTGGTTACCTCAAGTAACAGTCCACTCATTGTTTCTTCAGAAAAATTCTGATCAAACACAAAATTTCCTAAACTATATGCAATCCATCCGTCTTTGTAGTATTCCACTTCTTCTGCAACATGCGGATGATGACCAATTATCATATCAGCCCCCGCGTCAATAAGCGCTCTCCCAAATCTTTTTTGAAAATCATTTGATTGTGTTTTATATTCATCTCCCCAATGAAGCGAAATAATCACAATATCTTCTGATTTTGTTTCCTCTTTAATTGAACGGATTATTTCTTCTTCATTAAACCTACTTATTCCGGGATTTTCTCCAGTCGCATATAAACCTTGTGGATACAGATTAGTGTATGCAAAAAATACAACTCTCTGATTTCCTTTCATAATAAATATTGGGGAATTTGCTTCTGCTTCATTTTTTCCCGCACCAACGGTCAAAATATTATTCTGTTTTAACACATCAAGCGTATCGATGAGTGCATCGCCTCCCCAATCCCATATATGATTATTTGCGAGTGAGAGTACATCAAATCCGGCATATAAAAGTCCCTTCACCACATTAGGATTTGCACGAAATGAATATTCACTTCCCTGATTCTTTCCTCGAGTGGAAATCGGCCCTTCCAAATTTCCAAATGTGATATCGGCAGAACGAGTGGTGCTCGCAATATTCAAAAATGGAAATGTATAGTCACTCATTCTTCTCATTTTCAAATCAACGCTTCGCGAAAGCATAATATCCCCAACAAAAACAAAACGGACTATTTCAGAACTTTCAATCCGCTTCACAATTTTTTTATACGTTACTTGATTCATCTGATCCAAAACCTCCCGTAGTCGCAAAGATCCTTGTATAGACATGAAAATACTCTCCTGCACTTCTGTGCGTACATAAAAAAGAAAAAAAGAAAAAGCGATAAATGCAACGAGCGCATACGCTCCATATATCAAACGACGCCGTGGACGATATTCTTCCATATCTTTTATTATACCTTTTTATACAAAAACCCCGCCCCTTAAAAGGGGCGGGATAAAAAGACGTTCTACTACCGCAAATTCAAAAGTATTTGTCTTAGTTCTTTCAACTGGATTTGTACCGTATTAAGTAGCGTCGCTTGTGCGTTCAAAGAAGTAATAGTAAATGGATTATCACTTGTATCTCGTACTCCTACTGCACTTGAAATCCATATTATGTAGTTACCTAGAACCACTGACTGAGGGATAGTCCATTTATAATCGCCATTATCCTGAACTATTCCATCACTTCCTATAATATTACTAACAGTTTCTCCAAATACTGGGGCAATTCCATAATAGCTATTATCAGATCGATATTCATAAACACTTAATGCAATACTATTTCCCGCACCATATCCAACTGTTTTCCATGAAATATTTACAACATCTCCTAATTTATATGTCTGTCCACCATTTGGAGATAATACTTGTATAGAAAACGGATTTGCGCTTCCACATCCAAGTGTTTGAACATATATTGGTGAAGAAATATTTCCTGAACCGATAACATTCGACGATGCGTCATATTTGAACGCCTCGACAGAATATTGATGAGTAGTTCCGCATTGCAATCCGTTATCCTGCCATAACATTGTTCCTTTTAAAGTACGAGCAAGTAATGTTCCTAATTTATAAATATTATATCCATCAGCTCCAGTCATTGCATTCCATTTTATCAAATTTGAAGTTTGCGACACTGCAGCTCCCGAAAGACCCGTGGGAGCAGAGAGGGAAGTAGAACCGGAACTACAATCTACCGTTGCAGTTGCTCCTGCTGACCGCGCTGATCGTTGTGTGGCGCCAGAGGCACTGGTTCCCGCATATGCATCAACATAGTACATAT
>Ga0265292_1001040_pt1 | contig 27764 bp, 23 predicted proteins | sample Munlanlewell296A_FD_189080 | JGI IMG/M metagenome (GOLD analysis project Ga0265292, IMG submission 189080) | Leachate microbial communities from a municipal landfill in Southern Ontario, Canada - Leachate well 296A | ecosystem: Engineered > Solid waste > Landfill > Unclassified | place: Canada... | reverse complement strand
ACGTATCTTGTTCCGCGTCAGTGAAATCAGTGCAATTTCAAAGATGTCGAGGATGCCCATTGATGAAATATTTTATACTATTTACAAGTATCTGATTGAAATCATTGTCATTGCGAAACCGACCTGTGCATAGACGAAGGGCGGGCGAAGCAATCTAAAAACCAAGGATGATTGCTTCGTCGTCCTGGGAAACGGACTCCTCGAAATGACCCGCAATTGTTTTTGTTGTTTCCTAAAACCTGCGCGGCATTCCTCCGCCGCCTTGCCGCTGCTGATTGAACGGTGAAGAATTCTGAGTAGATGAGATGCGTTGGGAGATCGTTCCGACGACAATTTCCGTTCCCTCTTCGATCCGTCCGCGCATGATCTCGGTATATGTTCCGTCGGAAATTCCAGTGCGGATCATAACCGGTTCAAGCTTTTTTCGCTCGTTCATAACCCAAATTCTGTTAATCCCACGAATCTGGGTTCGCCGCTGATCGAAACCGCCCGATCCCTGAGCTCCTCCCCCCTCACGCTGAATCATTTCACCCCATTGACGGTGTCGTTCAGCGCGGGAAGAATCTCCCCTTTCGCTGCGATTCCGTATAGTATCCTTTAGTACCTCAATATATTCTTCCGGCGGATTGAATCGAAGTGCGACGGACGGAACTTTTATTACATCTTCCTTTTTGACAATCATTATTGTCACGGTTGCCGTCATACCGGGCATTAATTTCAATTCGGGATTAGGAACATCGATTATGACCGTATAATTGACCACATTCTGTTCCATTTTTGGCGATAGACGCACCTGTCGGACTTCACCGTGAAAGGTTTGTTCTGGATACGCATCCACTGTAAATGACACTTCCTGTCCTTCTTTCACTTTTCCGATATCAGCTTCATCGACATTCGTCTGCACCTGCATCTTCGTCAAATCGTTGGCAAGGGTAAAAAGTGTCGGAGCGGAAAAGCTTGCTGCAACGGTTTGTCCGACATCAACAGCGCGGGAGATCACAACACCGTCGATTGGAGACTTTATTGTCGCATACCGGAGATTGATCTTTGCCCGTTCCACCTGAGCGACAGATTGTTTCCGGGCGGCGTCGTTTGCTTCGAATTGTGCAAGCGCAGCATCATAGTCCGCCTGGGAAGCAAGACTTTTTTCCAACAACGTTTTAATCCGTTCGAAGCTCCGTTTTGCTTCATTATATTGTGCGGTGCTTCGCTGCAAACTTGCTTCAGCGTCGCGTACGCTGGCTTCAAGGAATGTCGGATCGATTTGTGCGACAATCTCACCCTTTTTTACCTTGTCATTAAAATCGACATTTACTTTTTGCAACGTTCCAGAAACCTGTGAACCAACCTGTACTGTCCGTACTGCGCTCAGCGTTCCGGTTGCGGTGACCACTACGTGTATATCGCCACGGGAGATTTTTTCGAAACGAAATTGAATAACTTCACCACCGTTTTTGGAATAGAAATAATACCCGGTGGTACCGCCAAGTAACACCAACGCTGTAACAGTGAGGATAAGTTTATTTTTCATTGGTCCGTCAATTCATGAGAGATACCGTTTGGACAATCTAAGGCCAATGTAAGTTTAGCTCTTACCCTGACAATTTTTCGCACTTTCCCAGTCTGCAAAAAATACCTCCGTACACACCACGACCTCGCATTTGTGTGCGAGGTCGTAATGAACCACTTACTCTAATTCGTGAGCATCAACAGCGCAAACAGCGACCATATTGACGATATCGGTCACTTCCGCACCATGCTGCAACACATGTACTGGTTTTGCCATTCCCATAAGAATCGGTCCAATAAGTTCAGCTTCGCCGATACGTCCCATCAACTTGTACGCGATATTCGCAGAATTCAGACTCGGGAAGATCAACACGTTAGCAGCACCTTTTAGCGTACTGAACGGATATTCTTTCTCGAGAATTTCCGGCGTCACCGCCGTATCGGCCTGCATTTCGCCATCCACCATCAAATTCGGATTTTTCGATTTGATGATCTGGACCGCCTGCTTGATCTTTTCCGATCGAGGATGTTTTGTTCCACCGAAATTGCTGAACGACAACATTGCCAGTCTCGGCTCTACGTCAAATCGCTGCACGGTTTCCGCCGTCAACAGCGCAATCTCTGCCAATGTATCGGCATCCGGATCGATATTCACCGTCGTGTCCGAGAAGAAGTATGTTCCCTTCTTTGCAATCACTGCATACATGCCGGAAACATTTCTGATCCCTTTCCGCATACCAATAACATTCAACGCGGGACGAATCGTATCGGGATAATTAGTTGTAAGACCCGCAATAACACCATCCGCATATCCGAGTCGGACCATCATCATAGAGAAATAGAAGCGCTGCTGCATCGCCCGTTCCGCATAATAATGGGTCACACCTTTTCGCTGACGAAGCTTGTAATATTCTTCAACAAACTGGCCGCGCTGTGGGAAGGTCTTTGGATCAACGATCTCAACAGTGGAATCGAATTCCAGATGAAGATCGCGGATAGCTTTCTGAATTTTTTCTTCGTTGCCAACAAGAATCGGCTGCGCGATGTTTTGATCTATCAAAATCTGTGCTGCACGCAGAATTTTCTCTTCGTCCCCTTCCGGGAAAATGATCCGTTTCATAGATTTGCGTGCTTTTGCAAAAAGCAGGTTGGTAAATTTTTTCGATCGGCCAAGGCGCTCTTCCAGTTTGTCGCCGTATTTTTCCCAGTCCGTAATTGGTACGCGGGCAACACCACTGTCCACTGCGGCTTTTGCTACTGCAGTCGCAACAAATCGCAATGCACGCGGATCGAGAGGTTTCGGAATAATATATTCTTTGCCAAAGGTAATTGGCTTTCCGCCATACGCCTTAATCACGGAATCAGGTACATCTTCTTTCGCCAGTTCCGACAATGCACGAACAGCCGCTTTTTTCATTTCTTCGTTGATCATTGTTGCACGCACATCGAGCGCACCGCGGAAAATAAACGGGAATCCGAGCACATTGTTTACCTGGTTCGCATAATCCGAACGGCCGGTCGCCATAATCACGTCATTGCGGACACTTGCCACTTCTTCCGGTGAAATCTCCGGATCAGGATTTGCCATAGCGAAAATAATTGCATGCGGTGCCATTGTTTTCACCATTTCTTTCGTCACACAATCTTTTGCCGAAAGACCGACGAACACATCGGCGCCGACGAGCGCTTCGGCCAGCGTTCGCGCCTTGGTGTTACTCTGATATTTTTCCTTATAGGAATTCATATCATTCGGCCGGCCGGTATAGATCACTCCCTTGGTGTCGCACATAATCATATTCTCTTTTTTCATCCCGAGCGAGACCTGAAGATTTGCACAAGCAATCGCCGCTGCACCGGCACCGTTATAGACTACCTTTACTTCATCGATCTTCTTGTTGGAGATCTCCAAAGCGTTGATCAGCGCCGCTGCGGTTATAATCGCCGTACCATGCTGATCATCGTGAAACACCGGGATCTTCATTGTTTTACGTAGTTCCTCTTCCACAATAAAACAATCCGGCGCTTTAATATCCTCCAGATTAATCCCGCCGAACGTCGGCTCGAGTGCTTGAACTACTTTAATGATTTCCGCTGGTGTTTTTGCATTAATCTCGATATCGAACACATCGATGTCCGAAAATTTTTTGAACAACACCGCTTTCCCTTCCATCACCGGTTTCCCGGCTTCTGGTCCGATGTTGCCTAGGCCAAGAACAGCAGTACCGTTCGAAACAACGGCAACAAGATTTCCTTTGGCAGTATACTTGTAGACATCGTCGGGATTTTTTTCGATCTCCAGACAGGGAACGGCAACGCCTGGTGTGTATGCTAAGGAAAGATCTCGTTGAGTGGAGAATGGTTTTGTGGGTGAAATTTCTAGTTTTCCTTTACGACCCTGGCTGTGATAGTCAAGGGCCTCTTGATCACGTATTTTCATATTGACCTCGCATCATTGTATTGTGAATGTTTCATGCATATTGTTCTTGTTGAGTATCGCCTTTTGCCGAATCTACAACATGTCGACTCGATTGAAAACGATGCTGATGACATGGACTTTAATTTGTTTCATTGTTTCAATTTCGGATGGGGATGCGTATACGCATCCGCCAATCATTCGTTCCCTGCAGGTTAGGACTCACTTCAAAATTAAATAACGCCGCATCAACATAGGCATCTACAACGTTTACGATATACGTAATTGCCAAATACCATCCGAATTCATTCCGTTGATTTTTATAAAAATCCCTCAGATTGCGCAGGTCGGTATCTCCACCCGGTTGTGCCGATGTTATCGATGTGTCGTATTGGAAACGGTATGTTCGGTATAAATCGTCCTGCCGCCGATACACAGAGTAGAAATAATAACCCAATCCCCACACAACCGGTGTTTTCCAATACGATTCATTATACATCTGTCCTGCTCCGGGAAGTACCATTGAACCAAACATAGCGATTGTAGTGGATTTTGGTGGAAGAATGGTGGTGTCCACAATTCCGATCTGCGCAGCAATCAGCGAGTCTTCGTTGATGATCCGGTGGCCAATTGTATCGGCAGTGAAAGGGGAAAAATGAGGAGCGTACATTGAATGCTCATATCGCGAAACATATTGCGCTGATCCGACTGTGACTATCATCAGCAGACAGGTCAGCGAATATAGTAATGAAAGTTTCATTTAGGGGATGAGTGCAACGATTTCAATTTCAACAAGTGCATCTTTGGGAAGCCGTACCACTTCGACTGTGGAACGAGCCGGCGATGCTTCTCCGAAATATAGAGCATAAATCTCGTTCATCGCTGCAAAGTCGTTAAAATTTTTTAGGAACACTGTTGTCTTCACGGCATGTTTGAAATCCGTATGCGATGCATGCAGGATTGCCTTTAAATTTTCACATACCTGCTTGGTCTGATCCTGTATCGTTGTTCCGATCATTTGACCGCTCTTCGGATCGAGTGCAATCTGACCTGCGGTAAATAATAGTTGTCCCTGCGTCGCCACCGCTTGATTATACGGTCCGATTGGCAGAGGTGCTTGTTCGGTTTTGATAATTGTTTTCATAGGTTTTTCGTTATTCGTTTGAGCAGCGCTCAGTGAAATGAGAAATATCACAACGACAATACTTCGCATTAGTACACTCCGAATTATGATTCCAGAAGATCGATCAAACGGTCAAGATCATCCGCATTATAGTATTCAATCCCAATCTCGCCTCCGCCGGAAGCATTTTTCCGGATGCTGATCTTTGTTCCGAATTGATGACGTAATCTCGTTTCAATCTGTTGAAATCCTGCATCGCCCCGTAGGGTGGAAATTTTTGACGGTGATTTTGAAGATCGTTTTGCTTCTTTCCCTTTCACCTCATCTTCGATCCTTCGAACGGACCAGCCATCTTCGACGATCTTCGAAAACAACTTTAATTGCTTCTTCTCATCCTGTACGCCGAGCAGCGCCCGCGCATGTCCCATCGATATCTTATTCTCGCGAACACCCTGGCGGATCTTCTCCGGCAATTTCAACAGACGGAGAAAATTTGTGACGGTGGAACGTTCTTTCCCTACTTTTTCCGCTACCTGATCTTGTGTTAAATTACATTCATCAAGCAACCGCTTGAACGATAACGATACTTCGATCGGATTCAAGTTCTCACGCTGCAGATTTTCAATCAATCCAAGTTCGAGCATCTCAGCATCGGTCTCAACAGTGATGATGTACGCCGGGATGGTTCTTTTTCCTAATTCCTGCGACGCACGTACACGCCGTTCGCCAGAGATCAGTTCATACGTTCCGCTGATCATCTTGCGTACCGTAATCGGCTGGATGATGCCGTTTTGTTTGATCGATTGCTTTAATTCTTCCAGTGAACGCTGATCAAAATCCAATCGTGGCTGATACGGATTCGGGGAAATGCGAGCGATCTCGATTTCGAGTGTAGATGTGGTCTGCACACCATCTCTGGAGACCGGCAATGACGACGGAATGTTCCGTTCCGGAATCCGCGGAATAAGAGCGCTGAGGCCTTTCCCTAACACTGACTTCGATTTTTGATCAGACATGGACTTAGATGGATTGGGAAACAGATTTCATTGTCGCCTGCCGGTGGGAGGCACGCTGTTGGTCATAATTCTTCATTACTTCTTTTGCAAGATCGATGTAGTTCTTGCTGCCGGACGATACGGCATCGTATAACAGAATTGGTTTCCCGAAACTCGGGGCTTCACTTAGGCGCACATTTCTAGTGACGATCACCGAGAAAACCTTCTCGCCGAAATATTTTTTTACTTCATCAACAATCTGGTTAGACAGCCGCAGCCGGGAATCGAACATCGTCATCAGCACACCTTCAATATCCAGCGAAGGATTGAATGTTTTTTTCACGCCGTTGATTGTATTCAACAATTGTCCCAAACCTTCCAGCGCATAATATTCGCACTGTACCGGGATCAATACGGAATCCGAAGCGGTGAGAGCATTCAAGGTGATTAAACTGAGAGACGGCGGACAATCGATGATGATATATTCGAACTTCTTTCGGACGGGTGCAAGAGCTGCCCGCAATTTTTGCTCGCGTTCCTCTTCGTTCACCAATTCCACTTCCAATCCGACCATATTAATGTGGGATGGAAGAAGCGAAAGAAACGGCATGGACGTTTTGATGATCGCATCCTGTGCGGTAACACTGCCATAAATTACTTCATATGTGCTTTTTTCGAGCGATTTGCTCTCAATTCCCACACCACTGGTGGCATTCGCCTGCGGATCGATGTCGATCAAGAGCGTTTCATGTTCGGCAGCAGCCAGCGATGCCGCAAGATTCACCGCAGTGGTGGTTTTTCCCACACCCCCCTTTTGATTCGCTATGGCTATCACTTTTCCCATGGAACGCTTTATCTTGGATGAAAATTTCTTATTTTATTTCAATTCGTCCATTAATATACTGCATTTCAAAAATGGAAGCAATGAATTTGCGTTGATTCACAATCTCTTATGGAAAAGTATTTATTTATCGGTTTAGGTGGATTTTTGGGAAGTATTGCTCGCTTTGGATTGGCTTCGCTCGTCCAGACGAAAACGGAAAGTCTATTTCCGTATGGGACTATGCTGGTGAACATTATCGGCTGTTTTTTCATCGGATTGTTGATGACATTGTTTCAGGAACGGTTCGTCGTCAGCCAGAATGTACGGTTATTGCTGATCATCGGTATTCTCGGCGGGTTTACGACATTCTCTTCGTTCAGCTACGATACATTTGCATTGATCAAATCGGGAAACCTGTTTGCCGCGGGATTAAATGCAGGAATGAGTTTGTTCGGGTGCCTGATAGCAACCTGGGCTGGTTTTTACGCAGGAGAAAATTTTTAGCGATGATTTACATACATAGATCAGTCGGCAGAATGACGCCGCTAATATTTTACAATACTACTTCCAAATACTATTCCAATCGATCACCCGAATTAAAACGGTAACCTCTTAAAAATTCTTCCGTTCCCATTCTTTTTTTTCCTTCTTGCTGAAGCTCCAGAATCTCCAACCACGCATCAGATGTTTTCACAAGAAGTCCGGCATTGTGGATATTAATTTCTCCTCTTCTGATCTCTAATCTCTGATCTCTGATCTCCGCTTTTCGCGTTTTATAGATCTTGATCGTCTTTCCGTCGTGCATAGTCCACGCCGCAGGATATGGAGAAAGTCCGCGAATGAAATTATGTAGCTGGTGTGTGGTTCCATTCCAGTTGATACGGCATGTTTCTTTAAAGATTTTCGGAGCGGGAGTAGCGAGCGTATCATTTTGTGCCTGCGGTGTTGCAGAACCGAGTTCGATCTTCTGTACAGTTTCCAAGACGGCTGCTGCGCCAAGTTCGGAAAGAGCATCGTGCAATGCGCCGGCATTCATTTCATCCGTAATCGGAACACGCCGCTGAAGAATAACATTTCCCGTATCTACTTTTTCCTGCAAAAAGAATGTTGTGACGCCGGATTCTCGGTCACCGTTAATTATCGCCCAATTGATCGGTGCGGCGCCGCGGTATTTCGGAAGAAGGGATGCATGCAAATTAAACGATCCTTTAGAAGGAATTGTATAAACATCTTTCGGCAGTATACGGAATGCTACAACAACAAAGATGTCTGGTGAAAGGGAAGATAATTGAGAAATGAAGTGCGGATCTTTGAGTGAATCGGGCTGAAGCACCGGGATAGAATGTTTTAACGATATTTCTTTGACGGGAGTAAAACTGACTTGCTGTCCTCGGCCGCGCGGTTTGTCCGGAGCTGTGACGACAGCGGAGACGGTGTAACCGTGTTGTACCAGCAATTCCAGACTCGGCACAGCAAAATCCGGAGTACCCATAAATACAATCTTCATTATTTCTTTTTTGTTTTCGACTTCGGTTCTCCGGAGATGACCACTTCGTACGACGTTTCCACATCTCCTTTCATGATCCGTTTCAGTTTAGCACGGAGGAGCGTGCGTTTCGTTGAAGAAAGATGATCCAGGAATAGGACACCGTTCAGATGATCCATTTCATGCAAAATTACACGGGCAAGCATTCCGTCGGCATCAAGCTCCACTTCATTCATATTCACGTCGGTGAATTTTACCCTGATCTTTTCCGCACGCCACACTTTTTCACGCACGTCGGGAATACTCAGGCAGCCTTCTTCCATCTCCCATTCCCCCTCGTCGTCGATAATCGTCGGATTGATCATCGCCAACGGTTTCGTTCCCTCGCCCGCTTCCATCTCCGTAATATCCAAAACCAGAATCTGTTTTAATTCCCCCACTTGGTTCGCGGCAAGTCCGATACCGTTGGATTCACGCATCGTTTCGAACATATCTTGAATCAGCGTAATATCATGATCCGTAATTTCGGAAAGATGTTTCGCTTTCTTTTTTAGTATGTCGTTGCCGTATAGATAAATCGGTAAAGTTGCCACAATGACTCCTTACAAAAAACTATTGTATGTGTTTCATTGATTCATTGGTTCAATACTCCAACAAATCAATTTCGTTATTGTATCACTCGTCTCGCTTCAGTATACCTTTTCTTATAATACGACGAATATAGCGACGAGAGTGTCACCCCGAAACTGACACTGGCATGAGCAAACATATCATCTCCGATATAAATTCCGACATGCGAAGGATTCTGTCCGGTGGTATTAAAAAAAATCAAATCACCGAATTTCAAATTCTCTTGCGAAACCGATATCCCGAGTTTGACCTGTTCTTCCGTGCTCCGGGGAAGGTTCATCCCGCCGCTCGTGCGGAAGATCTCCCGTGAGAATGCCGAACAATCGATACCGCTTTTCGACTCTCCTCCGTATTCGTACGGAGTTCCCATCCATGCAAGAATCGCATCCATCATCTTCTGTCGTTCAAAACTCCCCGGAGTAGCATCCTCGGTTCGCTTCGAATCTACAGTCTCTTTTTTGGGTGCAACAGGGACTGTCGAAGGTTTTACACTGCTAAACCGCAGTTCAACACTTTTCAGATCAACTTTCTTGTCATCCTCTTTCGTTTCCTCTTCAATTACTTTTGAAGAGAAGCGGATGTTCCCTTTTTTCGCCTTCTTCGATTCACTTTTGCCGGAGTCTTTCCCGGCGAAGCGCGGCGACGATGTGCCGCAGCCGATCAGCCAGAAGGAGAGCGCAAAAACGAGAAATGAAAAGCCCCCTCTATAAAAACGAAGGGGCTTATGATCGAACAACGTTATCATCGATTATCCAAGATACGACCGGAGGTTCTTGCTGCGCGATGCATGCCGCAGCCGGCGAATCGCTTTTTCCTTAATCTGACGGACGCGTTCGCGTGTGAGATTGAATTTTTCACCGATTTCTTCCAGCGTCAATGAGTGTTCCTTGTGCAGCCCGAAATAAAGTCTGATTACTTCCGATTCACGTTCGCTTAATGTCGCCAGCGCGCGTTTCACTTCTTCTTTTAATGACTCATCCATCAGGATAGAATCGGGCGCAGGCTGTCGTTCATCCTGAATTACGTCGAGCAAGCGGTTATCTTCGCCTTGTGCGAACGGCGCATCGACAGAAAGATGCCGTCCGGAAATTTTCAGCGTGTCGGCAACTTCAAATACGGACATATCCAATTCTTCCGCAAGTTCGCTAGCGCTCGGTTCGCGTTCGAATTCCTGTTCCAACTGGCTGAACGCTTTTCCGATCTTGTTCAATGCACCGACGCGATTCAACGGCAAACGAACAATACGGGATTGTTCGGCAAGCGCCTGAAGAATCGACTGCCTGATCCACCATACGGCATATGAAATAAATTTGAACCCGCGGGTTTCGTCGAACCGTTTCGCCGCTTTAATCAATCCGAGATTTCCTTCGTTGATCAAATCGCCGAGCGACAATCCCTGATTCTGATATTGCTTCGCCACGCTCACCACGAATCGGAGGTTTGCCTTCGTTAATTTCTCCAGCGCACGCTGTTCGCCCTTTTTAATGCGCTTCGCAAGATCGATCTCCTCATCCGGCGTCAGCAGATCGACTTTCCCGATCTCCTGAAGATACTTGTCCAGCGACTGACTCTCTCTGTTCGTGTACTGTTTTGTAATTTTCACCATTACTGCTTCACCTTACTATTGTATTCATGAATAGGACAAACTTCTTAACGTCACTCTTGAGCTTGTAGTACAGTCCATTGCATCTGCTCTTCCGGGCAGATCACTATCGTTTGCAGTTAAATTTTATTTTTGCAGAAAGCGCGAGATCCTTAACTGTCATGATTTCAATATATTTGATGCAAACAAACCGTTTTGGATTCAGCGTTATAATCGGCAATTTGCTTTCAATTCAGACGATCGCGATCAGCAATGCAAAATCCCTTTTTGTTGAAGACGAAACGACTGCCGCAATATTCTTTTCACTTTTTGGGTTTTTTCCGAACACTTTCAGGGCACCCATTGCATCCTGCCGCATTTGTGTTTCATTAGACTCCATACAGCAGCAAAAAGTTCAATGGCTTTAAAGATCGTCGTATAGCAAAAATAGTGCTCTGACAATTCCCATAATTACGATCGCTACCGTTTCGTCGTTACATGGTCCACAATAATGCTGGAATCGACAACAATCTTTTTTACACTCACGCCATCAACCGTTTTACGCGTTCGGCAAACTTCTTATTCCCGCTCAGCACACCTTGTGAGTCCAGAAAAGATATCACATGTTCACGGTCTTCAAACTGCACACTGTGTTTTTGCTTTTTTTCCATATTGTTGAGTGACAGTCGGGTTTGGCAAATTTCGAGCTTACAAAACCTGAGAAAGAAAACTAGTCCCTTTTAATTCATTATGCTCAAAGCCAAAATAGTGCACCACGGTTTTCCCAAGATCTGCAAATGTTTGCCGGATTCCGAGGTCGACATTTTTTTTTCCGTTTGGTGAATAGACCACCAACGGCACATATTCCCGCGAATGGTCGGTGCTGTTGTCCGTCGGATCGTTCCCATGATCAGCGGTGATGACCAGAAGATCATCTCCGTGCATCGCAGTAAGAATCCGTGGAAGCTGCATATCAAAATACTCCAATGCACCCTTCATCCCATCCGCATCCTGTCGGTGTCCGAAGAGTGCATCAAAATCAACCAGGTTCGTAAAAACAAAACCATTCGGAGTTTTGTTCGCCCACGCAATCGTCTCTTCAATTCCTTCCGCATTCGATTTTGTGTGTATCTTTTCGCTTAAACTTTTTCCAGCAAATAAATCGTCGATCTTACCGATCGCGACAGTCGGGATATGATGCTTAAAAAGAATATCCAGCATAGTGAGCGCCGGAGGCAGCAGCGAAAAATCTCTCCGGTTCGTCGTCCGCTGATATTTACCGTTCGAACCGGCGAATGGACGTGCAATCACCCGTCCGACCGCATGCGGTCCCACCATCACTTGATGACGAGCGATGGTGCATAATTCATATAACCGCTCCAGCGGAATCACCTGTTCATTCGCGGCAATTTGAAATACAGAATCGGCCGAGGTATAGATGATTGGGAATCCTGTCCGCTCATGCTCCGCTCCAAGTTCCTCCAGAATCACCGTCCCCGACGCCGCTTTGTTTCCCAGCACTTTTTTGCAACCGGTGAGTGAGCAAAACATTTCTATCACATCCGCAGGGAATCCGTTCGGATAATACGGAAAATCTTTCTCTAATATAATACCCGAAAATTCCCAATGTCCGGTCGTACTGTCCTTACCTTTAGAAACTTCGCGCATCTTTCCAAAATTTCCATTTGCGGAGGATTGCTTCGGAATCCCCATAATTTCTGCGATATTTCCCAATCCCAGCAACGCCATGTTTGGCATATGCAGACCGCCGGTCTTTATTGCGGTGTTACAAAATGTATTTGCCGACTCATCATGATAGAGATGCGCGTCCGGAGCGGCGCCGATACCGACACCGTCTAAAACGATACAGACTACTTTCCCGTTCTTTTTCATCAGAACACCCGTACTATATTTCCGCCCGCCTTCTTCGCAAGATCGAGTACATGCGAAGCGTTCTTCACCAGTTCATCGCCGGACATTTTCGCTGAAGCGCCGCTGACTCCGATTGTTACGGAAATCGAAAAGCTTTTTCTGCCGACCGAAACGATGCTGCCGGCTATGGCCGTGCGCAATTTTTCCGCCCACAAAAATGCATCATTCGCAATGGTATCGGCAAGCACGACGGCAAATGTCGAAGCATCAAACCGCGCTACAATATCGTACGGCCGAACACTTGCACGTAAATGGCGTGCAACATGAACCAGTGCCGCATCCTTCCCGTCGCGATCATACCGCTGCTCGATGTCTGAAATATTATACACCGTTACAAATACCAGGCTCAGATCCTCTTCCCGTTCCGTTGCCCGGTACAATTCTTCCGATATGCGCGTGGTAAAAAATTTTTTTGTCAACGTGCCTGTCAGTTCATCCACCGCAATATGTTCGTTCACGATCGTGTTCAGTTCCGTAATCTCGAACTCCGGTGCTATGGTCGCAGCAAGGAATTGGATTGCCGCCAGATCTTTTTTGGTATACGCATTCACCCTCCGCTCGGTAACAACGACTGCACCATAACATTTTCCGCCTGAGGATACCGGAGCAACAACCATCATTCCCTGCTTGAGCACGTCGGACGCTTGTTCATGGTTATTAAAAATCATAGTCGTATTACGTGCAAGATCCACCGACTGCAGGCTGTTGGAGCGTATGGAATGACCGACAATACTATTGTCAAAATCGATTAACTGTTTTGGTGAAACAAACCGGTCGTTTCCTCGCACTCGCACGGAGGCAATACCCCAGGCACCCTGCCCCTCATCATACAATATAATGGTTATCGATTCCCATGAAACAATATTCTCCAATTCACTGGAGAGTGCGTTTACTACTGAGCTGATTGCGGGATGTGCGGAGATCTTCTTTTTCAGTTTCGTGTCCGCTTCAATTAACTTTACATCTGCGAACAAATCGTACTTTTCCGTATAGCTGATCAACATGGAAGAGATCAACTTCGATACGTGCGACAGTACGGCAAATGTTTCTTCACCGTACGCATCCGGCGCTTTACTGTCCACCGCCAGCACACCAATTGGCTGATGCGATGTGTCGCCCACATAAAATACCGGCACTCCGATGAAAGAACGAATATCCTGTAAATTCTTATAATAACAGAGGATATCGCGTTCCGTTTCCGGGAGGATATTGTTTACCACCTGCTGTTGTCCGTTGCTCCCAATTCTGCTGATGATGTCGACTCCGAGTGGGAGTTTTCTCTCTTGCGTAAATGCAGTCGAGTCCGTAATTTTCCCTTCCACCACAAGTTGGCGTGTTTCCGCTTTCACCCAGAAGAACGTCACAGTATGCGCAAAGCACACTTCTTTGACGATCTGCAGCGTCTTTAACAATAAATTATTGAACTCGCTCTGCGGTTCTGCCTGACTCATTGACGGTGGTTGTTGTTCTTCGAAATATTCAGTTGCGGAAATTCTATTCGTTGTCCGTTCGGGTTCACACTGCCTCTGTACCGGTTCCGATTTTTTAACAGGAATGAATGGCCCTCTATCTTCCAGCTCTTCTTCCTCTTCCCTTTGCTCAACTTCCCGGTCTACAAAGAATGATTCTTCTTTTAACTCTTCTTCGCTCCCAATGTTCTCATTATCGTTCTTCGTGGTCTCCGTTCCGAATTTCAAACGATACGATTCGTATGCTGTGTAGAAAAGAAAAGCGCCGATACCAACAGAAGCGATGCTGGTGAACGGCACGGAACTGAACACGCCTAAAAATACGAGAAGGACTCCCACACCGACGAGAACCATCTCATCTAATAGAGAATGACTCGTATTAGATTGGACAAGTTCCCGTTGATTATCCGGCATTAATGAGTCCTTGAACGTTAGGAAACCGCAAAAAGATTGAAGAATTTACCGATAATTCGTTCTAAAGTCAATGAAGAATTCATTACAACTTGTTAATCCAATTCGGCAATCATTGGTTCTTTTTGACAAAATAGATGTTGCACTGGTTTCAATTTTTACCTACACTCAAACTAGAAATTCCAATCACACACAGTAGAGCATTTACTATGAAAGCAGTCATAATGTCCGGCGGTTTCGGCACCCGGCTCCGTCCACTTACGTGCAACATTCCTAAACCGATGGTTCCCATGATGAACAAACCGATGATGCAGCACATCGTCGATTTGTTAAAAAAACATGGCATCACAGAGATCGTCTCAACATTGTTCTACCAACCGGATATCATCACAGGACATTTCGGAGATGGAGCGAAGTTCGGAATTAAAATGCAGTACCGGAAAGCGGAAGCGGATTATGGCACGGCAGGTAGTGTGCGGAATGCCGCAGATTTTCTGGACGAACGGTTTATTATTATTAGCGGCGATGTGCTGACTGATTTCGATTTGACGAAAGCGATTGAGTTCCACGAACAGAAGAAAGCGAAAGCAACACTCGTTCTTACTCGCGCGACCAATCCCCTCGCATTCGGTGTGGTGATTACGGACAATAACGGAAAGATCACCCGCTTCTTGGAAAAACCTTCGTGGGGGGAAGTATTCAGCGACACGATCAATACCGGTATTTATATTATAGAGCCGGAAGTACTGAAACTGATTCCATACCAGAAGGAATTCGATTTCAGTAAGAATCTTTTCCCTGCCATGTTAGAACAAGACATGGGCTTATACGGCTACATCGCCGAAGGATACTGGCGCGATGTCGGCAATCTGAATGAATATCAGGAAGCACATCTCGATGCATTGGACGACGGCGTAAATTTGCATCACGAAGGGAACATGGTCGGCAGCGCATACATCGGCGCAAACAGTGTGATCGAAACGTCCAGTGAAAACATTCAAGGGAAAGTGTTGATCGGAAAAAACTGCAAGATTGGCAAGAACGTGAAGATCATCAAATCGGTGATCGGCAACGACTGTGTGGTTGAGGATGGAGCTGTGATCCGCAATTCGGTAATCTGGTCCGACACAAAGATTGGCAAACGGGCCGAATTAACTTCGTGCGTTGTGGCAAAATGGTGCACCATCGGCGACTCCGCGATCATCAGCGACAACGTATATATTTCAGACAAATGTGTGATCGGTATCGAGAGTAAACTGGCGCCCAACATTAAATTATGGCCGGAAAAAGAGGTGGAAGACGGTGCCGTACTCACCCGCTCCCTTGTGTGGGAAGATAAATGGTTGAAGGACCTCTTTACCGACGCCCGCATCACCGGATTATCTAATATTGAAATGAATCCTGAATTCGGCGCCAAAATCGGTGCGGCATTCGGTGGACTAGTAGGAAAAGGGAAAAAGATTTTGATGAGCCGCGATTCGGATAATGTTTCCCGCATGATGAACCGTGCGCTGATGTGCGGACTGATGTCTGCAGGTGTGGATGCGGGAGATTTGCGCGCTGTTTCTATTCCCATTCTCCGGCAGGAATTACGCAGCGGAAAACATGCCGGCGGCATTCACGTGCGAAAATCACCCGTCGATAAAAATTTGACTGATATCATTTTCTTTGATCCAAAAGGGAAAGACCTGCCAACCAGTAAAACAAAATCGCTGGAACGGCTCTTTTTCGGCGAAGATTTTCCACGTGCAAAACAGGATGAAGTTGGTGGCGTCACATTCCCTGAACGGGCGCAGGAAAGTTATATCCAGAAATTCCTTTCCACGATTAATGTGGAATCGATCATACAGTCCAAATTTAAACTGGTAATCGATTATTCCAGCGGTATAGCATCATCAATCTTCCCGAACATCCTGGGATCATTCAACGCGCAGGTTCTTTCGCAGAATGCATACCTGGATGCAAAAAAAATTACGAGAACCAATGAAGAGTTTGAAAACGGCGTAACACAATTGTCTCATATTGTCACCTCGCTCGGTTACGATGTTGGTTTTATTCTTGATGCCGGCGCGGAACGTTGCTTGATCGTAGATGAAAACGGAAAATTTGTAGAGACCGACCGTCTGCTGACACTCGTTACACATTTGTTCCTGACAGTCTATCCGGAAGTAAAGAAAATAGCCGTGCCGATCACTGCGTCTGCGGAGATCGATCTGATCGCCGAGCATATGGGTGTTGAAGTGGTGAAGACACGCGACAGTCATCTTTCTCTGATGGAAGCGGCAACGAAGGAAGACATTAAATTCGTCGGCGGAACAAAAGGTGGATTCATCTTCACCGATTTCCTGTTTGCCAGCGACGGTATGTATTCCGTTGCGAAGATTTTGGAAATGCTCGCACTCGCTAATACGCGGTTCGGACAATTGGATAAACAAGTGCCCAAACTGCACATGAATAAAAAAGTGATCCACGTGCCGTGGGATAAAAAGGGACGTGTGATGCGGTACCTGATGAAAGATACGGACAACCAGCCGAACCGCATTTTGCTGGATGGCGTAAAACTGGTCCTTGATCATAAAGCATCCACCTCCGTACTGATGTGGCCGGACAGAGCAAAACCGACATTTCATGTCCACGCGGAATCTGCAGACAAGGAACTCGCGGAGATCCTCGTTTCGCAATACGAAGAGAAGATTGTAGAATGGCGTGACACGCGGGATTGAAGGTGGTGATGCTGTTTGAAAAAACCTTCATCCTGCTGACAAAGATCAACACTTTTTGAAAAATTAGACGCCGAAACACCTGCCTGCAATTCAAATTTTTATTGGCAGGCGGAAATTCAGCATGACGTTTTCTTAAAAATGTCTCATTATTGGATTGATTAATTATTTCCTTTTGCTCTGTGAAAATCGTATATTTAAAACACTTTTTGAATACGCTCTCTGTTTGAAAGTTTGGAGATTATCGACACATGAAGATCAGTGATATTTTAGACGAATCAGTTGTACGGGTAAAACTCAAAGGCAAGTCCAAAGACGAAATCATCAACGAAATGATTGCCATTGTCAACCACTCCAGTAAAATCATGGATATCGAAAAAGTCCGTGAAGCGATCTTCGAACGAGAGAAGATCATGTCCACCGGAGTCGGCAACGGATTTGCCATCCCTCACGGAAAATGCGATGCGGTTTTGGATATCGTAGCAGCGTTTGCCATCACGGAAGAAGCAATAGATTATGAATCGCTGGATGAACAACCGGTTCATCTCATCTTTCTGCTGATTGGCAAAGACAGCATGGTCGGTCCGCACATCAAACTGCTCAGCCGTATTTCCAGGTTGATGAACAAAGAAGATTTCCGGAAGAAACTGCTCGAAGCCAAAACGCCGAAAGAAGTGATCGAAATTTTTAAGACCGAAGAAGCTCAGTATTTTGACAATTAACACTTCATTCCTGATCCTTCAATCCGCAGCGCACAATGCGAAGAATTCCTTCTCACGATAATCGTTATCCAGTGAATTACCGTTCGATCAAAGGCACAAAAGATATCCTTCCGTCCGAAACACCCCTCTGGCAATTCGTCGAACAGACGATCAGGGAGGTTTTTCGCCAATTCAATTATAAAGAGATCCGCACTCCCGTTTTCGAAACAACCTCCCTCTTCGCCCGCAGTATCGGCGAATTGACGGACATTGTCGGCAAGGAGATGTATACATTCCAGGACCGTAGCGGGGATAGCATTACACTCCGCCCCGAAGGAACCGCATCAGCGATTCGTGCATACATCCAAAATAATCTAGGTGAAGCGCTTCCCTTGTCGAAAGTCTATTATATCGGACCGATGTTCCGGCAGGAGCGGCCTCAGGCCGGCAGACTCCGTCAATTTCACCAGTTCGGAGCTGAAGCGATCGGATCGCCGACAGCCGAGACCGATGTGGAGATCATTGCAATGACGATAGAGATCTACAAACGGCTTGGGATTACGAACTATTCATTGCAGATTAACTCTGTCGGCGATGAAGAATGCCGTCCGAAGTATAAAGAAATTTTAAACGCAGAGTTGCAGAAAATTGCCGGACAACTTTCTACGGAGAGTCAGAAACGGATCGATCAGAATCCAATGCGTGTGCTCGACTCCAAAAATGAGAACGATCAGAAACTGACCGCTGGTATGCCATTGATTACCGACTATCTGAACGAAGAATGTGCAACACACTTTGCAAAAGTAAAATCGCTCTTAACGGCGTATGGAATTCCATATACGGTAAACGGCCGTCTGGTGCGTGGATTGGATTATTACACAAAGACCGCATTTGAAATTACCAGTACGGAACTCGGTTCACAAGATGCTCTTGCTGGCGGCGGACGATATGATTTGTTAGTGAAAGAACTCGGCGGGAAACAAACACCCAGCGTCGGTTTTGCGGCCGGAATGGAACGGTTGTTGATGATCCTTGAGAAGAAAGGTTTCCAACCGCCACAACAGCGTCCGACAGTATTTATTGCCGCGGCAGATGATGCAGCAAGGGAATGGGTGTTAACAACCACAATGAAACTCCGTTCTCAGGGAATTGCTTCTGAATGCGACCTTCTTGCACGCAGTCTGAAATCGCAGATGAAAGAAGCGGACAGACAGCAAGCCGAATTTTCATTAGTCGTCGGTGCGACGGAACTAGAAAGCGGTAAAGCGTTGTTGAAGCATTTGTCTGATCATTCCCAGCAGAATATTGTGTTGGAAGCGATTGCAGAATTTTTCAAACATTAACGGATCGGCGGCACCGGCGCCTTCCGACGGAACGATCTTATGGCGCAGACAAAACAACCGATTGAATACCGATTATTGGTTCGACCAACCTTCGATGAAACACTAAAAAAAGCAGGTACACTCTTCCTTCTGGAAACTTCGAAACAGTTCACCAATTTCAGCTACGTTATCGATGTAAAAGAGGCTCAGGAAGGAAGTACGCTTGTGTGGACATTGCGCGGCCTTCGGGTGCCGTCCATGAACATGCCGACCACAGGGCCGGCACAATTCCGAAAAGTTTATTTTAACCTCCCGAAAAAAATTAGCTTTACACTAATTAAAAAGGGAAAGATAAAAGCGGACACAGAACTGACTTTCGTTCGATCGGTATATACATCGGCAACATCGGTAAGTGCATTCTTGAAGATCTATACAGACGAACTGCAGTTCGAATCAAATAGAATAAATGATGTCGTGATGGCGGAAATGAAACACGATATGCACCGGGAACCGCCATTCATGAAAAAACCATAACCAACAGAGAGCAAACGGTAATGCATCCAATCATTTTCTCGTTCGGCGGTATCACCATCTACAGTTTTGGCTTGATGATGGGCATTTCGTTCCTTATCGGCAACTATATTCTCACGCAGGAATTCAAACGAAAAAAGCTCCACCCCGATCTGGCTTCCAACATTACCCTCATCGCTCTCGTTGCCGGCGTTTCCGGATCGAAACTGCTCTATCTGTTTGAAAACTGGGGCTCGTTCGTCAAAGATCCTGTCGGCATGACGTTCTCGCCAGGTGGTTTGACGTTTTACGGCGGATTTATTCTTGCCACTATATCGGTTTATATTTACGCAAAAAATAAAAACATTGCATTCATCCGAATTGCTGATGCTGTTGGACCGGCTCTTCTATTGGCGTATGGTATTGCACGAATCGGTTGTCATTTGGCAGGGGATGGAGATTACGGTTTTCCAACATCCCTTCCATGGGGAACCGACTATTCAAACGGAACGTACCCCCCTTCGGCTGCATTCAGGAATTTTCCCGAAGTAACAAATTTGTTTCCCAATGGCATCGTTCCAGACAATACCCTATGCCATCCAACACCTGTGTACGAAACCATTATCTGCTCCTTCTTTTTCCTCTTCTTGTGGAAGAACAGAATGAAATGGAAATTGGACGGACAAATGTTTTATACATATCTGATTTTCGCCGGAATTGAACGATTTTCAGTGGAATTTTTTCGCCTGAATCCGCGACTGATGCTCGATTTGAGTGAAGCACAGATTATCGCAGTTATACTTATTTTGATCGGAGCGATCGGTTTGAACTCCCTGAAACGCCTCGAACACCAACAGCAAGCATAATATGAATCTGATCACGGGCCGTAAACCTGTTCTTGACGCACTGAAAGTGAATACACCGATCGACAAACTGTTAATCGCGCAAAATTCACATGGTGAAGTGGTAGACGAGATTTTAAAAATTGCCCGACAGAAAAATATTCCCTTCAAATTTACTCCGGCCGATCAGGTTGCCAAAACAGCTCAAAGTCCAAATACGCAGGGAATTATTGCTTTTGTCGGCACGAAAGAGTTTTCTGATATCAGCCATCTGTTTGATGTAGCCAAGGCAAAAAATGAACAACCGTTTTTTCTTATTTTTGATGAAATTGAAGATGTCCATAATCTCGGTGCGTTAATCCGCAGTGCTGTATGCACCGGAGCGCACGGCGGGATTATCCCCAAACATCATAATGCTCCGGTAAATGAAACGGTAGTGAAAACCTCTGCCGGCGCCAGCCTTCAATTCTCAATGGCGCGCGTTACAAACATTGCTCAAACCATCGACGAACTGAAGGAAAAAGGCGTCTGGATTGTCGGTACGGAGATGACGGCACAAAAGACTTTTACTGAAGTGGATTATACCGTTCCTGTTGCTCTCGTCATCGGAAATGAAGGGAAAGGAATGCGGCGTCTGGTCAGAGATAAGTGCGACTTTCTCGTAAAAATTCCGATGAAGGGGGGCTTTGAATCTCTCAATGCTTCAGTTGCAGGCGCGATTGTTATGTACGAGGTGTTGCGAAAAAGAAACGCTATTTAGATCGCGCATGATAATACGTTCAACGCCATCCCCCTGGTTTATATTCACTTCGTGCAGCCCGCAAATTCAGCATACCGCAACGCGTTTCACTTCATAAAGCACACTATTGCACCATCGTAACGGAAAGTCTGTTTCGTTCAATTATTTGAGCTTGTTACCTTTTGGAGAAAGATTTGCTATCTTTGAGTCAACAGGGAATACTGTTGTGCCACTATGATTACACGCTATCACAATACGGGAAAAAAGAAATTTGATTGGATCGATGTCATCAATCCGACGACTGAGGAGTTAAAATCAGCTGCCGAAAAATATTCCCTGCACAATAATTCCGTTCAAGATTGCCTGCAACCGGAACACCTTCCGAAGTTTGAGCGAATCGACGAAACAATTTTTATTATCGCCCGGGTGTACGATCATCTCTCCTTCCATGATGCCGATACCATACAGGATATCAGCAACAAGGTTGCGATTTTCGTCGGGGCTAATTATATTTTAACCATCCATCGCGGCGAACAGCCGTTCCTTGAAGCAATCCGGCACAAATATTTTGAAACCGGTCAATGTCCGTCGCCAAATGATCTGCTGATCAAGATTCTGTATTATATCTTCCAGTCGTACGTTTCTCCTTCACTCACTCTCGAAACCGAACTCGATCAGCTTGAAACCCAGATCGTACTGAAGAACCAGACGCACTCCGTGCTGCGTAAACTCTACCAACTTAAACGCAAAACCGCTGTCTGTCTTCGGATACTTCGTCTGACAAAGACAATCATCGACAATCTCGACAAGAATACCCCTGCGGCAGTCCATCAGGATATGCGGGAATTTTACCTGAGCCTGGAGACATCGTATGACCAAACGATCGAGAATGCAAATAATCTGTTAAACCTGTATATCTCCTTATCGTCACAACGAACAAATGAAGTGGTCCGTGTGCTTACGCTCTTTTCTGTTTTTTTTATGCCGCTCACCTTTATCGTTGGTATTTACGGAATGAATTTCGACTTCATGCCAGAATTGCGGCATCCGTTCGGTTATCCAATAGTTCTACTACTCATGGCGTCCATTACGTTCGGAATTTATCGCTGGTTTAAAAGAAAACGCTGGTTGTAATATTGCGGTGTAAGGTACGATGTTTTTATCAATCAGCTTCTTTACTTGGACTCCAAAGAATATCACTTGGCAACAATCCGGCATCCTTCAACAATCCTAATCCGAACAACCTCCCTTTTGCATTCGCCAATTGATCGCGATCATCGCTCCGTCCGCCCAGAACAAACCTGTCTTCGCCAAGTTCAAATAGATCACCGATATACTCCGCAATGACGTTCGAATTGGTGGTATATGCAAGATACGCCGATCCAAAAAAATGCTGCAGTTTATCTTTATCGCTCGCGCGGACATTATCACTCAGCAATTTTTTGGGAAGGTGCGTTCGACGGAGTCTGAATAAAGAATCGTTTTCCGAGGTTAATGGCAGAAAGAAGGAACCGATCAATGGGATTTTTAATCCCAACCGGCGATGATCCATCACCGCAATCGTGGAGATCAACAATGCCATACGGATATTTCCCTCGCACAACATCAACGCACGGTCAAAGATTGCATCGACGGCAAGCGTGTCATCATACCGTTTGCGGAGATCGTAGAATCGCTCATCTCGGAGATACCGCTTTATCTTTGTTTCTGCTCTCAATAATGGTGGAAGAAATTCTGCAGGATCGACGAACGAAGAAGCGATATCCGGGAAATACCAATCGTCATTCAACCAGACGCTGTCCGGTGCGGAGAATTGAGCATTGAGAGTTTGAGTATAGAATATACTCAGTAGAAACAGGATTGGTGCAAACCAAAGAGGGAAACTTCGCTTCACAGATTCTTCAATTGATGTCAGTATCAATGCTCTTTCTGCTACACTTGCATTACGCCGGTCTTCAAGTCCGGAATTTCGGGATTGCAGTTTGCCATGCCGATGCCGCGGGAGATCACAGTGCGCGTCTCAAGAGGATCGATGATGCCGTCCACCCACAACCGAGCTGCAGCATATATCGGATCGAGCTCACTTTCATACCGTACTTGGATCTCATTCAGTAATTGCTGCTGCTGTTCGAGGGAAATGTGCGTTCCTCCTTTTTCCATCGCCTGCACTTTAATCGCCAGCAGTGTTTCACTCGCTTGTTTCCCCCCCATAACGGCGATTTGTGCAGAATGCCATCCCACGATAAGCCGGGGATCGTATGCTTTGCCACACATTGCATAATTTCCCGCTCCGTAACTGTTGCCGGTGATAACAGTAAATTTCGGAACAACCGAATTGGCCACCGCATTCACCATCTTGGCACCGTCTTTAATAATGCCGCCATGTTCGCTTCTGCTGCCGACCATAAATCCGGTTACGTCCTGGAAAAATACGAGCGGAATTCGTTTCTGATTGCAGTTCAGAATGAACCGCGCCGCTTTATCCGCGCTGTCCGAATAGATCACACCTCCTACCTGCATCTCCCCTTTTGCGGTCTTGGTGATTGCGCGCTGATTCGCCACAATTCCCACTGCCCATCCGTCAATGCGTGCATATCCGCAAATAATCGTTTTGCCAAAACCGGATTTGTATTCATCAAGATCGCTGCCGTCGAGAATACGGGCAAGCACCTGGTACGAATCATAGGGTTTATTCCGTTCAACCGGTAAAATTCCGTAGATCTCTTTCGGATCGAATTTCGGTTTTACGGGCTTCTCATAATTAAACCCGGCGATAGGAAAATGTCCGATCTTCGAAATAATGCTGCGGATCTTCTTCAATGCCGCTTCGTCATTTGCCATCTTATGATCGGTGACGCCGCTGATTTCGCAATGGACCGCCGCACCACCGAGTAATTCGTTGTCAATATCTTCTCCGATTGCTGCTTTCACCAAATGCGATCCCGCCAAAAATACGCTGCCCGTTTTATCGACGATCATTGCTTCGTCGCTCATGATCGGCAGGTACGCGCCGCCGGCAACGCACGGTCCCATAATCGCTGCGATTTGTGTAATTCCCATCGCAGACATCACTGCATTATTTCGGAAGATTCGCCCAAAATGTTCTTTGTCCGGGAAAATTTCCGATTGCAACGGAAGGAATACACCGGCAGAGTCGACGAGATAAACGATTGGCAGACGGTTTTCTATTGCGATCTCCTGTGCACGAAGATTCTTCTTTGCCGTAATGGGAAACCACGCACCGGCCTTCACCGTTGCATCGTTGGCAACAATCACCACATCGCGGCCATGAACTGTTCCTATTCCAAATACCGTTCCACCGGATGGTGCACCGCCGTACTCTTCATACATTCCGTATGCTGTAAAGAGACCAATCTCCTGCAGTTTCGTTCCGGGATCGATGAGCATACTAATCCGTTCACGTGCAGTCAATTTTCCTTTTTTCTTATGCTTCGCAATCGCATCGATGCCGCCACCAAGCGTCACGTGTGCCGCTTTTTGGGCAAGCAATTTTAAAGCGGTTTTATGAAACGCTTCATTACGTTTAAAGTTCTCATCACGCTTTATTTCAGCACCAATCATCATTGCATCCATACAAGAATTGAATCACTAATGTAATTGCAATTTTATTTAAGAAGATTTCTCGCGATTACCATTTTCTGTACTTCACTTGTCCCTTCACCAATGGTCAACAATTTTACATCGCGGTAAAATTTTTCCACCGGATAGTCTTTTGTGAAGCCATATCCGCCGTGAATCTGCACCGCATCGTTAGCAGCGCGTGTCGCAACTTCGCTGGCAAAATATTTCGCCTGCGCCGCTTCAAGATTCACATCTTTTCCAGCCATTCTCATTGATGCCGCTTTGCGGATCAGCAACCGTGCAGCTTCAATTTCCATCGACATATCGGCCAACTTAAATTGGATCCCTTGATTATCCGCAATCGGACGTCCGAACTGTATACGCTCTTTTGCATATTTGATGCTTGCTTCCATTGCACCTTGCGCCAATCCTACTGCCAGTGCAGCAATTCCGATTCGTCCGCCATCCAGAATGTTTAAGGCCTGTTTGAATCCTTCGCCGACATTGCCGATCAAATTTCCCTCGGGAATACGAACATTGTCGAATAACAGTGTTGCTGTTTCACTGCAGCGCATGCCGAGTTTGTTCTCTTTTTTGCCTGATGAAAAACCGGATGTCCCTTTTTCTACGATAAACGCAGAGATTGATTTGTTCTTCGTCTTATCCGTCACTGCGAGGATAACAAACGTTTGTCCCGTAATGCCGTGCGTGATAAAATTTTTGCTTCCGTTAATTACCCATTCATTTCCCTCTTTCACAGCTGTCGTCCGCATGCCACCCGCATCGCTTCCGGAAAATGCTTCAGTCAAGCCCCATCCGCCGATCTTTTTTCCGCTGCACAGATCCGGAAGGTACTTTTCCTTCAATGCTTCGCTTGCAAAATTATAGATGTGACTGATGCAGAGCCCGTTGTGCGCACAAAGTCCGAGAGCGACAGAGGGATCCACTTTGGCGATCTCTTCGACGATCACGGTAAAGTCTAAGACAGTAAGACCGGCACCGCCGTATTCTTCGGGATAATATACGCCAAGGAATCCAAGTCCGGCCATCTTTTTAAAAATTGCAACGGGAAATTCCTGCGATTCATCATAGTTCGTGACGTGCGGTTTGATCTCTTTTTCGGCAAAGTCCCGAGCCATTGCCTGCACCATGGCCATCTGTTCCGTGAGGGAGAACTGTACTGCGGTTTCGGACATACATCTTCCTTCATATGTTTGATGAGGATTTAAAAAAGATTTCCCGCAGAGCGCGCTGATATTCGCAATGGATGGTTGAATCCCTGCGTGACCTGCGGGAAAGTGGTTGCCGATGCGCCATCAATGTTTTTAACGGCACTTCAACAAATATGTCTAAAAATAGAAAACGTTCGCAGGAAGTGCAAGTAGTGCCATAACAATCAGTCGAACGATTTACTATTGTTTTTGATTTTCGAAAACAATTTCTCCGCCCAGGATAGTCATTTCGACTCGAACATGTTCAATGTTGATCGGATCGATAACAAGAATATCTTCCGACAATATTGTAAAATCAGCAAGCTTCCCCGGAGTAATACTTCCTTTTTCGTTCTCTTCAAATGCGGCAAAGGCATTATTTATTGTGTAACACTGAATTGCTTCCTTCACCGATATTTTTTGTTCTGGATACCATCCGTTCGGATTTGCACCGTCGATTGTTCTGCGTGTCACCGCCGCATAAATGCCGAGCAGCGGATTTAACGGACCTACCGTCCAGTCACTGCCGAAGGTCATCATCACGCCGTTATCCAAAAAACTTCGGAACGGATAAGTCGTTTTACATCGTTTATCGCCGATGCGGTGAACCGCCCAGCGACCGTCATCGATAGCATGGTATGGCTGCACGGAGGCGATCACACCAAGCCGTGCAAACCGTTGAAAGTCTTTCGGATGAATATGCTGTGCATGCTCAATACGGAACCGCCGGTCCCATTGTGGATTTTTTTGAACAATTCGTTCAATCATGTCCAGCATCAGGCTATTCGCACTGTCTCCGATCGCGTGAACGCGAAGTTGCAGCCGTGCACTGTCAGCACTTGTTGCCCACCGTTCCAAACGTCCGTCCGTAACGACGTCCATCGGTAAGCCGTACGTGTTTTCATTGAGAAATTTTTCAAAAAACAACGCAGTGGAAGAACCAAGCGAACCGTCTACAAAAGCTTTTAAAGCACCGATGCTGATTTTCTGATTACCAAACGGTATCTGCACGCCGCTCGAGGCAAGATGTTTCCAATTCGAGATAAAGCTGACACAATTCATTCGGGATGTCAGTTCGCCACGGCGTTCCAATTCCAGATATGTTTTAATATCCCTCTCGCCGTTCGAATATGCCATATCTTGAATTGAAGTAACACCATACTTTTGTGCTTCTGTCAGGGCAAGTCGCGCCGCAGAGAGCATTTCTTCATTAGTTGGTGGCGGAATGAGTCCCCAGATCGGGGACATGGCTTCGTCTTTCAAAAGACCGGTCGGCTCACCGGTCTTCGAATCACGGACGATCGTCCCCCCTGGAGGATCGGGAGTATCTTTTGTAATGCCGACAAGTTGCAGCGCGTAACTATTTGCCAGCGCCATGTGCCCGTCGTACCGATTGACGAATACCGGTGTCTTCCGGGTAACAGAATCAATCAGTTCTTTCGAAGGAAGCCGTCCGCTTTTCCACAGGTCGTGATCCCAATCTCCACCGGTAATCCATTGCGTTGGACGTGCTTTTGCCCGTTCCTGTATGATCTGGCTGAATTCCCGTTCGTCCTTTGCCGTACGAAGATCGACACTTTGTAGTTGAAATCCACCGGACATAAAATGCGTATGGTTATCAATGAATCCCGGAAGCATTCTCTTTTTCTTTACGTCAATCACTTTCGTCGTTTTTCCGATCCAGCGCTTTATTTCTGCAGATGAACCGACCGCCATGATTCGACCGCGGTAAACAGCAACAGCTTCCGCTTCGGGTTTTGATGG
>Ga0265292_1001039_pt1 | contig 27772 bp, 27 predicted proteins | sample Munlanlewell296A_FD_189080 | JGI IMG/M metagenome (GOLD analysis project Ga0265292, IMG submission 189080) | Leachate microbial communities from a municipal landfill in Southern Ontario, Canada - Leachate well 296A | ecosystem: Engineered > Solid waste > Landfill > Unclassified | place: Canada... | reverse complement strand
ACTACATTATCTTCCGTGTGGTTTTTCAACCAATAAAGAATAAAATTTGAGCCGATAAACCCAGCGCCGCCGGTTACTAACAATTTCATAATACGAATTAATATACTCAATTGCTATTTAAATTCAGTATAATACCCCGTAGCTTAACATTAAATTATAGCTAAAACTTAACAAAATAATTAGAATTTAATTTTTGCAAAATCAGAATTAATAAGGCGAAGGGGTATAATTAAGGCAAACTTGCCAGACGCAACTAAATGAAGATTGGCCGGTAACCAATATTTTCATAATACCTTATATTCCACATTATCATCCGAACGCAGAGGCCTGTTGCTGAAAAAAACCAGCACAGCGTCAACATTGCCAAGATTTTGGGTCGCGAGCGCCACATATTCGGGGATATGCACCGCCTGCTTGCCCGGCTCTAGCACCATTTCCTGGCGCTCGCCTGTTTTAACCTGTTCAAAAGCTGCTTTGACCGGCGCATTGCCGACATAAAACATCATCCGCGTATCGGTATGGTAATAATTGCCGGTGATTACACCCGGTTTGATAATCACCCGCGTCATATAGACATCGCCGATTTTTACCGAAGAAATCATCCGCCCCGGCTTACTGGCGTCATCTATAAAATTGAATATTCTAATAAAATCATCCATAAACGAAATATAATTAATATCATTAATTAGCATTAAAAAAATGATGCTTGGCCAGCGCCCAGGCCGCCAAAGTCTGCCCATCCCAAATATCGTTGCGCCGAATCATCTCTTCTATTTCATCCGGCCGGCGATAAATTACTTCTGTTTCTTCATCCTCGCCGTTCTGCGATTCTCCCTGCTCAGTCGCATCGGTCAAAAAAACGCGACATTCATCATCCATCAAACCGTTCAGGCCTTGAAAAGCGCCGATCTGGCTGAAATCTTCCGCTAGCCAGCCGGTTTCTTCCCGCAATTCTCTTTTGGCGGTTTCCAAAAAAGTTTCTTTTCCCTGTCTGCCTCCGCAGGGAAATTCGGTGCTTAATTTTTGATTAATATATCTATATTGAACTACCAAAACCACTCGGCTATCTTCAGTAACTGGAATCACCATCGCGTTGCCCAAAGTTTCGCCATAAAAATACTCCCCCTCGCCGCCATTCTCTTTTTCAAAAATATCGCGCTTATAAACCCACCAGGGGTTCCGGTGTATAATCTCTTGGGAAATTTTTTTAAGTCTCTCCATAAATTTATCTAGACAAACAATTTGCCTATTTCCGCCGCGTTTGTCTCACCCGCCGAACTGACAATGCCATGCATACTGCTCCCCCCATCGCCTTTCCACCGCGGCAGGATGTGGATGTGCAGATGCGGAACAACTTGCCCTCCGGCCTCGCCCTGATTCCAGCCGACATTATATCCGTCCGGATGCAATACTTCTTCAATCCGCTCTTGGGTTTTTTTAACAGCCATCAAAAAACCGTGAAACAGCTGTTCATCCAAATCAAGCAGAGTTTCGGCATGAACTTTTGGAATGACCACCGTATGGCCTTTGCATTTGGGATGGATGTCCAAAAACGCCAAAGAGCGGCTGTCTTCGTAAACCGAATAATTAGGAATTTCTTTGTTGATGATTTTGCAGAAGAGGCAGTCCATATTGTAAATTTTAAATTTTTGATTACTGATTTCAGATTTGACTTTAATCCGTTTCTATCATAGCTTATTCAGACCATTTCTTCAACCCCTCTCCCCACACAGAGATTGCGCCGATCTCTTCTGAACCGTCAAAACCCAAGTTTCGTGCGGCCGCTTCGTCTAGATAATTTTTGGTGTAAATAAACCAACATTGTTCTGCCCCTGTTTGTTCGTGGGCGGTCTCCAAAATATTTATTTTTGGCTCATTAATTATCTTATTTAGCAAATCAACTCTCTCCGTCTGGGCAAACTGATAATCTATCGTAAACCCGCCGCCGACTATTTTACCTCCGGAAACTCCCTCAAGGGCAAGCAAAACCCAGGTATCGCCTAAAACACAATAATTTTTTTGATTATGATCTTCATTATTCCAAATATATTGCGCCGCGCTATATTCATCCACGCTAACTACTCGCATATCTGGACCGGACGCGTAGGTTATTGTTGTAAACCAGCTTAAGATTAAGATTGAGATTAAGATTAAGGATTTTTTGAAACTACTGAAGATTGAAGATTGAAGATTGAAGATTTTCCGCTTGTAACATGTAACATGTAACATGTAACAAATACCATCTATCGCAAAAATTAAAATTAAAAATGCCAGCACCGCGTCCAACCTTCTCGTAAATAATCTATCGCCGTCAAGTACAAACCAGCCAATGGCATAACCGCCGAAAACAGCGGTAAACAGCAACGCCATCGTTCCCCAAACCAAATTTTTGACTCTCGCTAACCCGACAAACACTAAAATCCAAATAATTATCATCACCGGAATTACAATCCACCGCCAGTCGGTAAATAAACTGGAAACAAACGCGTAATCCGGCGTGTGATTGAACAGAATGTTTCCGCTCAAAATGTTATGTGGCCGGATCGCGCTCGCGTAAAACCAGCCGGAAAACTGGCCGACAAGCTGTTTTGCGTTCGTAATTAAGTTAAGCTGTCTTGGGACGAAACTTATTTTGGAGATAAACTCAATAGCTGGTATTGCTAAAATGCTTATAAATACAACTACCGTCTTAAGCACAATACTGAATACCCTGTGTCCGGGTCTAACGACTGAATACTGAATACTGACAGCCGAAGATTGAAGATTGAAGATTTTTTTAACTATCCAACTAGATATTATCGTCAACCAAATTAGTAAGAAATACAACGCGTACCCGAACCCCATCAGCAAACCCAATCCGACGGCAATCCATTTTTGCGCCTTCACCCCGGTTTGTAAATAACGCAACCACAACATTAATACCATCAAAAAGATCAGAAATCCCAAACTGTTCGGCAAAGTGAGTCCGCCGAGCGCTTGCAGAGGAAACGGGATTATAGATAAACCGGCGAACCAAAGCCCGCGGCGCGGGGACTGAAACAAAATTCTTCCCAAATAAAATAACAAAATCGGCAAAATCAACGGCCATAAAATCGGCATCAGCCACTTATTTACCGCGAGCAAATCAACCCGCAGTGTCTCCGACAACACCACGCTCGTTCCCCAAAAATTTCCATAAGTGTATTTATGCGGAATCAGAAAGACCTCCGGAACATTCACTCCCAAAATCTGCCGCTGTGCAACTTCCGGGCCAAACAAAACCGGCAGACGATACTCGCCCGCGGCCAGCTGTTTCTCCACTGCCAAATGCCGCCACACATCTCCGCCCCACGGAAGTTCATGCGAAAGCGGCAGATACAAATGCGCGAGAAGTGAATGAAGAATAATAATAAGCAAGAGTCCCTTGGTCCGAAATTTTGAAAACAACAGAATGCCGAGCAAAAAAGTCAAAAAGAGAAATACCGGCAGATAAAATTTATCAATCGCCTGCCATGGGGACCAGAGCGTCTCATTACTGCCGGAGATAATTAACAAATACAAACCAACAACCCAAAGAACCGCGTATAATAAAATCAAAAAAAATCGCGTCTTAAAAAGAACGTTCCCCTCGCCATTATGTTCCAACGACTCCACCTGTCCTGTCTTGCTTTTTTGCGCGATTAAATAAACCGCCACTGACAAAAAGGCCGTAATAAAATAACTCCACCAGATCATTGATGGAGTCAAACGATAATAAACAGTAAACACCGAAGAGACAAACCCCAGCAAAACAAAACTGGCAAACCAGCCGAGAACGGTCAACGAAAACCCTTTGGCATTAATAAAAAATATTTTTTTAAATGCTTTCTCCCACAAATAACCAGCAAGTAATATAAATAAAACGAATAACCCCCGGCCCAGCCATCCTCTCTGCCATTCGTTAATTTGAAAGTACAAAAAAAACAACTCAACGACTAGCATTATAAAAATTGTCGCCATTAACTTTCTCATATACTTACGGATAACGGATAATCCTGATTTACGGATATTGTGACACTGTCATCGGTAAATCAGTATTATCCGTTATCGGTAAGTCAAATCCCGTGGGCAAACAAACTTACTACCGCAAATCCTATTGCTAAACCAAACACCCAGGCGCCGACGGTGATGAGATGGGGAAAGTCAAGCAATAGAGCGAGCAGAGTCAGGCAAACCGCGATCACCTGCAGTATCATCTTTATTTTCCCCCAAACATTGGCCATCCGCACGGTCTTAAATTTATATTTTGCCACCAACGCGCTCGCCATGAATAAAATCTCAATGCCTAGGATCGCCACGCCCAGCCAGATATTATAATATCGAAAAACCAATATCAGAACCAACGAACCAATAAGCAGCTTATCCGCCAAGGGGTCAAACATCATGCCGAACTTGGTGATCTGGGTGCGAGTCCTGGCCATTGATCCGTCTATCGCGTCGGTAAAAGCTGTTAGAATGAAAGCGACTATCCCCACCAGATTATAGTCAAACAAAATTAACAAAAATACGAAAGGCGTGGCTATAATTCGAGACGCGGTAACCATGTTGGGAGTTACGGTGTTGGGAAACAACCTCAACACGGTACGAGCCATAAAATGATCATGGGGATAAACATGATGATCTGCCTGACGCGGCTCGGCCTGCTCCAACGACAGAAAGACAAACATGTCTTTGTGTTTGTTCCTAAAATTATCAATGAAACTCATAGATATGGCGCTTTAGTGTCTTTCTTGCTAAAATTAAGTTTATGACCTTCGCGGTTGTCATTCCGACCGAGCGTCGCAGCGAGTGGAGGAATCCCTTCCTTATTGACAACCACTCATTAGCGAAGCGTATAGATAACGAGACACGCTGGCGCGTTAAAAAGGGATTCCTCGGCTTCGTTCACTCGCGCGAGCTCGCTCGCTTCGCTCGGAATGACAAACGCGAAAGTCCTAAGGTTAAACTAACTTTATGCCCCGATTATCCGCGCGGACAAATTATAACATTTTTGCTGTAATAATAGCAATATTATCTTTGCTTTCCATTTGGTTCCTAAAAAACATGACCGTAGGCATTATTATTTTAGTTATCTATTTAATTTACTTCGGACTCCGCGCCGGCAGCTACCTTCTGCCTAATGAAAAACCCCCTTGGCAAATTTTTTGGGGCGCCCTGTCTCTGGTTGGCGTGATTATAGCAACCTTGTCCATAGTCTACTGGTTTTATGAGATTAATAATTTTATAATTTCAGGAATTTTAATTATCTTGCCTATTATTGTCAGCACCATTTCAACACATTTACCAATTACTAATTACCAATTACTAATTACCAATTATTTCAAAAAAATAAATTTTTTGGCTCTCCTAATCGTCTTCGGGGACATTCTTCTATTCTCGGTGCTAATAGCCAGACGTACCGGCGACACCCTCATCTCCCCCTGGACATTATTTGGACCGAAATTCTTTCTGTTATTCTTTTTAACTTCCGCGATGTTAATTTGGTTGGTACAGAAAATTAAATCGCCAAAAACAAACCTGTTCCTGATCATCTTTCACTATTCGCTTATTCTCACCGTCGCCCTAATTGTTTTCAAGCACGGCTTTGGTTTTGACCAAATTATTCATCAAACAACGGAAAAATGGATTGGAGAAAACGGCTTCATCGCCCCAAAACAGCCCTACTACATCGGACAATACATGCTGGTTGTCGTCTTAAACGCTATCACTCATCTCCCGATCGTTTTCATTGATAAAATTTTAGCGCCAATTCTATCGCCTATCGCCCTATCGCTTATCGCCTATTTCTCCTTCTCTCGCAACCAACAGGAAGAAGACCTCTTCCCCGCGCTTGCCGCAATTCCTCTCATTCCTCTAACATTTTTTACCTTCACCACTCCCAACAATCTGGCCATGCTATTTGCCCTCTTAACTTTTTTTTGGATCTGGTATGAATGGAAAAATCACACCAATAAAACTATCATCATCGGACTGATTCTTTCTCTTGCTAGCATCGCCATCCACCCTTTCGTCGGACTGCCGGCGCTTATTATTTATCTGGGTTCAAAAATTATCACTAAAATCAAAAAATATCACCACTTATTTCTTATTTCTTATTTCTTATTTCTTATTTTAATCCTTCCCCTAACCTTCTTACTAAACAACCTGCGCTCTGGCCAGTCGTTCTCAATCCAAAACCCATTCGCCCACCTCGCTCCATTCTTAAATATCTTTCAAAAGCCCCACTATTATTTTCTTGAAAACGCACCTCTCGCCTGGCAATTTCTTTATTATTACAAATTCGCGCTAATGCCTATTATTGTTGCCGTTTCAATCATAAGTTTTATTATAATTTGGAAGAAAAAAAAACCTTCACTCGTCACTCTTCACTCGTCACTCTTTTATCCAATTACACTCATCTCTCTCTTGCTATCATCCTTACTTCTCGCCACCACCATCCAATTCCCCTCCGTAATCGGCTACGAACAAAACATCTTTGCCAAACGGCTGCTCGAGCTCGCTTTAATATTTCTCCTGCCATTTTTTATCATTGCCCTGCAACAATTTTTTATATTCCTAAAAAATCGTTCTGGTTGGCAACTTCTCGCTTCCGGCCTCCTTGCCTTTGCCCTAACCCTTTCTTTCTACTTCACCTATCCCACCCGTGATCCAGTTTCCCTCTATACCGGCTATAATGTGCGCGATGCTGACATTGAGGCAGTCCATTTTATTGATAAACAGAATAACGGACAAAATAACTATATTGTTTTGACCAACCAAACAGTGTCTGCAGCTGCTCTTCAAGAGTTCGGTTTTGGCCGATATCTGCCTACACCAGAAGGCGAACAATATTTTTACTCAATCCCGACCGGCGGCCCGCTTTATCAATACTTTAGAAAAATGGTTTACGAAAGCCCAATAAAAAAACACATGGTTGATGCCATGAATTTTGCTGGGGTGGATACTGCCTATTTTGTCCATACCAACTACTGGGCGCCAGCGGCCCAAATCCGCGACGCGGCGAAATTGGAAGCGGATAATTGGTGGGAAATTGGCGGGGGGAGGGTGTGGGTGTATGAGTATTTCAGATTTTAGATCCCTCCCCGCCCCGCACAATGCGGGGTGCGGGGCTCGGGACAAGCTTCAGATTTTTACCCTCGCGCCCACTTTGAATAATCATCGTGGCTGCCAATGTTGACAAGAAGTACATTGTTATCATCTTCAAATTCAAAAAGCACTCGAAAGCCATCTCGCAAGCAAAAAGCAAAATAGGCAAAAAGGTTGCCTTGCAGTTTGTGCGTTCCGAGCTTTAAGTCAAAAGGGTGTTTTTTAAATCTGTCAATTTTCCCTCCGAAGTCCTCCTTAATACGAGTCGGCATTTTCTTAAATGAGCGTCTAAATCGTGACGCGACGTGAAGAGTTAACATAAAACCGACAACGATCAGCGATTAAGGTATGATAGAAGCTGTTTGGTATTAGTAAAGGCCTTGGTTTTGCCGGCGAAATATTCAAGCCGCGCTTCTGCGACCATCTCATCAAGGGTATTGGGCTCATTGGCGCTCTTCAGCGCGGCAACATCAATTTCGCACACGATTTTTTTTCCGCGAGCGCTCTTGTAAAGACACTTCAGAGCAGTTAAAGGCAATGTAACCGCCGCTGGCTTGGTTATTTGTTTAGTTATTTGTCTGGTACGCATAGTGATTATAATATTATGATTTTACTATAACACAAACTCCAAAAATCGGCAACTAACCCGAGTAGTATTTCTCAAGACAAGTTCTGAAATCCAGACTCCCAGGTTCAACCAGTCGGGCTTTGGCATATCCACTTAACAACTCCCCCACCCCGCCCGTATCCGACGCGATAATAAAAAGTCCGTACTGCATCGCTTCAACAATCACCTGCGGCCGGTTTTCTATGCACATCGAAGGAAACACTAAAACATCGCATTTTTCATAAACTTTATTCAACTCTTCTTTTCCCAACCGTCCGTAAATTTTGACTCGCTCGTCTTTGCGACCCCACGCTTCAACTTCTTTCCGCAACGCCCCATCGCCAACAATATGAAATTCGCCTTTAAAATCATTTGGCAATCCTTCCCACGCCCGCATCAGCACTTCTATTCCCTTATGTTTCACCAACGAACTAACAAATAGAAACTTGCGGACCCGCAGACCTGCAGATCTGTTAACTAATTCACTATTTCTTATTTCCTTATTTCTTATTTCCTTATTTCTTATTTCTATATTTCTATTTTCCATTTTCCAATTACTATTTACAAAAAATCCTCGTTCGCGATAAAACTTTTCAATAAACCCTGACAGAGCGGCAATCTCATCCGGCCGGCCAAACCGTCGTTTCATTATCCAGCTATAAATCTTCTGCGCCAATGAATCGCGCGTATGATTCCATGGCAAAACGCCGCTCGGCTCAACTAACTGAACATCGTGTAAAGTGTGGATGTGCTTTAACCCAAGCCGCTGAATAACTTTGGGAACGCCAAAACCGATTCCCATTAAATTGTGCGTATTGACCGCGTCCGGTTTTTCTTTAATCAAAATTTTCTTGATAATCCGCGCGCTCCAAAAATTCCAAATATCAATCTTATGCCAAAGCAATTTTAACAAAAAATTATGCTTAGCTAAATTTTTGTATGAAAAAATATTCGGCGCCCAATAGCGATAGATGATAACGCCATCTTCAACTGAACGCTCCGGCCGCCAAGAGCTCCAGCAGGTCCATGGTTTCCACGAAATCACCACATCGCCAAACTTAACCAAATTCTCTATTACCTTTTCCGCCCCGCCCACCGCGTATGGCTGATATAAATTGTTAATATAGCAAATTTTCATAACACAAACAGTATAGATAAATTATCTAATTTTTGCAAAGATTGATACATGTCAACACCTTCTTCACACCCTGTGCAAAATGGGTGGTTGAATAAAATAATAGGATAGGTTATCATACTCACGGCGCACGCAACATGATACATGATGCAAATAACATAACTTGGTTTACATCATTCGTAATGCATCATGTTATCTGTATCATGTATCATGCTACGTGCATCATGCATCATGATTAAGAGACTATGCCTGACATCATCCAGCTAGAAAAAATTCCCCCTCAAAACCTAGAAGCGGAAAAATCGCTGCTTGGTTCTATTTTGCTTGACAAGGATGCTATCATAAAAATCGGCGACATGATAGAAAGCGCGGATTTCTATAAAAATGCCCACCGAGATATCTATGCTGCTATGGTTGAACTGTACAGCAAAAATCAACCAATTGATATACTCACGCTTTCAAACAGGCTTGAAGAAATCGGCAAACTTGAAAATATTGGCGGACGCAGTTATCTGGTTAGCCTGTCAAACGCAGTTCCGACCGCATCACATATAAAACAATACGCATCAATTGTCCAACGCAAGGCAACATTAAGGAAGCTTCTTGCCGCGTCAGATAAAATCGCAAAGCTCGGATATCAAGAAGAATCAGACGATATCGACGGCGTACTTGACGAAGCGCAGCAGCATATTTTCTCTATCAGTCAAAAGCATCTCAAACGCGGATTCATTGACATCAGATCAGTGCTTAATGAGGCTTTTGAACGCATTGATGAATTGCATAAAGAAAAAGGCAAATTGCGAGGATTGCCGACTGGTTTCAGGCAACTAGACAACCTGCTGGCCGGTCTGCAAAAATCCGACCTGATTATACTGGCAGCGAGACCTTCTGTCGGAAAAACATCCATGGCTCTGGATATTGCCAGACATGTAGCAGTGAAACAAAAGGTGCCTATTGGCTTATTCTCGCTAGAAATGAGTAAAGAACAGCTCGTTGACAGGCTGCTTTGCGCCGAAGCTGGGGTTGATTTATGGAAGATGAGAACAGGAAACTTGTCTGACAAGCCCGGCAGCGATGACTTTCCGCGCATTGGACACGCAATGGGCGTGCTCTCAGAAGCGCCGATTTATATTGATGACACGCCGGGAAATACAGTTATGCAAATCCGCACAAAAGCGAGACGGCTTGAAGCGGAACATGGTCTTGGTTTAATTATTGTCGATTACCTTCAGTTGATGGAATCTCACCGCAATTACGGCAGCGACAACCGCGTCCAAGAAGTGGCCGAAATCAGCCGGAACCTAAAAGGCATCGCGCGCGAACTTAATGTTCCTGTTTTGGCTCTCTCCCAGCTGTCTCGCGCGGTAGAACAAACCAAACCAGCAATTCCTAAATTGTCGCACTTGAGAGAATCTGGCAGTATTGAACAAGACGCGGATGTGGTAATGTTTATTTACCGCAAAGCAGCCGACCGCGGCTATCGTTTGGAAGACATTTCGCCAGACGAACGACACATCGCCGAAATTCATGTAGCTAAACACCGAAACGGTCCAACCGGCGTAGTAAGAGTATTTTTTGACGAACAACGAGCCAACTTTAAAAATTTGGATGTTAAATTTGGCGATACGGCTCCGCTTCAAACAGCGGCAGACGCACGGCCGCAAGTGATGAAAAATACGGCGATGCCGAAGTTCTAATCGTGTAACTTGTAACGTATAACTTGTAACTTGCGAAATGTAAGTTGTTACACGTTACAAGTTACACGTTACAAGTTACACCCTATATGATTTTTAAAAAAATAAATTGCTAATTACTACAACCCTATGTTTAATAAGTTGAAACAATTTAAGGACATGCGCTCCCAAGCCAAAAAGTTGCAGAGCAAACTGGCGGACGAATCCGTCACGGTCAAAGAGGCCGGCGACAAGATCGTCATGACCATGGACGGCAATTTAGCTATGACCGGCCTCGCCATTGACGACGATCTGCTCAATCCGTCAATGAAGAACAAACTGCAGGAAGGCATCAAAGACGCCCACAAAAGCGCCATGGGGAAAATGCAAAGAATTATGGCGATGAAGATGAAGGAGATGGGCGGTTTATCAGGGTTTTCTGGTGTTTCATAGTGTTGTGTCGGCACTTAGGGTCAAGGAAATCCAATAGACAGTGATAAAAATTTCTAATTCACCTAATTGTCTAATTCACCTAATAAAATACCCAATAAATTAAATACCCCAACTAAGTCAGTGTCTGGACTTTTTGGATATTAGAAATTGGAATTTTTATTAGGTGAATTAGGTGAATTAGAAATTAGGTGAATTTCAAAAACCATGTACCCTCCCCCCATCCAACAACTCCTCTCCGCATTTTCCAATCTCCCCACCGTCGGCCCCCGCACCGCCGAACGCTTTGTTTTTTATTTATTGAAATCCGGAAAAAAAGACGTAGCCGAACTAACTCTAGCGCTTAAGAATTTAATTACGCAAGTAAAAAGCTGTGAAATCTGCTGGGACTTTTCTGATACTTCACCTTGTAAAATTTGTACTGATACTAAACGCGACCACTCAACTATCTGCGTTGTAGAAGAGTCCCAAGACTTACAAGCAATTGAAAAAACACGAGAATATAATGGAATATACCATGTTCTTCGCGGTACTATCACGCCTGATGAAGAAGAAAGCGTTAAATATCTCAAAGTAGCTGAATTACTAAAACGCATCAACACAAAATCCGTAAATCAGGATTATCCGTTATCCGTAAGTCCAAAAGAAGTAATCCTCGCCCTTAACCATAATCTTGACGGCGAAAACACCATGATGTTTCTGGAAAAAAAACTAAAAGAGACCAACCCCAATCTCAAAATCACCCGCCTGGCCCGCGGCCTGCCCATGGGCTCGGACTTGCAATACGCGGACGAGATCACGCTGGGGAGCGCGTTGAAAAATAGAACTCAACAATAGAATTTGAGGCGCGCGGCATTTTCCCACATTGCCGCACGCCTCATCGCTCCAATACACCAATACCCCCCAAGATGGCGCAAGACCAGGCCGTCGCGCCTGATCCAATTTGATTATACCAGAATTGTGCTTATTGACAAGGGCGATAGAAACTGTTAAATTTACTTTCAACGGAAACCAACGACACTATGGAGGCGAGTCATGCTCTTTGTTCAATCCTTTTATCTGTTCGCCCTTGCCCTCTTGTTCGCCGCAATCGAGGTGGAGATTGAGGGCAGACATGGTTGGGCCGAAAAACTCCCAACCTGGTACAGACGTGAAGGCGTCGTCGCCCGAATGTACGGTGTAGTGATGGGAGGCAAGCCACTCACTGGCTACCACGCCTTCATGTTCTTCCTGCCTCTCATAATCTTTCACCTACCATTCGTCTGGGGGATGGAGTGGTCAAGCAAGCAGGAATGGCGAACCATAGCGATCTACTTTGCGTGGTGCCCGCTGTGGGATTTCTTGTGGTTCATCCTCAACCCGGCCTACAAGCTCGCCGGGTTCAGGAAAGACAGCATCTGGTGGCACTCCAAGAGCTACTGGATGTTCGGACTCTTCCCCATTGACTATCTGACCGGTTGGACGATCTCTGTCGTCATTGCGGCTTTTGGAAACGACTTGGACAGCCATATCCAAATGCTCGGCCTTTTTCTCGCGCTGACCTGCCTCACCTACGGCTGGTCGCCGTTGTACCACCGATGGTACAAATGGATGCGGCGGAAGGACGACCGGACAAAGGTCAACATCTTCCACTCTGACCAGTAACACCATCGACATCCCGTCGAAAGTGTTCAAACTCTACACATGCCACCGCGCTCCCCGCCGGTGGCATTGTAATTTTAATAACAAAAAAACCGCCACTTTCGGCGGATTCCCCTTTATGTCCATAACTTAAAGAAGGGTGGGGATGTCCCGTGTGAGTGAGTAACCGCCCTTCCTCCCCTATTTGAGGTTACAGATCATGCACGGGACATCCCATAAGGCGCCAGGCCACAGAATCCTTACTCTCTCTGCTCAGTGTGGTCAGGTTTGAGATTCGAGATTCAGGTTCGCGTCCTGGCGCCAGCAATTATCATAGCACAAAAAATAAAAATAACAAATACCGCCTCTCTGGCGGTTCTTAAATTTTCAATCTTTAATCTTTAGTCTTCAATCTTAAATTTCTCTACTTTCACCTTCGTAAACGTCTGCCTATGCCCCTGTACTCTCTTATATCTCACCTTTCTCTTAAACTTCACCACTCTAATCTTCCTTGCCCTGCCCTGTTCTTCTACGGTGGCGGAAACGCTAACGCCTGCTAAATATGGCGTGCCAATCTTGACATCTGTGCCATCTTCGTTGGCCAAAAGCAAAACCTTGTCAAAGATAACTTCCTTGCCGACCTCGGCGGCGAGTTTTTCCACTTTCAAAGTGCTTCCTGATTTAACTAGATATTGTTTACCTCCGGTGGCGATTACTGCAAACATAGAAACACTAATTTTATTCACGAATTAACACGAATCTAAAAACGACAAAATTATATATTATTTGGTTTAAAAAGTCAAGTTTTCCCATCCACAGAGGCCTTTTCGTGGTACGTGAAAAACTTACTCTTGTACAACCGTGAGTACATCCCCAATACGCAGGTCATGCTCCTCCGCCCACCCCGCAGGGAGTTCCAATACCAAATTGGCCGCTTTTCTTGGATAATACACCGCCAGATCTTCCTCCGGCACGTCTTCTGTCTGAACATTAGGAGCGATGTCTATAACTTTAGTCCCATTTAACCAGACGATATCAATCGGAAATTTCATGTCTCTCATTACCATAGCGATCCGGCCGGGCAGCGAAAAAACGAATAACATGCCTTGATATTCTCCCAATGAATCTCGCTTGCCTAATCCCTTCTTTTGCTGATACGGGGTCTTGGCAACCAGCACGCGAAGCTGTTCGCCTTTAATTTCGACAACGGCATCCGACCAGTGGTATTGCCAAATTTTAAGACCAACCACGCTCACCGCGAAGAGGGCGAGGATAATGAGATTGAATTTACTTAATTTGCTATTTGCTTTCATATTTAAATCGGAAAAAGATCAAAAAACATAAGATCATAAGATCATAAGATCACAAGATTGTTGATTTACAATATTGGCAAATTGATCTTCGGATCTTTTGTTCTTTTAATCTTCGGTCTTTGATCTTTAATCTTTAATCTTTAATCTTTCTCCCGCTTACTAAACCACACCCCCACCAACAACATCAGCACCAGTAAAAACACCAACGCCGCCATTTTCTGCGAACTTTGTAAAAATAATGTCGTTGCCCCAAAAAGTAGTGAGATCGTGTAAAACAAGAGCACTGCCTGCTTTTGCGACAACCCCGATTGCAAGAGCTTAAAATGCAAATGTTCATTATCTCCCACAAAAATGGATTGTTTGCGCCCCAGCCGCAAAAAAACCACCCGCGCCATGTCTAACATTGGAATACCGACGACGAGAAGGGTGGTGGCGACCTTTCCGCCGGAAATTATCGCCAGACTGCCGAGCATAAAGCCGGTAAATAAACTGCCGCCCTCGCCCAAAAATATTTTTGCCGGATGCCAATTCCAAACCAAAAATCCGAGACAGGCGCCGGCAAATATTATCGCCAATAGCGCCACTTCCGGCTGATACCACTGCGCTTGCCTGCTCAAGAAAAAAATCATCAAGGCGCCGATCGCCGTGATTCCCGCGACCAATCCATCCAGCCCGTCCAAAACTTTGGTAGTGAGCATCATGCCCATGAGCCAAAAAAATACCACAATGTCAGCCAGCACCACCCAATTGCCAATGCCGTCAATCGGAATAATCCACCGGTTTAATTCAATCACTCCGCCAAAGGGATTGGTGATTTCGTGCGGGCCGATGCCAAAGGAAATAATAACTAACGCGGCGAGAATGGGAGCCAGAATCTGGTAACGCGCTTTGATATTGTATTTGTCGTCAATCAACCCCCCGATCATCAGAATCAAACCGCCGATAAATAATCCTAAAATTTGTTTTGAGCTGACGTCTTTGCCAAAAGCGTCAAAAACATACAACGCGAACGCGCTGACAATAAAAAAACTGGCAAAAACCGCCAATCCGCCGCCCAAAGGAATTTTATTTTTATGAATCTTCCTGCTTTCTTCCCTTGGCGCGTCAACAATATTAAAATGCCTCATCAAAGCGCGGACAGCGCAAGTTAAACCGAAGGATAAGGCAAAAGTAAAAAAAAAAATATATAAAATTCATAATCTTTCACCCAAATACAGAATTACACAAAATTAAACAAAACTAAAATAAATTATAAAAAATTTTGTCCAATTTTGTATAATTTGTTGTAATTTAACGCTATTCAATATTTCGCAAAATTAACTACGAACTTTCTACTCGTATCTCGGCGCCTTCTCCCAAGACCACCACATCCCTTCTCTTCAATTTATTTGATAAAATCAATTCCGCCAATTTGTTCTCCACCTTATCCTGAATCGCCCGCCGCATTGGCCGCGCGCCGAACTGCGGATCAAAACCAATCTCGGCCAATGATTCCAGCGCCGCTTCTTCCACGCGCAATTCCACTCCCCGCTGTTCCAAATCTTTCGCCACCCGCTTTAGCATCAGACTGGCCACCTGTTTAATTTCTTCCCGTTCCAAAGATTTAAACAAAACAATGCCATCAAAACGATTTAAAAATTCCGGCTTATAATATTGTTTCAACTTAACCCTGATCAATGCCTGCCTAATTTCTTCCAATGCCGCCCCTTTGGCAATCTGTTCTTGAACATAGGCCGTAGCGGCGTTTGATGTGGCGATGATAATAGTATTTGTAAAATCAATCAACCGCCCCATACTATCGGTTAATCGGCCATCATCAAAGACTTGTAAAAATAGGTTCAAAACATTTGGATCTGCTTTTTCCATTTCATCCAACAAAACCAGAGAAAATGGTTTTTGGCGCACCGCTTCTGTCAAAATGCCGGTGCCTTTCTTTCCGGGCTGTCCAATCAAACGATAAATAGAAACTTGATCCTGATATTCGCTCATATCAATTCTTACCATCTTGTCTTCGCCCCCAAAATACACTTTCGCGATTGTCTTTGCCAATTCAGTTTTGCCAACTCCGGTTGGACCTAAAAATAAAAAATTCGCGATTGGCCGTTTTTGAGAACGCACCTCTGCTCTGGCGCGGCGCAACGCGTTCGCGACAAGATTGACTGCCTCCTCTTGGCCAATGACCATCTTATGCATCTCTTCCTCCAATCTCAACAACTTGGCTGATTCATCTTCTGAAATACTGGCGGTTGGGATCCCAGTCTTCTCACCCACTACCGCGGCGGCATCCTCTGCCGTTACTAGATTATTTTCTCCTTTGTTGCTTCGAACCAGACTGGCTGATTCGCTCATTATCTCTATCGCGCTTTCCGGCAGGCGTGAATCTTGCAAAAACCTGCCGGCAAGCGCGACAGATTTTTCCAGCGCGTCATAAGAAAAAAAGACCTTTTGTTTGTATTCAATTCCTCCAACCTTTGATTCAAGCGCTTGGATAGCTTGATTTTGATCCATCTCGCGAATATCAACGCGAGAAAAAACCTTGCCGATTTGCGTATTGATTATAAACTTGTTGTAGCCTTCTACGGTAGTGGTTGCAAATGTAAAAAATCGCCCCGGACCAAGATACTCCGCCAGAGTTTCGGAAACATCAAGCCCCCCGCCCTCTCCGCCGGCGCCAACCAAGTCATGCAGATTATTTATAAAAAGAATAATATTTTTTGCTCGAGAAACCTCATTCATTATGCGCAACAATCTTTCCTGAGCTCCGCTTACTGTCGTTCCGGCTAACAACGCTGACGTAGAAAGCTGAACCAGCCGTTTATCTTTGAGTATATCCGGCACGGCGTCTTCAATCATCCGTTCAGCAATCCCCTCAATAATGCTTGTCTTCCCCACGCCGCGATCTCCTACCAACAGCACGCTTTGCCTTCCTCCTTCTATAATTCTAAATATCTCGTCAATCTCTTTGTCTCTCGCGACAATTGGCGCCAGATGTCCGTATTTTGCCGCCATAGTAACATCTTGGCTAAAACTATTTAAATATGGCGTGGCAACCGCTGTCATCGCCCGATCAAGGCCATATTTGCTCCGTCTTGAACCCGCTTTGCGAATTGCAAAATATTGACGGCGCAGTCTTTCGCGTATTCTTATCCACTCGATGACATTAGCTAATTTTTGCTGATCGATTTTCAGATCATACAATATCTCTTGCAACGCTTCTGATTGACGGACAGCGGCGTAAAGCAAGTCGGTTATTTCTACATACTCCTGTTTCTCAAGCGTTGCTTTGTCATAGGCGCCAAACAATATTTCCATCATGTCATTATTGATTATCGGTTCATGTCCGCTTTGTTTATTTTCAAATAATTTTGAGATATGCGCTTTCACCAGCTGTATTGAAATACCAAATCTTACAAAAATATTTCCGATCTTAACAGCTGAAAGCAGGGCGTAAAACAAATGAAAAGGATCAACAAATTCTGCTTTTTGCGCTATCGCTACCCGGTATGCCTCTTCAATCACCTTTCTAGCCTCGGGTGTAAATACCAACGCGATATCTCTCCTTTTTTTTCTTGACAGTTTTCTCGCTTCTGTCCATGTCTGAAGCTGTCCAAATTCTGCAGTCTGCTCTTTTTCTTTTGCTTCAAAATCCCGGTAGGGAATGGTTTCTTGCGGCGTTCGGCGCAAAATCAATCTATACCAAAGATAGCTAAATGAAATTATTGAAAGCCAAAAAAAAGCTTGGGTGCTATTTTCAGGCTCATCCCAAAAACTCAGGGTAATAATATTATCCAATAAACCTCGGCGATAAGTAATCCAGATAAAAAATCCCATGAGCCCGATTCCAAAAACCAGCGCGCCAATTATGCGAAAACCACCCAAAATACGGCCAGCTTTTCGAACATTTATATGATATCTGGTCAGTGGTTCTCCAAAATATAAAAATTCATTTCCACTCAATTTACCGATGCTCATGCCGCGGCATTTGGCGCATTTGCGAAATCCAACATAGCCGGCGCCTTTGCAGGTATCGCAGACAAGAAGGTTGTGGGGCGCTGGCTTGGTAAACAACATAAAATTTGTTTCAAAAAGACCTGACTAGCATAAATAAAACAAACACCGGCAAGAACAGCCAAATAAAAAATATTATAATTACCGCAAACAGCCAGAATAAAAGCGCGGCTGACCGTCCGATAAAATTAACTAATCGCATAAATATGCTTACCAACCTGCCGCCAATGTCGCGTTGCCCAAACATTGGAACGAAAACATTTCTAATCCAGAGCCATGGAGACAGCCGCAGATTCCCATCTTGCAAAAGATGGAAGCAAAATAATAGCGCGTGTTTAGCGCCCTTTGTATACCACCAAAAAGGAAAAAATAAAAAATCAAGAAAAAAATCCAGCGCCATCCGTTGTAACACAAGAATCCACATACTTTACAAAATACAATATACATGGAGAAATATACAGTGAAAATATACAATATACCTAGGATCAATATCCAATTTATATTGTATTTTATTCCATGTAAATTGTATTGTTATTATACCATAAACAAAAAAACTCCCATAGGGGCTTTATGCGATGCGTGATAAATTGACCTCAACTCAACGTATGGCTACGGTCGTCCCAACAGGTATGACGTACTTCACATCGGTGGATGCAACCAGATTCATACCCTTAATACGCTCTTGGATGCTTGCCATTGATCTTTTTTCTGCAATCTGAACCTCTAGAGCTCTTGTCTGGTATTTTAATGTCTGAATGTCATTCTGCAAATTACTGATGTCAAATCCTTTCGTGGAAATTGAATTCATCTGAATAATATACAACACGCTAAAAATCATTAAAGCAGTGAGAAGAATCGCTCGAAAAGATGCGCTAAACAACCACTGGCGCACTGCCAGCCTTTTCTCTCTGCGTGTTTGTTTATTTTTGTATTTTGTCATAAATATAATCCTAATCTACGAATGATATCCGAATTTACAAATATCCTAATAATACTAATAAATTTGTAGACATTCGGAAATTGGTAGATTCGGATATCATTCGTAGATTAGGATTATTATATTTAAATCCTCTCAACCACCCTCATCTTCGCCGACCTGGCCCGCGGATTATTTTTATATTCTTCCTCCGAACATTCAATCGGCTTTTTTGTAATGATATTAATCGTTCTGCCTTCTTGGCTTTTGAAATAATGTTTGACAATCCGGTCTTCCAGCGAATGAAAACTGATAACCGCGAGCCGTCCGCCCGGCGCCAGCGCTTCCACTGCCTGCGGCAAGGCCAATTCCAAAACATTCAATTCATCATTAACCGCGATTCGGAGCGCCTGAAATACTTTGGTCGCTGGATGCGTGCCGCCGATCCATGGCACTTCTTTGTCGCTGCCGAGCTTTTTCCGGTAAACCGAGAGAATAATATTCACCAGCTGGCCGGTATTTTCAATTTTTACTCGCTTACGATATTTAGAGATCGCTTTGGCAATCTTTCTTCCGAACTTTTCTTCTCCATAGTCTCGAAAAATTCTTTCTAGCTCTTTCTGCTCTTCTTTATTTAAAATATCCGCCGCCGTAATTCCATGGTTGCCATCATACCTCATATTCAGCGGCTCATCTTTTTGAAAAGAAAATCCCCGGCCTCTTTCTTCAAACTGCGGACTAGACCAACCAAGATCCAGCAAAATTCCCCGCACAGGACCAAATTTTTCTGTATCAATAATTTGTTTTAAATTAATAAAGTTGCTACGGATCAATTTCACTCGCTCACCGAATTCATGCAGATATTTTCCCGCGCGCAAAATCGCTTCCGGATCAGCATCAATGCCGAACAATTTTCCGTCCGGCGCGGTTCGTTTTAAAATTTCTTCCGCATGCCCGGCGTCGCCCAACGTACAATCAATCACGCTACTCCCGGATTTCAGTTGTAACGATTCAATCGTTTCGTTTAGTAAGACTGGCACGTGTCTCATAAAATATCTGTCTAATATTCGTTAATATCTGTCAATATTTTCTGTAATAATTTAAGAAAGATAAAATATTAAACAAATATTGACAAATATTAAACACCCAGCTCCCCCATTCTCTCCGCAATCTCATTACTCTCCCCTTCCGACTTCTTGGTATATTCGTTCCACTTTTTCTGATCCCAAATTTCCAACCGATTGTAAAGACCGGCCAAAATCGTTTCCTTGTTAAGACCAGCAAAAGTACGCAAATATTCTGGAAGCACAATTCTCCCCTGCTTGTCCAAACTAACGTCCATCGCGCCGGCAAGCATCAGACGGGCAAAAGCGCGGGTATTGGACTGGGCAAATGGCAAGTTGGCAAGTTTATCAGCCAATTTTTTCCATTCTGCTTTGGTGTACAAAAACAGACAGCTATCTAGTCCGCGTGTTACCACAGCGCCCTTTGATAAATCGGCTCTAAATTTCTTGGGGATGGCAATTCTCCCCTTATCATCTATATTGTGGCTATATTCTCCAATAAACACATGGGAAAATTAAATGGGGTGGATAAATAAACAAGCATAATATTTATCCGTAAATCAGGATTATCAGTAATCCGTAAGCCCCCACTTTTCCCCACTAAAATCCATTATATACCACTATTTTACCCCGCGCAAGTCCTTTTTCCCCACTTTATCCACAGGTATAAAAAATCTTCCGTCTACATCTGACTATTTTTTGGAATTACAAAAAAAATCCGCCCGTATGGACAGATTTTCTTTTCCCCGCTATTTTGAAAACTTAAAATTTCAAAACATCGGGGAAATGAGGATGACCAGTCCTCTCGCAGTTGGTGGGAATATCTGCGTTTTTTGCCTTTGCCAAAATATTTCAGCGCGGCGGGTCATTTCTCCTTGGATTGGTTATTTAACTTTGTCAATATTCTTCAGATAGACGCCATCGCTCTTTTGACTATTCTTGACAGACACCAGTGCCTCTACCGCGCCATCCGTGTGGCGATAATAAAGGCGCCCGCCATCCTTGCTCCCGCGAAGAGGATAATGAAATTCTCGAAAGCCATTAGTACTCTCAAAACTCTCGCCTCGAACTTCGCCGGGATTGAAATTGAGCTGAAAGAGGAACCTGACAGCCCCTGACCAGTCAACCTCGTTTTCCATGAGCGAGATGCTACGCGGCAGGAACCGGAGTTTCGGAAACGTTATCGCGAGGAATTCAACTAAACGAGTTTGCGGAATACCATCTTCTGATTCTTCAGCAGCCCGGCTTTCTCTCACCAACGCGTCAACTTCCTCGCGCGCAGCCTGCAACTGAACCCGCAGGTTCTCGCAGTCGGTTTCCAATCGCTGGCGTTCATCGCGTTCACCATTGAGTTTCTGATCATAATCATCAATCATAGTGAGCAAATCAGTTTCCAAGCTTGAACGTTGAATTTCGCCAGCTCTCTTCTCCTCTGCCAAAACAGCGATCTTGCCTTCCAAGTCTGTTTTGCTGACAGCATCTTCTTCTGGCGAGGACAATGTTGCTAAACGCAATGTCCAGTATTTCACGTCCCATTCGTGATCAGCCTGTTCCAACCCAAGTTTCCTCTCCAGCGATCTTTGCTTATCACGCAGGTTGGACAATTCCATACGCAGTTGTCCATTTATCTGCGTCAGTCTGGAATGATCTTCTTTCAAAATCCTATGACTGTCTTGACTAACTCCATCCGCTCGGTGTTCTGCCGCTGGTATGGCAAAAAGCGGAGAGAGACATTTGTTGATTTCCTCGCGCAATGGCCGCGCGAGCGACCCATCCTTGTTTGTCTTGGAAAGACGGATGAACCAGTTATACCTATTTCCATCGCCAGACGCCGGCTTGCGGCTGGTTCCGGACATAGCGACATCAAATCCTGCTCTGGCTAGCGCCTCTCTGACGCTCTTCAAAAAAGCCACTGGCCCATTCAACAGGACGTAGACGTAGTATCCGGAGTCATCCAATGTCCAGCCGGGCGACTGCGTGCTTTGTTTTGAAACAGTCGCCGTTGGATGTTTTCTGGTGTCGGGGGCTTTCCGAACTATAGCTTCCGCACACTGATCTTCCAGTAAAACTTCATCCTCCTCGTATTGTTCTGCACAATCCTGCAAATCACTAACTTCATCCTCGTAGTGATCTGGACCAAAATCATCAGAGTTACAGTCGTAATCATTTCTCTTCTGGCGTGACATGTTCTTCTCTCCTTTTGCGCCAGCGCGTAATGCTGGACTTTTGTTTCGTGATCCAATTTGAGGGATGGTTGGCCATGCGCAGCGACCAACATCAATAACCAATCTAAAGGCAGATTAAATCAAAAATTAAAATAAGTCAAGACTGACTACACAATAAAACAGTTATATAAAAACTAAAACTTTCCAAGCCTGAATATCTGTGATAGAATTCCTTTGTATGACCAAAGAATCTTTAGAACAAAAACACGCCGCTATAGCGGCTCTTTTGGCAGAAGAAACTTTAATTGCTTATCGGAAGATCATCGCCGCCCGCTTCCCGTATTTGGCAACTGCCAAAAACACGGCCGCGCGCATTGATGAATGTTTGGAAGATTTACGCAAGGAATCTCCCGACTCTTGGGAGACAAAACTCAGACAAATGGACATGGAGAGTAAAAATCCAATTCTTCCTTCTAATAGAGAATAAAAAAAACACTTTTCATACAACAGACAAGAGTATCCGGTAACATTTTGAAAGACAACCAAAACCTGGGACAAAATATGGCCAGCACGAACAGTTTCAAATGGCGATTCAGATACGCCTTAATTTCTTCTGATAAGCGATCGCAAACCGATGCGCCTCGTCCCGTACTTGAATTAACAGCTTATTATTTTCTTCCACCCACTTCACAAATCTTCCCCTTTCCTCTTTCCCCTTTCCTCTTTCCCCAAAAACAAACTCATTCTTCTTCCTCTCCCTCCCTTTCGCAATCCCCACCACAGGGATCTCAATCCCCCGCTCCAGCAAAACTTTTTTAACTCTATTCACCTGCGGCTTTCCCCCATCTATTAAAAACAAATCCGGAAGCGGCCAATAATTGTTTTTCGTACTTCGTAATTTCGTATCTTTCGTATTTCGTATCTCTTGCGCATGAGCGATTCTGCGACGCAAAACTTCCTCCAAACAATCTACATCACTCTGCCCCTCAACAGTTTTAATTTTAAACTTCCGGTACTGGCTTTTGTCCGGCTCGCCGTTTACAAAAACTACCATTGACCCCGCCTTTCCGGTACTGCCTAAATTTGAAATGTCAAACCCCTCTATCCGTAACCCATATCCCGTAACCCGTAACCCGTGTTCAAAAAAACTTTTATTTAATAAAGCAATGTCGCGAATCCTCTTCAACACATTTACCTGATCGCGCAGCCGAGCCGCTTCTTCGTATTCCTGTTTCTTTGAAAATTCTTTCATTTTCTTTTCCAAACTTATTATCAAACGTTTTTTATTTCCGCGCAAAAAAATAATCAGGGGCTTAATAACTTTTTCCTTATATTCTCTCGGACTGATTTCGCCCGTACAAACCCCCAGGCACTCTCCAATCTGATAATAAAAACATGGACGACCAACGCTGTCATACTTACTCTGCTTACCGGCCGGCAGGCAGGTGGAAATAAAAAACAATCTCCGCAACAAACTCATCATCGCTTTCGCATTCAACCACGGATAAGGTCCAAAAACGTATGTATAATCCCCCAATTTCCAATTTCTAGTTTCCAATTTCTTTCCAAAGCATCTGACCAAATTATGTCTTCGCACCGTTGTAACCTTGGGAAACTCTTCGTCAGTAATAACCACAAAATTCCAACTCTTATCATCCTTCCCCTCCACATTATACTTTGGCTGGTATTTCTTGATATAATTCGCTTCCAAAATAATCGCTTCCAACACCGAATCTGTCTCTTTCCATCTGATATCAACGACTTCATGAATCATTCGCTCAATCGGCCGGTCTGTTCGTTGCCCCAAAAAATAGGAACGCGCTCTGCTTTTCAAATTAGTCGCTTTGCCAACGTAAATCAACGCTTTTTTTGCGTTGTAAAAGAGGTAAATGCCAGAGGTGTTTGGGATTTTGTGCAATCTATGCTTTATCATCATAATAGCAAAAAATTTTATACCAACTTTGAATACACACACCCGCAATAATGCTGTCTATACACTCCCCTCTCTTGGCACAAAATCCGGCTCGCATCTTGCCGCCCACGTTTCTTCCAATTCTCCTCGTAAAACTTAACCCCGTACTTCCTGCCCACCTCAACTCCGAGCGGATTAATAATGTCCGCTTTTTTATTTCTCCCGCTCGTTAACGTACAGCTAAAATAATCAAAACCATTCGCAACAGCGTATTTCGCCGTTTCCTCCAAACGCATCGCAAAACACCGCCGGCACCTCTCCCCGCCTTCCGGCTCGTCTTTATATTCATCAGCCAATTTAAACCAATCAACTGGATTATATCCTCCCTCAATAAACGGAACAGCCATCTCCTCGCAAATTTTAATCACTTCGGCTTTGCGCTTTTCGTATTCTTCTTTAGGGTGAATGTTTGGATTATAATAATAAGCGGTAACTTCAAAGTTCCGCTTTAATTCTTCTAAAATCGCGATAACGCACGGGCCGCAACAGATATGTAATAAGAATCGTTTTTGCATAAAACACTCGTAAATAGCACACAGATTACCAAGATGACCAGGATTTACCAAGATATAAAAATCATGGTTCATCATGGCAATCTTGGAAATCTGTGTGCTATTTCTTTTTGGTTAAATAATTCTTCCCTTTTAATTCCTCCGGCAAATAATCCTGCTTTACTTCCCCATCAAAATCCGGATTATATTTATACTCCTTCCCATAACCGATCTCTTTCATAAACTTCGTCGGCGCGTTTCGCAAATGAATGGGAACGCCCAAATGCGAAGTTTCCCGCGCATCTATGACCGCTTCTTCATACGCGCGGTAAAGCTGATTTGACTTGGTTGATTTAGCGCAGTACACCACTGCTTGGGCCAGATGAACGGAACATTCCGGCATGCCAATCTTATGGCAAGCATCATAAGCCGCGTTGGCTTGAACCAGCGCCTCGCTGTTCGCCATGCCAATATCTTCGCAAGCAAACCGCAACACTCTGCGGGCAACATAGAGCGGATCAGCTCCGCCTTCCAACATCCGCGCGAGCCAATACAACGCCGCGTTCGCGTCGCTGCCGCGCATTGACTTGTGCAAAGCGGAGATTAAATTGTAAAATTCCTCGCCGCGTTTGTCGAACACCAGATGTGTTCGCTGTAATGCTTCCTTGATATCCTGTTCCTGTAACGTGTAACCTATAACTTGTAACTTATTTTTATTTCCTTGTTTACTTTTGAAAGCTAAGTCTAATCCATTTAATGCTGTTCTGGCATCACCGCCTGATAATTCTGCGAGTAACTCAATAGTCTCACTCTTAATCTCAATTTTATAATTACCCAGTCCCCTTTCTTCATCACCCAACGCTCGTCTGATTAAATTAACAATGTCCGCGGTTTCCAAATATTTCAAAATAAACACTCGTGAGCGGGAAAGCAAAGCGCCGATTATTTCAAACGACGGATTTTCGGTTGTCGCGCCGATAAGCGTGACCGTACCATGTTCAACATAAGGCAACAGAGCGTCTTGCTGGGCTTTGTTCCAGCGATGAATTTCGTCAATAAATAAAATCGTTCGCGTGCCCAGCCGCCGATCCTGCTCGGCGCGATCAATCACTTTTCTCAAATCATCTTTGCCGCTCATCACTCCGGAAAGCGTAACAAAATTCGCCTTGGTTTCGCTGGCAATAATCCGAGCGAGCGTGGTCTTGCCCACCCCCGGCGGCCCCCAAAAAACCAGCGATGCCAACTCATCGTTTTCTATCAATTTACGCAACAATTTACCTTCTCCGACTATCTCTTCCTGCCCCGCGAATTCATCAAAATTGCGCGGCCGCATGCGATCGGCGAGGGGGGGTTGGTGGGGGGTGGTGTGGGGCATAGCGAGGGTAGTGTACTGAAAAAATAAGGGGTTGTCCAACGTTTGGTTGGCTCAACCCTCTTCGGCGGTAACCCACACCTCATCCCTAACCCTTCTCCTTGAAGGAGAAGGGAACTAAAAAACTTTCGCTGGCGGTCTCCCCTTCTCCCTCAGGGAGAAGGGGCAGGGGGTTGAGGGGCGCGCGCCACCAGCGACCGCGCCACCGCCAACCCCCCTCAAACAAAAAAACCAGCTCCCAAGCTGATCAAAAAGAATCTCCCGCCCGCCGCAATCCATCTTTGGATTGCGGCGGGCTTATTTCCTGTTCACCACCATCCCATCAGCCCTCAATCATCTCCCAGCGAGTAAGGCATGCCCCCAAGAACAGAAAACCGTACAGAGCCGCTTCACCGAGCTTCCCTTCGATGATACTGCCGATGGCTAACACCAAGGTGGCGGTAGCCAACAATGAAGTCATTACCCTAACATACGTCCTAATTGTCCTCATCTTGACCCTCCTTGCTACTGACTATTGAATATTACAATAAAAAGCATACTCTCTCTCTCTCTCAAAAACGCAAGCACAAAATCAAAAATAATCTACCCCGCTTTAGCGGGGGTTCGGCGGGCTTTAGCCCGTACGTTTGCGCGTCCGTTGGAGCTAAAGCTCCACGACCCCCGCTAAAGCGGGGTAGATTAAAAACAGACGCTTCTATCGTCTGCGTTTTTGTCTGACCAAGAATGTTGCCCGTTCAAACCCTCATCCCGTGCTTCTTTATTTCCGCCGGCAACGAAAGCAGAGGATTTTTCAAGTCTCTGTCGCTTAAAACATGCGGCTCCAATTTAACGTGTACCTGTTTGGCCCACCAGGCGATATCATTCACTTTTCTCCGACTCGCTCCTGACAAGCCGGATGGTAAAACTATGGCGACATCCAGATCGCTGTCAACATCCGCCGTCCCCTTAAAATAAGAGCCGAATAACCAAAACTGCTGAAAGGGAATCTGTTCTTCTTTCAGCTTGTTCTTCAATTCATTAATAATTCTCTCCACTTCTTCTTTTTTTAATTTTTTCCTCTCCGCTTTGATAACCATAAATACATCTCATTTATTATCTTCAACCACTTGACGGCCTTGCTTTTGGAAATTCGTTTATGAAATTCAAGTTTTTCTTCAAAATAACGCCCGGCGATATTAAAAGTGTTAATTTCCACCAGGGCTTTGCGCTGTTCGCTTGATAAATCTATCTTTACCAACCCAGCCAAATATAACAGATCGTGCGAACGGGGTGCGGAGCTGTTGGTCTCTTCAACCATCATTGACTTTAATAATTTTTCCAGCGCCAAATGTCCGCAAAACAGCGCGTGATCATAATAACCATTTCTCATTACGCAATTCGCGAGCTCAAGCGATTTCTTCGCGCCGTCTCTCCAGTATTTTATCAATTTGTCTTTTTGTATTTTCTCCATAATACTTTCCGGTTCAATCATACCAAAAAGTAAGACCTTTGTCAAACAACAGGATAAGAAGTGAGGGCGCTCGGGATCAACATCGCGGTTAAGCGAGTTGACCCCGGACTCGCATCATCTTAGAACGCAACCGCCCTCAGCCGGCTACGTTCCGTCGAGGATGCTCTCCGTCCTCTCGGGCGGATAGATTGGAACGGACATAAGACCTCCTTTGAAGGTAGCCATTCCGATAAAAAGCATACTCTCTCTCTCTCTCAAAAACGCAAGCATAAAATCGTCTGCACCAAAACTAAAAACCGCCCAGTTGGACGGTTCTTAGTTGTGGAGCCAAGGGGTATTGAACCCCTCTATCCGAGTGTCGACCACGGATTCCTCACCGTGAGGTGGCCCCTCAAACTCCACGAAAACATTATAACATTTTTAAAACAAAAA
>Ga0265292_1001038_pt1 | contig 27789 bp, 29 predicted proteins | sample Munlanlewell296A_FD_189080 | JGI IMG/M metagenome (GOLD analysis project Ga0265292, IMG submission 189080) | Leachate microbial communities from a municipal landfill in Southern Ontario, Canada - Leachate well 296A | ecosystem: Engineered > Solid waste > Landfill > Unclassified | place: Canada... | reverse complement strand
GCGCCCAAGGTTCCGGGCGCGCGAAGCAGTAACAGGATGTTGGTAGCTTTGCGTCGAAAGCCCCGAATGTCAAGATTCAAACATCGAGGGTGATCCAGCGCCGGGAAAAGAGAAACCCGCCCGGCTCCGAGGCGGCGCGGCTTTTGCTGTGCCGCCTCGGAGAGGGCGGGATTTGAACCCGCGAGGGACCGCAAAGCCCCTAGACGCTTTCGAGGCGCCCCGATTCGGCCGCTCTCGCACCTCTCCGCCGGGCATGGTACCAGGGTCACCCGGACCCCGGAGCGCTACGTCCGGCGCTCGGCGAAGAACTCGCGCAGCACCGCGCCGCACTCCTCGGCGAGCACGCCGCGGGTGACGGCAACGTTGTGATTCAGCCGGGGATCACGGGGAATATCAAACAGTGACCCGACCGCCCCGGCCTTAGGATCCTCGGCCCCGAACACCAGGCGTTCCACGCGCGCCAGCACCAGCGCCCCCGCGCACATCGCGCACGGCTCCAGGGTGACGTAGAGCGTGCAACCGGTGAGCCTCCACTCCCCGACGGCTTCTGCCGCCGCGCGCAAGGCCAGGATCTCGGCGTGCGCAGTGGGGTCGCGGTCGCGCTCGCGCTCGTTGCGCGCGCGCGCGATCACCTCGCCGCCGCGAACGACGACGCATCCGATCGGCACGTCGCCGAACGCGGTGGCCGCGCGCGCCTCTTCCAAGGCCTGTCGCATGAACGATTCGTCCATGTACGCCATGGTACGCAGTTGCCGCGCGCCGCACCCGCCTGTTGAATGCGGGGCATGCCAGACAACGATGTGGTTCTCGCAACCCGAGACCTGGTCAAGGAGTACGTGACCGGGCGATCGAGCGTGCGCGCGCTCGACGGGGTCACCTTCGAAGTTCCGCGCGGCCGCTTCGTCGCGGTCATGGGGCCCTCGGGCTCCGGTAAGTCCACGCTCCTACACCTGCTCGGCGGGCTCGACGCCCCCACGTCGGGCCAGGTTTGGCTCGAAGGCCAAGCCCTCGCCGACCTCGGCGACCGGCAACTCACCCTGGCGCGGCGAAACCGCATCGGGTTCGTCTTCCAGTTCTTCAACCTGGTTCCCGTGCTGACAATCGAGGAGAACATCGCACTGCCGCTCATCATCGGCGGCGCGCGCCCGAAGGAATACGTCGATCGCATCGAGCGCATCCTCAAGCTCGTCGGACTCACCGAGTGGCGCACGCACTTGCCGTCGGAGATCTCCGGCGGCCAGCAGCAGCGCGTTGCGGTGGCGCGCGCGCTGGTAACCGAGCCGGCCGTACTGCTCGCCGATGAGCCGACCGGGAACCTCGATCAAAAGACCGGCAACGAGGTCTTGACGTTGCTGCGCGAAGTTCAGCGCGCGCTGGGTCAAACGGTTGTGATCGTGACGCACGATGCGCACGCAGCCGGCTTCGCCGATGAGGTCGTCCTGCTGGTGGACGGAAAGATCAAAGACCGCCTCACCATCGACGAGCAAACCCATGCCGACGGAAGTGCCGTGGGAGGTGAGCGCCGTGCGCAGGCTGTCCTCGCTTGGCTCCAAGCAGCTGGCGCATAGGAAGGGCCGCTCGGTCCTGACCGCCGGGGGAATCATCCTGGGCGTCGCTGTGCTTTTCGGGGTGCTGGTGTCCAACGCGACGACGCAGACCGGCGTGGACCGACTGATCAGCGACTTCGTCGGCGATGCCGACGTGCTCGCAGGTCCGCCCGGCGCCTTCGATGCGACCGTGCCGGAGTCGATCGTTCCGCGCCTTGCGGCGCTTCCCGGTGTGCGCGTTGCTATCGGGGACTACCGCTTCGCCGGCTCCTTCAAGACCCCGGCAGTGGCCGACCCCGTCCAAGTCGAAGTGATCGGATCCGATCTCGCTGCAGCCCGTCGGCTGCAGACATTCACGCTCGCCCGAGGCGACTTCTACCGCGATGGCGCGACCGAGGCGATCGTTCCTCAGCGCTTGCTCGATCGGCTCGGCCTGAAAGCCGGAACGATGATGCCGCTGGGCACACCGCGCGGGATTCAACAAGTGCGTATTGCCGGCGTCCTGGAAGACACCGGCGCGGGCCGAACCAACCAGGGCGACGTCGTGTTCACTTCGCTCGCAACGGCGCGCGCACTGATGGACGCCGGTCCGGTGGTGTCGGGCGCGCGCCTGGCCCTGGACGACGGCATCGACGTCGAGAAGTGGATCGAGACCAACGGCGAGAGCGCGGGTTCGGAAATCCGCTTCGAGAACGCCTCCACAGTCGCGCAAGGATTCCGCGACTTCCTAGACATCCTCGGCGCGGTGTTCACGTTCTTCGCCGGGATCGTGCTGTTCGTCGGCGCGTTCTTGATCTACCTCACTCTGTCGATGGCCGTGATCGAGCGCGTACGCGTATACGGCACGATGCGCGCGCTCGGCGCGACGCGCGGACAAATCCGCCGCGTGGTCATCGTGGAAGCGCTTGTGCTCGGCACGGTCTCGACGGCCGGCGGCCTGGTGCTGGGACTTGCGCTTGCAAAGGGACTCGTCGCGCTCGTCTCAAATCTGTTCCGCATCGATCTGCCCGGCCTCACGGTGACAAGAAGCACTCTCGTGACGGCCGTGATCGTCGGCATCCTAACGACTCTGGTGTCGTCGCTCGTTCCGGCAAGGCGCGCAGGGCACCTGAGCCCGGTCGTAGCGATGCGCGGCAACTACGCCGCGGAAACGCACTTGTCGCGCGCCTGGATCTTCGGCTTGCTCGCGACGGCGGCGGGAGTCGGCATCGGACTCACCGGCGGCGGAGCGGGTCCGGCCGGCAGTCCGCTGCTGCTGCTCGGCGCGGTGCTGCTCACCCCGCTGCTGCTGCGTCCGCTGGCGCGCGTCCTCGGACGCTTGACCAACCGGATCGCGCGCGGCGTCGGCGATGTCGCGGTGCTGCACCTGGTCAAAGAACGCAGCCGTTCGGCGTACACGCTCGCACTGATCATGGTGGTCATGGCGATGATCTTCTCGATCGGCGGCCTGTACACGACGATGGACCGCGCAATGCAGGAAGCCATCGACCGCCAGTTCGGCGCCGACCTGTTCTTGCATCCGACCGGAGACCGGCCGACGGGAACGCTCGCACCTTCGTTTGAGAAAGACCTCGACGGCATCAAGGGAATCGGCGACTTCACGCCGATCCGGTTTGCTCAGGTCCAGTTCGTCGATCCCGACACCGGCAAGCCGGCCGATGGATTCGCGCGCATTCTGGATCCACGCACCTACTTCGACGTCGCCGGGTTCTCTCTCGCCGAAGGTACCGAACGCGGCGCGCGCGAAGCGCTGGAGCGCGGCGGATCAATCCTTGCTCCGAGTTCCGGCGTCTACGGCGTCCAGGAGGGAGGCCTGCACGTCGGAAGTTCCGTGCACCTGCAAACCACTCAGGGCGTGAAGGAGTTCCGTGTCGCCGGCACATACCTGACGATCGGCGGCATCCCCGCCATCACCGTCGGGATCGCCGACGGTCGACGCTACTTCAACGCCGGCGATCCCAACTCCTACCTCGCCAACCTCGCTCCGGAAGCGAACCTCGAGGCCGTCCGAGCGCAGATCGATCGCACGCTCGCCGCGCGTTACAACGTGGCGGTGGACACTGCGGCCGAAACCAAGCAGGACGCCAAGGAGCAGTTCGGCCGGTTCTTCAACATCTTCTACGCAATCCTGGGGGTCGCCGCGATCGTGGGTCTGCTCGGCCTGGCGAACACCCTTGCGATGTCGGTGCTGCAGAGATACCGCGAGATCGGCGTGCTGCGAGCGATCGGCGCGACGCGAAGTCAGATCTGGCGGATGGTGCTCGTTGAGTCGGCCACGCTGGGGCTCGTCGCGTTCGTGTTGTCGCTGCCGCTGGGACTGGTTATGTCCCTGCTCGCCGTACGCGGCGTGGCAGACGCGTTCTCGTTCGACATCGCCTACGTCTACCCTTCGGGATGGATACCGGTCGTCGGCGTCTTCGGGGTAATCATGGCCGTTGTGGCCGCGGTCGCGCCCGGGCGGCGCGCCGCCCGGCTGGAAGTCGTCAGCGCCTTGCAGTTCGAGTAAGACGGCGGCGGCGCGCGTATAGCAGGATGATGCCCGAGACCGCCGCCAGCATCACCGCCACGACGACCGCGACGCCGCGCCCGATCCCCGGCGCACTGTTCGATGGCGGCTTACCGACGCGCATGGCCGCGATCTCTTCCTCGAGCAGCGTCGTACCCACAAGGGCGCGCGCACGCACGACATAGGTTCCGTCGGGCAACTTCAAGTCCCAGGGCACGACGCGCGACTCGTGAGCGTCCAGCGAGGCCTGCGAGAACTCCGCGCGTGCGACTTCCTTGTCCCGGCGAACGGCCGTCATCTCCAAACTGAATTTCCCGGACGGCGTCTCGCCGGCGTTCGTGAGACGAACCGTGACCTCGCCGACGCTGGTCGCCGACACGATCTGAACCGCGATCTTGGGAACCGATGTCGCGGCAAGCACCGGCGTCGCGAACGCAGCAGTCAGCAACAGGGGGCACAAGACGCGAAGTCGCATCGCTCGATGCTACCGCGCGGGGCTCACGCGCACAGCAGCGTGGGCGTCGTGATCGAAGCCTGGTTCGAGTTCGCACTCCGCCAGTTGTTCTTCGTCGCCTTGACGACGTAGTAGTACGTGGTCGAGAACAACGGCGTCGTGTCGGTCCACGTCACGGTCGACTGCCCGCTCACGGTTCCCTTCGAAGTGTAAGGACCACCGCTGATCAGGGACCGGAAGATCTCGTAGCCGTCGGCCCACGTCGACGAAGTTGCCGTCCACGTGAGTCTCACCTCCGTAGAAGTCGCGACGACGCAGTTCTGGTTCGCCGCGGACAGGCTGCTTGCGGACTCCAGAGTCGCGCTGGCAACCGTCATCGACGGAGGCGACGGCGCGGAGTTGAAGGTGCCGAGCGCTGTGGCATCCAAGTGTCCCCACACCATGACCCCGGCCAGGACGACGTAGGTAAGCCGCCGCGCGCGCGCGGCGGGCTCACGGGCTCGTCTCCTTGGCACGGTTCAGATCACTCTCGGTTCCCTGCGAGGCGGCGAGGCTCCCCAGATCTGCACGAGCCACAGCAACGCGGCAATCACGGGGAGCACGAACAGCGCCGCCCGGCGCACCGACGGCGCCCGCAGCGCGTGGATCCCCCATCCCAGACGCGGGACCACAGCCCGCATCCGCCAAACCTCCGGCGTGTCGATGCGCGCGCGCCACGGATCGACCTCGGAACTAGCGTCCCCCTTCGTTCGCACCACGATGCCGCCGTCTTGCCGGCGCAAATCGATCACGCGATGGGTGACGACGCGGTGATCGTCCAAGGGCGCCTCGTAGGTGATGACGTCGCCCACCCGCAGCGATGTGACCGGCACCGGCGTAACGACGATCACCGATCCCACCGGCATGATCGGCCGCATGCTGTCCGACAGCACGGTGAGTGTCCGGTAGCGACCGCTGCGCGGACCGATCCCGATCGCCAGCAGGAGCACGACACTGGCGACGATCAATGTCCGGACGGCGGCTCTGGTTGTGATCCCCAAGAGCTTCGCGATTCGTTTCATATCTCCCGCCTAGGTGGAGGCCGCGGCTGACGCCGCGGCCTCCGTCATGGCTGCCGGCCGGCTACTTGTTGGTGGCCGCGCGCTGCGTGCCGGTGAAGGAGTACTGAATCGTCGAGGTCAGGCTTTGAAGCGTGTTCCCCGCCGTACTCGGCAAAGTCAACGTAAGGCGCAAGTAGTCGGTGTTGCCCGCGGTCGTCACCGTGAGGTTGGACATCGAAACGGCGCTGCCGATAACGGCGCGCGATGCGATCACCGATGAAGTCGTACCGCCACACGTGTACGTGAATGCAGGAGTTGTTCCGGACTCCGTCCACGCGACCGAACACCGGTCAATAACCATCTGCAGTCCGTCGGTGGCGTCGGTGTCGAGCGCGGAACTCGTCGTCGCGCTCGACGTGAGAGTAACCGACGCCAAGTTCTGCGAGCCGGAGTTCGCAATGTTGAAGCTTCGCTGCATCGTGTCGCCCGGGACGATTCCGGTTGCGTTCACGGTCAATCGGTTGGTCGCCGCGCCGGTCGCGCCGAGCGCAATCGTTACGGATCCCGATGCGACGGTCTGGGACGCCGACGAAGTGCTCGTGAACGAGGCGAACGTGCCCAGTCCCGCAATACTTGCCGCGGCACCGAGCACGCCGACCGACATCAGAATCTTCCGCGTGAGGCTGTTGCCGCCAAAACGACCCGCCACTCGGGACAAGGTTCCCGTCTTCCTCATTGCAGACTCTCCTTCGTACGGTCGCCAGCACGTGTACCGTTGGGGCACTTGCCCTACAGTTCGTGGGTCGGCTGCGCAGGAAGAAGAGTCCATAGCTATTTCAGACTACTCAACCACCCCCAACGGAGCAGTCTTCATGTTGGTTTCGTTCGAAGAACCCTTTTGTGACAGGCTTAGGTCATGATTACGGTCCTGGATCTGGCGAAGACATTCCGCGAAGTTGTCGCCGTCGCCGGGGTGTCGTTCACAGCCCCGCCGGGCCGGATCACCGGTTTCCTCGGATCCAACGGCGCCGGAAAGACGACGACGATGCGGATCTTGGCGACCTTGCTCCGGCCGTCCGCAGGTAGCGCAACCGTCGCCGGATACGACGTGGCCGACTCCGCCGAGGACGTCCGGCGTTCGATCGGTCTGTTGACCGAAGAGACCGGCCTGTACGACAAGATGACGCCGCGCGAGCAGTTGCGGTTCTTCGGATCCCTGTACGACTTGCCTGCCGCGCGCGTCGCCCGACGCGTGGATGAGTTGGCGGAAACACTCGGTTTCGAGGAGTTCCTCGACCGGCGCGCGGGAACGCTGTCCAAGGGGAACCGCCAGAAGGTCGCCGTTGCGCGCGCGCTCGTGCACGACCCGCCGGTGCTGCTGCTGGACGAACCGACGTCGGGTCTGGATCTGGTGGCGGCGAGCGCACTCGAGGGCGTACTGACCAGTGAAGCGCTGTCTGCCAAGACTGTGCTGTTGTCCACTCACGTGGCCGAAGAAGCGGCTCGGTTGTGCGCGGGGATTGTGGTTATCGTCCACGGGCGCATCGTCGCCGACGGAACGCCACAAGAAATCGTGCGCGACACGGAATCCCTCGACCTGCGCACCGCGCTCGTGCACTTGATGAACGCCGAACCTCCAATCGGAGCACAGCTTTGATCCGCTGGCATCTGGTCGGGCGCGTATCCGGACGCCACTTCCGCGAGATTCTGCGCGAGCGCAAGACGATCGTCTTCTTGATGATCTCGCCGTTGCTCTTCGTGATTCTGTTCATGATCGTGCGGGATGAGCTGGCCAACCAGATCGCCGACCAGGCAACCGCCGTGCACTCGCTGGGCGTCGAGGGGAGCAAAGGCTCGCCCGAACTCATTGCATTCCTGCGCACCCAGCGCTTCAGCGTGGTGGAAACCGGCGACGTGACGACGAAACTCCGCGATGGCGAATTCCCCGTCGCGCTGCTCATCGATGTTGCATTCGACGACCACATGGCCAAGGAATTGCCGGCGCGCGTGAGCATCATGGTCGGAGAACGCTCGGTGAAGAGCGAGCTGGCGCGCGCGCACCTGGCCTCTGCGCTGAACACATACTCCGAACTAGCCTTGCAACGCCGGCTTCAGCGCGCGGGACTTCCCAAGGATGCCGGCCGTCCCATCGTCGTCAGCAACGTCGACGTCACGACTTCCCGCGAACGAGCGGGATCGATGCTCGGCGCGCTCCTGCCGCTGATCGTAGTGAGCCAAGTTCTCGGCCTTATGACCGGAATCGCCGGTGACATCACGGCGGGCGAGAAAGACCGACGGACCGTAGAGGCGCTACTCGCGACGCCGCTGCGGCGGCGCGAGATCGCCGCGGCCAAGTGGATCGTGACGTTGTCGATGGGGCTTCTGGCCGGCGCATTGACCCTCGGCGGAGCGCTCGGGGCGTTCGCGCTGAGTGGCGCGGGAACGGCCGTCGGATCCGCGATCGAGTTGCCGGCGGGGGGCGCCGCCATGGCGGCCCTCGCGATTGCCTGCGTGGTTGCCGTGATGTCGGCCGTCGAGATCCTCATTGGACTCGCGGCTCGTTCCGCGCAACAAGCGAGCGTATTCATGGCGCCGTTGATCGGACTCGCGATCTTGCCCCTGATCCTGCTTGGGAACACGAGCGGCTCCGCGGTGGCGGCTCCGATTTACGCGATCCCGATCATCGGACCCTTGCTCTTAGCCAGGTTCGGCATGGAAGGAACGGCGGTTGCCGGGGCAGGAACCATCACGACGATCACTTCCCTGATCTACGTGGTGGCAACGCTCGCACTCGCCGACCGCGTGTTCCGCTCGGAGCGCGCGATTCAGCGTGCAGTCGGCTAGCGTGTTGGGGATGAACTACCCCTCGAAATCACTGCTTCGCCGCTCCGGCGCGATCGTTGTCCTCGCGGCCCTCTTGCTCCTGACCCTGACTCCCTTCGCCGTGGCCCAAACCGCTCCTGAAACCACGTCAGCCACGCCGCGCACCACCTACTTCGAGGTGGTGCGACAGTTCAAGAGCGTCACCTGTCCCGGGGAATCCCTGGAGGCCTGCACCAGCGGCCCTTCCGAACAACTCAAGACCATCATCCGCGAACGCGTCGACGCCGGCTGGACCAAGGAAGCGATCGTGAAGTCAGTTGAAGATGAGTTCGGGGACCGGATTCTTTCGGCCACGCCCCGCAAGGGAATCAACTGGTGGCTGTGGATCCTGCCCGTGGTGTTCATCGCCGGCGGTGCCGTTGCCGCCGGACGCCTGATGCGAACGCGCGCAGCCACGGTCGCGGTAACGGACCCGGGGCAACTGCCTGCGGATTTGGCCCCCTACGTCGCCGATATCGAGCGCGCGGTCAAAGAGGACGAGTAGGGAAGCGACGAGCGCATCCGGCTCGTTCGAGTGACTGCCGCTCACCATTGAGCGCGCGCCGGACCCATCCGGCAACACCTTCCGGGTCTTGCTCCAAGTGCCTCGACGTGACGCGAAGCACGTGCCAACCAATAGATTGGATCTCGTTCCCGCGCGCGCGCTCGTCGTCGAACTGGCGCCTGCCGTCGTGGTATCGAAAACCATCCGCTTCGATCGCCACATGCTCGTCGGGATAAGCGAAGTCAAGGCGCGCGACGAACCGGCGGCCATCCCGCACTACATACTGGAGCATCGGGACGGGCAATCCCGCCTTCCTCAGGAGTCTCAGCACCTGCGTCTCCAGCGGGCTTTCGGTCACTCCGACCGTCGCCCGCACATCGACAAGTCGCCGCAGTGCCGGTGCCCCGCGGAGGCGCCTCCGCCGGGGATCGTCCAACCACCGGTCCAGGAACGACACAGAGACGAACCGTCGACGCACGGCGTCGTCGAGAGCCGCCTCCAGGACCTCTTCAGGCACGACCGTAGCCAGGTCCAGCAACGTGCGGGCGGGCTTCGTCACGGGAATCCCGTCGATCCTTCCGATGTCTTCCCCCGGGATCGGATCTTGGGTCCCGTGGATCTCGACATGGTGGGAGCGAATGCGATTGCGGTTCCTCGGCACGGTCACCTCAGGCTTCTCCGGCTTGAATCCCTGCAGGCCTTGAATCCCGGCCGCAGCGCGATGCGAGAGCACCGCGTCCGGACCGAAGTACAGGCATGCGGCGATTGCCCGCTGCCGCCAGGACGTCGGCGTTCCCGCAATCCTGTACACGCTGGGATATAGGCGCTCCCATCGACCGGCCGTCAGTCGCCACTTGATCGCCCCCCGCGTCGCATCGGATTGGATCGCTTGGGCGCGCGTGAACACCCCGTGCTGACGCATGGCGACGCGGGCGACCCGATGATCGAGGCCTCCGTGTATGCCTTTTCGGTCGTGTAGCGCCCCCATCCGCAACATCAATACGCCGGGACACTGGCATGGGCCAGTTATCGGGGGCGCATCGAGGTGATTGCCTGAATCTGCGCGCGGCAGGTGTCACTCCGGAGGGACTCGGTGCGCCCGGGAGGACTCGAACCTCCAACCTTCTGATCCGTAGTCAGACACTCTATCCACTTGAGCTACGGGCGCTCAGGGTCGGTAAGTCTATCAACCCTTTCGCGCACCGTTCTGCCCCTGCCCCGAGGGGCGTACGGCCCTGCAGCCCGGCGCGCGCCACCGGGCTGCAGACGGACGCAGGGTCCCGGTCGGCCTAGGCAAACCACCCTCCGGAATACGGGGCGCGCGCCCGTTGGTTAACAAGGAGACGCACCCCGCGATCTGCCGAATCCACCGGGGACGTGGATTCGGCAACACATCGGCTCTCCCAGGAGGTCCAATGCTCGGAGGAGTTCTCCGCCGGTCACCCGTTCGGTCGGCCCTGACCGTCGCCGTAGCGACCCTGTTGCTGGCCGGAACGGCCTGTACTTCAGCGAGCAAACCGGTGACGCTCAGCGTCACCCTGTCGGAGTTCAAAGTCGCGGCTCCGGCCACCGCGCCCGCGAACCGCCCGCTGCAGTTCAACATAAAGAACGCCGGCAGCGCCGCCCACGTACTGTCCCTGGTTGCCAACGGGAAGACTTACGCGACGCCCGAGATCGGCCCCGGCCTGTCCGGCAAGCTTGCTGTGCCCGCGCTCCCCGCGGGCCGGTACAAGCTCTTCTGCAGCCTCCCCGGCCACCGCGAGGCGGGCATGGAAACGTCGCTGCTAGTGGGATCGGGCGTCGCTGCGGCCGCATCCTCGATGACATCCGACGAGGTAGATGCCGCCCACGAAGCCGGAGTGAATGCCTTCCCCGCCAAGACCGGAGTCATGGGCAACCAGGTCCTGAAACCCCGCATCCAGAACGGCCGCAAGATCTTCGACATCACTCCTAAAGCCGTCCGATGGGAGGTTTCACCCGGCGAGTTCATCGACGGATACGGCTACAACGGCCAGATCCCCGGGCCACAAATCCACGTGAAGACGGGCGACAAGATCCGCGTCGTGCTGCACAACGAACTGCCGGAGTCGACCACGATCCATATGCACGGCATCGAGTTGCCCAACGCGATGGACGGGGTCCCCTATCTCACGCAGCCGCCGGTGAAGCCCGACGAGTCGTTCAATTACGAGTTCACGGTCGCCGATCCCCCGGGAACCTACATGTATCACTCGCATCACAACGCCACGTTCCAAGTCGGACGCGGTCTGTTTGGCGCGATGATCGTCGATGAGCCGAAGAAGACCGTGGACGTCGACGAGACGATCATGATGTCGGACGGGGACTTGGGATTCCTGCTGAACGGCAAGAGCTTCCCCGCCACGTCGCCCATCACATCCAAACTGGGACAGCGTGTCCGTATCCGCCTCATCAACGCCGGCCAGTTGATGCACCCGATGCACCTTCACGGCATCCACTTCAAGGTCGTCGCCAAGGACGGACGGCCGCTGGAGTCTCCATACCTGGCCGACACACAGGCAGTTGCTCCCGGGGAGACCTGGGACGTGGAGTTGACCACTTCTCTAACAGGGAAGTGGGCATTCCACTGTCACATCCTTCCCCACGCCGAATCCGAACACGGGATGCATGGGATGGTCACGGCGCTGATCGTCTCATAGCCCGCCGGAACGACGAAGCCGGGGCCCTGCACCCAGAAGATGCGGGGCCCCGGCTCGTATCCGCGGAGGCGGAGCGATTCGAACGCTCGAGGGGGCTAACCCCCAACGGGATTAGCAATCCCGCGCCATAGACCTGACTAGGCGACGCCTCCCGGTGATGCGGGGGCATTCTACCGGACGCAGCGTGCGGCACCGAGATCGAACAAGCGGTGGGGGGGTCCTGAGCGCCGATCGCTGGTTTGGACGCCTCCGGGCGCGCGGCTAGAATCCCCGCAGACATGGAGACCAGAAAAAGATGAGACTTCGCCTTTTCCCTCAGGAACCAGCCTTCTTCGATCTGTTCAATAAGAGCGCGGAAAACGCGGTCGAAGGAGCCAAGCTCTACCTGGGCATGCTCGACAACTACGACGACCCTCGCACATCCGCCAAGCGCATCCGCGAGCGCGAGCACCGCGGGGACGAACTCACTCACGAGATCATCCGCAACCTGAACACAACGTTCGTCACGCCGCTGGACCGGGAAGACATCCACGCGCTGGCGACCGGCCTGGACGACATCATGGACTTCATCGAGGCCGCGGCGGACATGTTCATCCTCCACGGCATCGAGAAGCCCACAATGCTGGTCCGCGAGCAGGCCCTCATCCTGGTTCGCATCTGCGAGGCGGTTTCGGACGGAGTTCGAAACCTGCGGAAGTTCAAGGACCTCGAACGGTATTGGGTGGAGATCAACTCCATCGAGAACGAAGGCGATCAGGTCTACCGGCGCGCGGTTGCGGAGCTGTTCAAGGGAGACACCGGGGCCATTGAAGTGTTGAAATGGAAAGAGATCTACGAACACACCGAGGCGGCGGTCGACGCAGCTGAGAAGGTTGCCAACATCCTCGAGTCGATCGTCCTGAAGCATGCGTAGCCCGACCATTTCGCACCGCTCATGCTGCTAGCTTCCGTTGTATTCATCATCGCGGTCGCACTCTTCTTCGACTACTCCAACGGGTTCCACGACGCTGCGAACTCGATCGCCACGGTCGTGTCGACGCGCGTGCTCACGCCGCGCATGGCGGTCATCTGGGCGGCCTCGTTCAACTTCATCGCATTCATGGTCTTCGGGACCAAGGTAGCCAACACCGTCGGAAAGACGGTAGATATCGGCCGCTTCCCTGATGTCGTGTCGCCTGCGGTGATCTTCGCGGCGCTACTCGGCGCAATCTTCTGGAACCTGACGACGTGGCGGCTCGGACTTCCGACGTCATCGTCGCACGCGTTGATCGGCGGGTTCGCGGGATCGGCCGTCGCAAAGGCCGGCTTCCACGTGTTGAACGCCGAGACAATCGAAAAGACGGCGTTGTTCATCGTCGTGAGTCCGATCTTCGGGTTTGTTCTCGGTTTCATCATCATGCTGGCGATGCTGTGGATCTTCCGCCGATCGAACCCCGGCAAGGTCGACGGATGGTTCCGCAAGCTGCAGCTCGTATCGGCGGCGGCGTACTCGCTCGGCCACGGTGGAAACGACGCTCAGAAGACGATGGGGATCATCGCCGCTCTCCTGGTCGGCGCCGGCTACATGGATCTTCGTCCGGACGGCAGCTTGCCGGTGGAGTTGTGGATCGTGCTGGCGGCGCACGCGGCGATCGCGCTCGGAACGCTCTCGGGCGGCTGGCGGATCGTCAAGACGCTGGGAAGCAAGATCACCAAGCTCAAGCCCGTCGGCGGATTCTCCGCCGAAACTGCCGCCGCAACATCCCTCTTCTTCGCAACACACCTGGGGATCCCGGTTTCCACAACCCACACGATCACGGGCTCGATCGTCGGAGTAGGTTCGACGCAGCGCCTTTCGGCAGTCCGCTGGGGCGTCGCCGGACGCATCGTGTGGGCATGGATCATCACGATTCCAGCCGCGGGATCCGTCGCATTCCTTAGCTACAAAATCATCTCGCTGTTCTCCTGAGAGATCACCGGCTTGCCCGCTTTCTCGGGCGCTTCCGGCCATGGCGAAACCAGGGCACTCCATAAGACTAGTCCGAATGTCGCGGCCGAATGCCCGCAACGTGAGACGCCTGCCCCATGCCCGCGGCATCTATCACCCCTAACATTGGGAGAGATACTCGACCGATCTCGCCATGGATACGTCACCCGAAATCGATCCAACGAGCCGCGTGTCGCGACTCGTTGAGCGCGCATTCCCGCCGAGCTATCCGGACGGACCTCTCGCGCACCTGTCCTCCCTAGCCGTGTGGCTGCGCCCCGCGTTCTGCTCCCTCGTGATCGCAGTGGCATTGGCGTTTCCCGACGTCTTCCCGCATCGACAAGCATTCCTGGGCGTCATCTTGATCGTCTTGCTCCCATACGCTCTCGCCACCACCGCTCTCGGACGGTACAAACTCACTCCGGTGTACAGGGCGCTGACGCTCGCAGGAGACCTCGGCGTCGTCTTCGCGTTCGACTACTCCGTTCCCGAGACCCACTTCACAACTCTCTTCGCCTACGCGCTGATCGTTACCTACGCGGCATCGAGCACGGGAGCGGGGGTCAGTTCCGCGGTGGCGATCGTGGCAGTAGGCATGGCGGTTGCAACGAACGCGCGCGCCGGAACGTTCAGAGTCGACCCCTATGCGATGTCCTGCTTCGGCGTCGTGCTCGGCACAACTGTCTTGATCGTTCAGGCGTCCACGCGTGAGTTGCGAACACAACTCACCCACCAGGCGCGGGTGCAGGTGTCGACGCTGTCGCACGAGCTGAGGACTTCGCTGACGGCAATCGACGGGTTCACTCGAACTTTGATCGAAAGGTGGAACGACGTCGACTACCCCACGGGCAGGGTCTTCCTCGAGCGCATCACGTCGAACACCTCGGAGATGGAGCAACTCGTCGCGCGCATGCTCGAGTTGTCGCGCATTGAAGAGGGCGCCTGGGCCCCTAAGGGAGCGAATGAACGTCTCCGGCCGGCCGTCGAGACACTCGCGCAGACACTCGCGCCGACACTGACGGATCACTCCCTCACCATCGACATCGACGCGGACCTCAGCGTCCGCGTCGATCCGTTTGCGCTCCGTCGCGTCCTGGGCAATCTATTGACGAACGCGGCCAAGTTCTCTCCCGCGGGAGCGCCAATCGATGTACGGGCGCGCCCGCATGGCGACGACGTCGAGATCACCGTCACCGATCGCGGACCCGGAATCCCGGACTCCGACCGTGAGCGGATCTTCAATCCCTACTACCGCGGGTCCGGCGAGCGCCGCACCGTCGGCACGGGTTTGGGACTCCTGCTCGCACGGCGCTACGTCGAATCCGAGGGTGGCCGTATCCGGGTGGACCCGGGAACAGGCGGCGGATCAGTCTTCACGGTCACATTGCCGACCGCGGAATCGGTCCCCGCCCGTGCAAAGAAGCGCCATGCGTGACGGCCGGCAGGCCCTCTTACCCGTGTCCCAAAACATCCCGGCCGCGACGAAACGAAGGCATTCCATGGGGCTAGTCCTAATGCCCTCGGAAGAAGGCCCTCGGGTCCGAAAGCCGGGAATTGGAGGCGTTTGCCTCATGCCTACGACGCCCGCCTGCCGTACCGTCAGGGGAGTTCGGCCCGTCGGCTCTCGCCATGGACACGCCATTCAAAACAGCTTCAACGAGCCACATCTCGCGGCTCGTTGATCATGCCTTCCCGCCGAGCTATCCGGACGGACCTCTCGCGCATGTCTCCACACTCGCCTTGTGGCTGCGCCCCATGTTCGGCGTTCTCTCGGTTGCGGCGGGCTTGGCGTTTTCGAGCATATTTCCACATCAGGGGACATTCCTGCGCATCGTGGGAATCGTCTTGCTCCCATATGCTCTTGCCACCGCCGCGCTCGGACGGTACAAGCTCGCGCCGACGTACCGGGCACTGACGATCTTGGGAGACCTCGGCGTCGTCTTCGCGATTGACTACTGCGTTCCTGAAACCCACCTCACGGCCCTCTTCGGCTACGCGCTGATCGTCACATACGCAGCATCGAGCACAGGGACGGAAGTCAGCTCAGCGACGGCGATCGGAGCAATCGGCCTGACGTCAATGGCGAACACGCGCGCCGGAGCATCCCACCTCGATCCACAAGCACTCGTCTTCTTCGGCGTTGTGCTCTGCGCGATGGTCTTGCTTGTCAACACATCAACGCGTGAACTGCGCTCGCAACTCACTCACCAGACACGAATGCAGGTGTCGGAACTGTCGCACGAGCTGAGAACTTCGCTGACGGCGATCAACGGATTCGCGCAGACTCTGATTGCGCGGTGGGACGACATCGACGGTCCCGCCGGCAGGTTCTTCCTCGAGCGCATCACGTCGAACACTTCGGAGATGGAGCAACTTGTCGCGCGCATACTTGAGTTGTCGCGCATCGAAGAGGGAGCCTGGGTTCCACAGGCCTCGAACGAGCGTCTCCGGCCGACCGTCGAAGCACTCGTGCAGACACTCGCGCCGGCGCTGGCGGACCACTCCGTCGTCATCGACATCGATGCGAACACCAAGGCCCGCGTCGATGCATTTGCGCTACGTCGCGTCCTGGGGAACCTTTTGACCAACGCGGCCAAGTTCTCTCCGCCGGGAGCTTCCATTGAGGTGCGCGCGCGCCCGCACCCCGATCACGTCGACGTCACCGTCGCAGACCGCGGACCCGGGATTCCAGACTCCGACCGTGAGCGGATCTTTGATCCCTACTACCGCGGGTCCGGCGAACGGCGCACGGCCGGGACGGGTCTGGGGCTCCTGCTCGCCCGGCGCTACGTCGAAGCAGAGGGTGGCCATATCCGGGTGGACCCGGGAACAGGCGGCGGATCAGTCTTCACGGTCACGTTGCCGACCGCGGAGTCCGTCCCCGCCCGGGCGAAGAAGCGCCATGCGTGACGGCCGTCCGACCTAACTCGCGAGAGAATCCAGTGCGGCGCGGATGCGCTCCGACGCCTCGGACGCAACGCTCTTGAGATCGGACTCGCCGGCGAAGGTCGCCATGATGTTTGGATCCAGCGCCTCGATCCGGATTCCGCCGCCGCGCGCGCGCACAACGACCGTGCACGGAAGCAGCAGCCCGATCTGCCGGTCGGCTTCAAGCGCACGGTAGGCCAGAGATGGATTGCAGGCGCCGAGGATGACGTATGGCTCGACTTCTTCGCCAAGCTTCTCCTTCATCGTCGCGCTGATGTCGATCTCGGTGAGGATCCCGAACCCTTGCGCTTTGAGGGCTTCCTTGACCTTCGGGACGGCATCTTCGTAGGACATAGCGGTATCGATCGCGAACGCGTGTTCCATGAACTCTCCTTTGGCGTGTGGCCCACCATCGGTAACGCCGCGCGCGCGCCGGATCTTCCTGCTAGGTCCCGAACTCACCGCGCATTGCCTGGGCCGAGCGCGCGGCCAGCGCCGGCACGACCTTCTCGAGTTGGGCGAACGTCGGATGATCGCCGACGCCGCCGAGGAACCGGCGGAAAGACCCCTCCATGATGATGGCGATCTTCCAGCCGGCGAGCGCCACGTACCACAGCACGTCCTCGACCGGTGCACCCGTGGCCTTCGCGTAGTGGGCCAACAAGTCCGTCCGACGCGGGAACCCCTCAAGGTTCGTCACCGACGTGACCTTGAGCCCAAGCGCCGAATCCCCGGGATCAAGCCAGAAGTAGAGCATCCACCCAAGGTCGGCCAGCGGATCGCCGATCGTTGACATCTCCCAGTCAACAACGCCGATCAGCTTCACCGGTGACTCCGGAGCAAAGATCACGTTGTCGAGCTTGTAGTCGCCGTGAACGATGGTCACTGGGCGCGCCTTCGGCACGTTGGCCCCGAGCCACTCGCCGACCTCGGTGATGTCGGGCTGGTCGCGGAACTTCGCCAGTTCCCAGAGTTGGTACATGCGCCGTAACTGCCGCTGGAGGTATCCGTCGGGTTTGCCGAACCCTTCGAGTCCCGCCGCGCGCCAGTCCACCGCGTGGAGCGCCACGAGCGTCTCTACGAGCTGCTCGCCCATGCGCGCGCGATCCCGCAGTGAAGACAACGGCTCGGGAATCTCGGTACGCACTACATGCCCGTTGAGTTTGCGCATCAGGTAGAACGGCGCGCCTATCACGGCCTTGTCCTCGCAGAGCACGACGGGCTCGGGGACGGGCACCGGCGCACCCGCGCGCGCCAGCGCCGACATAACGCGGAACTCCCGAGTCACGTCGAACGCGGTCGGCGGCAGATCCCCGCGCGGCGGCCGGCGCAGAACGACATCCCACCCATCGCCGCGAACCAGGAACGTCAGACACGACTGGCCCTCACCGAGTCGCTCCAGCGTGAACTCGCCGGGGAACTCCGGCGCGCGCTCGGCAAGGAACGCCGCCAAACCCGCCGGATCGACCAACTCGGCGATGTTGCCCGGCTCGCCGCTCACAGGATCTCTACTTCGCCGCGGCCGCGAAGGCGTCGATGTAGCGCTTCAGTTCCCGGCGCGCGATGACCATCTCGTGCACTTCGTCGGGACCGTCGGCGATGCGCAAGGTGCGCGCGGCGGCCCACATCGAAGCAAGTGGGAAGTCGTTGGAAACGCCGGCGCCGCCGTGGATCTGAATCGCGCGGTCGATCACGCGCAGCGCAACGTTGGGCGCGACGACCTTGATCGCCGAGATCTCAATGCGCGCGCCCTTCTTGCCGACGGTGTCCATCAGCCACGCGGCCTTGAGCGTCAGCAATCGCGCCTGTTCGATCTCCATGCGCGATTCGGCAATCGCCTGCTGCACGACTCCCTGGCGTGCGAGTTCCTTGCCGAAGGCGACGCGAGTGAGCGCGCGCGCGCACATCAAGTCGAACGCTCGCTCAGCCATTCCGATCGCGCGCATGCAGTGATGAATGCGCCCCGGTCCGAGCCGCGCCTGCGCAATGTGGAATCCGTCACCTTCTTCGCCGAGCATGTTCTCCGCGGGAACGCGCACGTCTTCGTAAACGATCTCCGCGTGTCCGTGGCCGGTGTTGAATCCGAATACCGGCGTTGAGCGAACGATCTTCACGCCGGGCGTGTCCAGCGGTACCAGGATCATGCTCTGCTGACGGTAGGTGTCGGCATCAGGATTGGTAATGCCCATCACGATCGAAATCTTGCAGCGGTCGTCGGCCGCGCCGCTCGACCACCACTTGCGGCCGTTGATCACGTAGTGGTCCCCGTCGCGCGCGATGCTGGTGCGAATGTTGCGCGCGTCCGAACTCGCGACGTCGGGCTCGGTCATCGAAAAGCACGACCGGATCTCCCCTTCGAGCAGCGGCTCGAGCCACTGCTTCTGCTGCTCCGGTGTTCCGAACTCGACCAGGATCTCCATGTTCCCGGTGTCGGGCGCGGCGCAGTTGATCGCCTCAGGAGCGATGTGACTGCGACCGGTGATCTCGGCAAGCGGCGCGTACTCAGTGTTGGTGAGTCCGGCGCCCCAACGCTCTTCGGGCAAGAACAAGTTCCAAAGGCCGCGCGCGCGCGCCTCCTTCTTCAGTTCTTCCATGATCGGAGGATGGAAATGCGGATTACCGGACGCCAGAACCTGTTCCATGTAGACGGGCTCGGCCGGATAGACCTTCTCGTCCATGAACGAAAGCAACTTGGCGCGCAACTCTTCGACCTTCGGGGTGAACGCAAAGTCCATCGTGTGCTCCCTCTCCTCAAGCGACGTGCTGGATTGGAACACACGCGGCGCGCGCGCGACAAACGACGCTCAGCCCTCGATCAGAGCGATGTGTACCGAGGTGGGTCCGTGTACGCCCATGGTGATGATCTGCTCGATGTCGCCGGAGCGACTCGGACCGGTGATGAAGACGAGATTCGAGGGAAGGGCGCGCGCGCCCAGAGAGCGCAACACGTCGCCGGGAGTCGCCACCAGACGCTCCGCCGGAAGCACGCACAGATGCACGCGGGGCAGCAGGCTGACCGCGCGCCCTCCGGTTGCCGAGGAGTCCTGCACGACCGACCCGGTAGCCGCGACGCCGAACACCGCGCTCGTAACCCCGAGGTCGGCTTCCAGTGCCGCTTCACGTGAGTAGTCGGAAACCGCGACCCCGAGCTCGGCAAGGATCGCTCCGGCCGCGCGCGCCTCAGGCTCACGAGACACAACCGCCGTCCGCACTTTCTCTTCCTCGATGAACGCGGCGAGGAACTCGGCCGTCAGCGCCGGCATCCGCGTGGGGCGCGCGGCAACGTACTGGGCCGCACCGACGAACGCGGCACGCAGGTCGGTCGGATCCAAAGACGTAAAACGGATCTCGGGGACCGGGCCGCCAAGCGGCGGCAGCGGATGCGCCGGGTTCTCCGGCACTCCACCCGACAACGCCACGCGCAAGCGTCCGAGAAACTCGGCGCGGTTTCCGAACTCAGACATCGCCGCGCTCCCACATCTGATGGAACGTTCGCTGCGGCGGCTCGGGGATCTCCCGGCCGGCCGCCCAGCGCGACACGCCTGGGAGACGCGCCGCCAACTTGGTGAACCGTCGGCCGAACGTGGGCAACGCGGTCGTCGCGCGGAACAACGCGGGACGACTCCAGGCGCGCGCCCACGCATTCCAACCCCGTCGGGTCGAAGCATCCGCATCCGCCGCGTTGCGCCGGCGATGCGCCAGCAACAGGTCTTGAAGCGGAATCCCGACGGGACAGGCATCCATGCACGCACCGCACAACGACGACGCGTTCGGGAGTTCCCGTGTCTGCTCGTCCGGGAACAGCAGCGGCGTAAGGACCGCGCCGACCGGTCCGGCGTACACCGACCCGTAGGCGTGGCCGCCGATCTGCCGGTACACCGGGCACGCACCCAGGCAAGCGCCGCAGCGGATGCAGGCGAGGATCTCATGGAACTCCGTGCCCAGGATCCTCGAACGACCGTTGTCCAAGATCACCAAGTGGAACTCGTCGGGACCGTCGGCCTCGCCCTCGCGCCGCGGCCCGGTGATGATGCTCGTGTACGAAGTCAGCGGTTGCCCGCTCGCCGAACGACCCAACAGAGCAAGCATCAGATCCAGTTGCGCGGTCGTGGCAACCACGCGCTCCATCCCCATGATCGCGACGTGCACACGCGGCAGCGACGTCGCCATGCGGCCGTTGCCCTCGTTGGTGACCAATGCCACCGAACCGGTTTCAGCGACGCCGAAGTTCGCTCCCGAGATCCCCATGTCCGCACGGAGGAACTCCTCGCGGAGTTTGCGGCGCGCGAAAGCCGCGAGCCACTCCGGGTCGGTCTGCATCTCCTCGCCATCGGCGACTTGGCCGAGGATCTCTGCGACTTGGTGACGGTCCAAGTGCAACGCCGGAGCGATGATGTGGCTCGGTGTCTGCCCCGCCAGTTGGATGATCCACTCACCGAGGTCGGTCTCGACGACCTTGCGCCCCGCCGATTCCAGGACCTCATTCAACTTGATTTCTTCAGTCACCATCGACTTGGACTTCACTATCGTTCGTGCGTCGTGGCGTGCAGCGACGGCCTCGACGTACGCCGTCGCTTCCTCCGCGGTCGCCGCCCAACAAACGGTGCCGCCGTTTGCGACGACGTTGTCGGCAAGTTGCTCCAACACTGCCGGCAGGTTCGCGAGGATCTCGGCGCGCACGGCGCGCGCGGCGCGGCGAAGCCCCTGGGCATCTTCCAAGCCGGCAAGCCCGATCGCGCGACCGAGAGTGAATCGATCAGTGGCTCCGCGCAGCGCGACGCGCAGGCGGTCGTCGGCGATCGCGGTGGTGGCGCGCGCGCGCAGCGTCTTGTCGGAAGTCAAAGCACCGCTCATGACGGCAACGCTCCCGCAAGAAACTCCGCGATGTGACGCACCTTGACCCCGCGGCCTTCGCGCATCGCTCGGCTGCGCATGTGCAACAAGCACGACCCGTCGGCTCCGACAACCACGTCGGCGATTCCCTCCAGCGACGCGAGTTTGTCGTCGGCCATCGCCACCGAGATCTCCGGCATCTTCACCGCGAAGGTTCCACCGAAACCGCAGCACCGCTCCGCCGCCGGCCAGTGCACGACGTCGCACCCGTCCACGCGTCTGAGCAACGCCTCGGGCTGAGCCTTCACGCCCAACTCGCGCTGCATGTGGCACGAGTGGTGATACGCGACCTTCACCGGTTCGGCGAGCACGAACGCCGGCAACTCTCGGGTCACAAGGAACTCGGTCAGTTCGAAGGTTCGCGCGGCGAGGTCGCGCGCGCGCGCAGCCGCCGACGAATCCCCGGCCTCCTCGAACATCTGCGGCCAGTACGTCCGCATCATCGTTGCGCAGGATCCCGCCGGAACGACCACCGCGTCGGCACTGGACGCGTCCAACGCATCCAAACTCGCGCGCGCCACCTCCGCCGCTTGCGCCGCAAACCCCGCGTTCCACGCCGGTTGACCGCAACAGGTCTGCGCGCGCGGCACCGTCACGTGACACCCGACCGCGCGCAACAGTCGAACCGACGCGACGCCGACCTCGGGCGCCAGCGCGTCCACCATGCACGTTGCGAACAAAGAGACCTTCACGCGCGATCCACTCCCCACCGACTCCGCTGCATGCTACCCGGGCGGCAACGCAACAAGCGACCGCGGAAGGGATCCGCCCCCGCCCGGCGAACTCAACCGGCACGAGAGCACGTCGGTCACCCAAGGGAGTCGCCCCATGTCTTTCAGACGCCACCCCCGGCAATCAACGTCCCGCCGCCGCGCAATTCCCGCTGCGGCGCTCACGCTTTCATTGGTCGCAACCGGGATTGCCGCGGCCGACTCCGGTGATCCGCTCGTCGTGGCGCGCGCGCGCATCTTCGGAATCGAGAACGTCGATGCGACCGGCAACGTACGCTCAGACCGCGTCATCCTGTCCTGGTTCGGCGTGAGCAACTTCGCGATGGCGATCGGCGGACACGTTGTCCTCCTCGACGCATGGATACCAAAGGGCGAATATTCCGGCTACGTTCCCATCTCGCCGCAAGAGCTGGCGGCGCTAAGCCCTGAAGCAATCTTCGTCGGCCACTCACATTTCGATCACCTCGCCGACGCAGGCTTGATCATCGAGGCCTCCGATCCGGTCATCGTCGGGACGCCGGAACACTGCGCAGCCGCGAGAAGCTTCACCGAGCATCCAGTGCGCTGTGAAGAGATCGCGACGTCCAGCCCCGGAGACATGGCCGAGATCTCGACGCTCGGGCCGGACGTCGACATCACGGTGGTGCGTCACGTTCACTCCGGCGCGAAACCGGCCGACACCACCGACCCGCACGCTCCGCTCCTGCCCCCGACGGATCCAGGTGCAGTCCTCAATCACCCGCCGTCGCCCGCGGACTCGCTCCACACGCTCTCGCACCTGCCGGATCCGGAAGGCGGGTCGCTGTTGTATCAATTCCGCATCGGCAACTTCTCGCTCACCTGGCACGACTCAACCGGCCCGCTGAAAGAGGACGCCCCTGAGGTTTTCAACACGCTGCGCGCGCTCCCCCCGACCGACGTTGAACTCTCGGCGATCATGGGGTTCGACCAGTTCACCAACGGCCTGCGCGACCCGCGCATGTATACCGAAGCGCTTGAGCCCAAGCTGCTGGTTCCCGAGCACCACGACAACTGGGCGCCGCCGGTTACCTCGCGAGGCGAGAACTACAGGCCGGCCCTCGAGGCCGAACTTGCCAAGATCCCTGCCGATAGTCGACCCGCACTTCGGTTCATCTCTGACCCACAGGACTACGTGCGCCCCGAGGTGCTGACGTTCGAAGTCGGAAACGCAGCCTGGGACTGACGCTGTGCGGCGCGCTTACGCCGCGTGCCGCACAGCCCCGCGACGACCGGCGCGGCGTTTCAACACCTGCGGCGGCGTGAACCCGAAGTACAGCAGCGGTGCAGATGCGAACACGAAGGCTTGGTTGAGCAGAATGATCCAGAGAATCACGCTGCTGCTCGGCCGACCGATCAGCACGCGCGGCACGATCCCAGACGCGACGAACAGCACCAGGAATCCCGCCGACGTTGTCAGCATCCGGGCGCGCGCCGGCTGCGAAACGCGTACAGCATAAACGCCGAACGAAACCGCGAGAACCCCGAAACCGATCGCCAGGTAGATGTACAGCGCCTTGACGAAGAAAACGAAATCCATCGGGTTGTTGACGTCCACCGAAGTGATCTGGCCGTTCACCAATGCGATGTCGGGTCGCTCAATCGCCGACAACGCAGCCATCACTACCGTTCCGGCGACGGCCAAGGCGCGCGCCCACGCCGGGAAGCGAATGAAGTCCGAGAGGAACAGCAAGAACGCATAGAGTCCAAGGACCACCAAGACCGGCGTGATGATCCGCGCGGCTTGGGGAGGAAAGAGCCGCGCGGCACTGGATGGGTAAACACGAGCCACGATCACCCCGGCAAGAATCGCGGCCCCAAACAAGGCCATTGCCCAAGCGAGGTGCGCCTCGGCGCGCTCACGCTGCCGCCGCCACAAAGAAAAGGTCGTCAACGCGAGCCCAATAAAAGCCGCCGCCGACAACCACTGGAAGACTTCCCGTCCGGTTTCCATGCTTGCGAGCCTAGGTCGATCGGTTCGTGCGGTCTATAGCCCGTTCGGGGCAAATGCCTGCGCAGTCCCACCGCTCGACGGCACAGGGATCAGCCCCCTCGAAGACGGCCTGCGAGGTCCGGCACGGGGAAGGCCACAAAGGCTTTTCCGATCTTGCGCTGCAAGAGAAGCTCTCTCTTCGCGAGGTCCATCAGGTAAAGCGCGGTCTCGTAGACGACGTTGTGGCTTCTCCGTGCGACCCCAGCCAACCGGCGACACCAGGAAGGGGGGCGACTCCTAATCATCTACCAACTGTTGCGGAACTCGTAGGTGCGCGGCAACGCCCACACGTCGGGCCAAGCCCTCACGGCATCAGTCCCCGACTGGATTGCCCATGGGAATCCGCGCGGCCCGGACAAGGAAACGGCACGCCTCTGCCGAACGGAGTCCGGGGGACTGAGGACTATGCTGGCCAGGCGGGCCGCCAAAGCCCGGGGAGTCAAAGCGATGGATGGAATGATCTTGCTGGTCGCAGAGGGTTCCTCGCCCAGATGCAGCAGGCTGCACGCTCGGTCGGGACCAACCGACGGACTTTTTCAGGTCCGCAGAAACAGAAGTTAGCCCGCTTCGTCGGGCAGAAGGTGAAGCCAGAATGAACATCTTTATGATTTGTCCTGTGAGAAACGCATCTCAGGAAACTGTGGACGGAATCCTGGCAGAGGTCGCATCGTTGGAACTGGCTGGACACTCGGTCTATTATCCGGCCAGAGACACCCCGCAAGATGACCCGACAGGGCTTGAGATTTGCAAGACAAATCGGCGGGCGATCGAACTAGCCGACGAAGTTCACATCATCTGGGACGGCGAAAGCATGGGGTCGATCTTTGACCTGGGCGTTGCGTTCGCTCTCAGGAAGAAGATTGTCCCTGTCGTCGGACGTTTCCCCGCCATGAGCCGCGCTAAGTCGTTTCAGAACATGGCGTATACGTGGCAGGAGTATGGCGCGGGCTAACTAATCGCTGCACCTGACGCGGCAGCGCCGCGCAGGTGGGCTCAACCGTTGGGCGACGAGGACGGGGAGAACATGGCGATCGCGGTTTCCGCGTGGTTCGACATGCAAACGGAATCCAGGGTCCGTGACATCTGGTGGACGCTCGCTGAGGCGGGGCTCGCACGGACCCTGCACGACGGCCCTTACCGCCCACACGTAACGTTGGCGGTCTATGACGCCATCGACCGCCGGGAGTTCACGGCCACGCTTCGTGCGCGGCTCTCCGCCCTGGAGCCATTCCCGGTCGTGTTCTCGGGACTCGGCGCTTTCTTGAACAAACCCCCCACCCTCTTCTTGGGCGTGACCCAGTCCAAGCGCCTCCGTCAGATTCACCTCGGCGTCCATGAGTTGCTCGCCGCTGTCGGTAGCGGGCCAGTTGCCTACCATCTGCCGGATTCGTGGAATCCGCACTGCAGCCTTGCCCTCGAACTGCCCGGCGCTGCGTTTCCCCGGGCCGTCGAGTTGCTCAGTACACTCGCCCTTCCGTTCGACGGGATGGTGGACCGCGTTGGGATCATCGATACGCCGGCTGAGGTTGAACTTGAGGTCCTGCCGCTGGGAGCCGCGCAGTCACCTCCTAACACCGCGATCAGCCGCCGGCCCACCTCGCAAGCCGCGGCTGATCGCGAGCGTCAGACGAACGAGGCGTGATGACGAAGAAAGACGATGGCCTACTGGATCTGTTAGCGGAGTTCCCTCGGTGGGTCAGCGCCCTCATTGCGGGAACCGCCTACGTGCTCCTTCGATTCATCCTTCCGACCACGGGTTCAGACAATGCGCCGGTCCGGACCTGACTCCAGGTTGCTCCCCAGGTAGCTCTGCCCGTCGCGCTGATCTTCCTGCTGCCGGCGGCCGCGTCACAGTCAACGGCGTGGCGCCGGCGACGGTTGCTGGTGCGCGAAGTAGCGTCGCGCGCGCCAGGCCGCGACCCCGGCAGCCGACGACTCCGAAACTTCGGCTGGATAAGTCCCTTCACCCGGCCGGCGCGCGCGATCAGATCAAAGGCGACGGCGTCTGGTCGGGAGTGCTCTCCGTCGGGGAAGGAGACGGCGACGGCTCGGGAGCGGTGGGCGTTGGTGAGGGCGTCGGCGACGAGCCGGTTGGGGAAGGGGAAGGGCTTGGGGCCGGGCGGACTTCGAAGGCCGACCAGCCGGTTTGCTCGCTGCCACCCGGCGAACCGCAGCGACCGATCGCATGCACGTTCATGACCCACCGGCCCTCGGCGGGCACCTTCCACCGGAGCTTCTTCACCACCCGGCCGCCCGTCCTGGTGAGGCCCGGGGGTGGACGGTCGGATTGGCACTGGATGATGGTGGGATCCGGATCGCGCTTGACGCTCATCGTGATGGCGCAGCAATAAGGGTCATCCCGGTCCGCGGCTTCGACCGAGATGGTCACGATCTGCCCGATGACCGGCTCGGGATCGTCGATGCTAAACGTGGTCGCGATGAAGCGGTTGCCGTCGATTCCGGTACCGGGCGGCAAGTACATGTGAGCGCACGGGTTGTCCGTGCCGTCGATACAACCGGGAGCGTCGTGAATCCACGAGGACGGCCATGTTTGGTCGGTCTCTCCGGGACCACCCCGCCGATCCCGGGACGGAGGTCGACTCGGGCGCGAGGATGACGTCGGGCGCGCTTCGGGGGCTTGGGATTCGCCCGTGCTCCCGAGCGGGCCGGCCGGCCGGCCGGATTCCGGGGAGCGCACGAACCCCCAACCACCCATCGCACCGGCAGCAAGCACAGCGGCCCACAACAGCGCCGTCACGCGACGGGTCGAGAACACGCTGCGGGCGCGGGCCACAAGCTGTCCGAGATGTTGGCCTCTGGTCATTGAATCCCCCAGAAAATGATCGGCACATGGATCCAACGCCTAAAGGCCGCAAATGCTGCGAGGTGGACCCGGCGGGTTAGAAACAACTCACCAGCGGAGGGCGAGGGACTCGAACCCCCATAGCGCCTCTCAGCGCGTCAGCGGTTTTCAAGACCGCCCGGTTGCCAGTTACCGTAGCCCTCCAGAAGCCCCAGCCTACCGGACCGAAACGCTTGGCCGACTGGTGCGTTGATACAAGCGTGAGGCGAAACGGCCGCGGGTCTGCCGCGCGCGCGCTGCTCGGTGCCGCGTGCGTGGTTCTGCTCGTCACTCCGGCTCAGGCCGCGCGCGCGCCGTCGCTTCGGTTAGGCAAGGCGGATTGCCCTCTGATCGCGGTCCCGACCGCAGGCAAGTTGCCGGTCGGCACGGGCACCTGCCCCGGCGTCCGGCCCGGCGCTTTGGTGGAGACCCCAATCGGGTACTGCACCCTGAACTTCGTCTTCCGCGACAGCGACAACCGCGTCTACGTCGGCACCGCCGGACACTGCGTCCTCGGCAAGGGTCCGATCCAGCAAGACGCAGGCGAGTCGGTTTGGAAGACCGGTGGTCCATGGGCAAAGGACTCCACCGGCCGGGTGATCGGCAGTTTCGTCTACGCGGTTCTGCAAAGCCCCAAAGACTTCGCGCTGATCCGGCTGAACACCGGAATCACCGCAAACCCGCAGATGTGCTTCTTCGGAGGCCCGACGGGAATCAACACATCCACCAAAGGACCGGCGCTCATGCGTCACTTCGGCAACGGTCTGGGCATCGGCGACGTGCTGCCGGCGCGCACCGCGGTGGCGCCTTCGATGTCGTCGGTCGA
>Ga0265292_1001037_pt1 | contig 27798 bp, 8 predicted proteins | sample Munlanlewell296A_FD_189080 | JGI IMG/M metagenome (GOLD analysis project Ga0265292, IMG submission 189080) | Leachate microbial communities from a municipal landfill in Southern Ontario, Canada - Leachate well 296A | ecosystem: Engineered > Solid waste > Landfill > Unclassified | place: Canada... | reverse complement strand
CGCCGCCCCAGTCTGAGGTAGAGACATTGGCGAAGGAGTATTTTACTTTCATTCCACGAGCATCGGCGTAGGCAGCTTCAGTTGTTGGGCCTTGTGTGCTAATAGTGCTGTTATCTGGTGTAATTCCGTTGCCAAAGGTATAGTAGCCGGAAGCTTCGGGGGTGAAATTGCCAACCGAACCACCTTCAAAGTCATCAAGATAAATTGTTCCGCTAGATACAGTTATAGTTGAGCTTGCGGTTCCATTGCTGTTGGTTACAACCACACTGTTGCTGCCGGCTGAAACTCCGGTTGGAATAGAACAAGTTAGAGTATTAGCGGTGCAATTAGTGATCACGGCTGCAACTCCGCCGATGGTGATGGTTTCTGAGCTGCCAAAATTGGAGCCAGAAAGGGTCAGTGTTTGGCCAATATAGGCGGAGATCGGAGAAATGCTGCTAATTATAGGGGCAGAGACTTCTCCGCTAGGGGGAGTATCAACTTCTCCAGTAGATGCTTCACCAGTAACGGTAAACAAGATTTGGCTGCCGGAATCATAATTTAAGTTGGAAGTCTTCCCATTAAGAATCATTGATAATTGTCCGGTGGTAGCGGAAGGTGGCACAATAACTCTTAAGGAAGTGTTGCTCACTGCCGCCGGATTAGTAATAGCCCCATTAAAAGAGACAGAAATATTGCTGGTGCTTGTTCCATAAGCTGTTCCTTCAATCGTGACAGTTGACCCTATAGTTCCTGACCAAGGTGAAACGCCGTAAATACGGGGCTTAATTTCAATGGTGGTGGCACTTGTTATAACATTTGGAATGCTGTCGACGGTTACTTCAACCGTATTATTTCCAGCAACTACAAAAGCAGTGCCAGCTTCATTACTAAGGGGAATTCCGCAGACTATTGTTGTGCTATCCCAAGAATATACCTGGATACCACTGGAACTCGTAGTATCAGGAACTACTATTCCACCAATTTTAACGTTATTTTTGGTAGAAGATCGGGCCCCATCGCCTGGATCGGAACCAAAGTTGGAACCATTGATCTGAATTGTTCCGAAGACATAATTTTTGTTCAAAATATTAGTAGCAGTGTCGGTTTTCCACTCAATGCTAGAAATAACCGGAGTAGTGTCAACTACTGCTTCAGAAGTAACGGTAAATTTTACCTGTGTGCCGTTAGAATATGTGAGATTAGAGGTTTCACCGTTAACAATAACTGTTAGTTGTCCGGTAGTTGCGGCGGGAGGGACAGTGACAGTCAAAGATGTATTATTTACTGAAACGGGAACTGTGCTGGCTCCATTAAATGAAACCGATACCGCGCTGGTACTAGTGCCAAAAGCGGTTCCTTCAATTGTAATGGTGTTACCAATATCACCTGAGGAAGGCGTTACCCCGTATACCATGGGTTTAATTTCAATGGTGGATGCGCTGGTTTGTGCGCTTACATATCCAGCCGAAGTGACCTCCACTGTTTGGATGCCGGCGGTAGTAAAGGTTGTTTCAGCTTCATTACTCGGAATACCGCAAACAATGGAGCCGTTGTCCCAGTAATAAACTTGAACGCCATCATCATCACCGCCGGTATTAATGATGTCAGGTACCAAGATGCCGCCAATTTTTACCCGGTTCGAGGTTGTGTCACGGCTACCATCGCCAGGATCATCGCCAAAATGTGAACCGCTGATGGTGATGGTCCCATAAATATGATTTTGGTTAAAAATATTTTCGGTAGAATCTGTATTCCAAGTAATGCTACTGATAGTTGGAGCTTCGATAACCGTGAAGGACCAAGTATAACTAGCCGTCATTGTATTTCCAGCATTATCTTTTACGCCACTGGTTCCGCCTTCAATGGTGCAAGTGACGGTTTCTCCGCGGGTAAAAGTGCCTGATTGATTAAAAGTAACCGTGCGCGTTGAAGAGGTGTAGGTTGGTGCAGTTGTATGGCTGCCGCTGCTGCTACCGCTAACTTTAAGATTGGTGGCAGTCAGGGAAGAAGAATCTATCCCGCTAGAATCCGAACTAAAAATGGTGCTAATGGTTGGAGAAACAGCCTGGTCGGTAGAACTGTTACTGGGGGAGGTAGATGAAATTTGTGGTCCGGTGCTGTCAATCATAAAACTGGCTTCGCTGGTATCAATGGGAGTTCCGTCAGCAGCATCAAAGACCCTGACATAACAAGAAGTTTTATTGGTGGCAGGTACGGACCAACTATAGGTACCGTCATTTTCGGTGGTGGCAATGATGGTGCTATATGAACCACCGCCATTAGATGAATACTGAATTTTGATTAAGGGGATTGTTCCGGTAGACGACCAAGTTATATTGTAGCTGCTACCACCTTTAATATACTCTCCACCGTCGGGAGTGATTAAAGTAATGGTTTGGGGAGTGGTGCCATATTCAGTAATTGTAGCAAAGCTGGCAGGTTTATAAGAATAGGCAAAACCTATCCCAACGTTGGCCGGAGTTGAAGTGCCGTAGTAACCGGTTGGAGTTCCAGAGCCCGTCCAGGATTTCCATATTCTTATATAAACATAATTACTGGTTGAAATATTACAGGCGGCCGAAAATTGACCGGCAGAACTTAACTCGCCGGTTGCAACTACCGTGTCGCCAGAAGGCAGTCCGCTAGAATCAGGATCGCCAGCCGTTGTGTCGCTTGATTGGATCATTTGGACATAAGAGGGGGCGGCAAGGCGTGTTTCGCCGACGCTGTCATCGTAGATAGAATTGGCTGGGGTGTTGGAGCTGCTGCAGGAAACCCCTACTGCCAACGCGGAGGCTGCGCTGGATGATGCCACTAGTAAAAGTGCGCCTAGAATTATTCCCCCCAATTTGTTTAAATTATTTTTTCTCATTATCTTTTTCCTCTTAATATGCCTTCGGTTGAGTCCAAGTAAATGAACTGCCTGGTTCGGTAAACATATACCCTTTACCTGGCTGAATTTCCATAGTGGAAGGGGTTGTATAATCGCTACTTACCCAACCACTGCTGGTGTGAACCGCGAGATCTAACATGTCTCCATTAGCATTAAAGGAGTAAATGGTTCCTGCATCTTCTATCTTTGTGCCGGCGGTAGACGAATCCAAACCCGCGCTGGCAATACCGATGGACAATGGGTAAGCGTTGCCAACCCAATCGCAGACAAAAAGGCCGCTGCCACCAGCGCCAGTTATTGTTCGGTTGTTAGTAGAAGAATAAACATTGCCAACGATGCTAATATATTTTGAAGTAGTGGTCATATAGCCATAAGCGTAACCCAGGCGGGTATCGGTTATTTGGGTTGCTCCTGGGAAGGCAGACCAACTGCCGGAGCTATAAATTGATCCATCCGTTATAGTTTTATTAATATCAAAAATTAAAAGACTATCGCCTTCAGATGGCTGTGATCCAAGAGCACTGGCTAAAGTTGTGCTTGAAAGCTCAATAGGAAGAGAAATGAAAAATTTGTCCGGTTCGGCAGTATAATCGCCAACCGATAAATCAAACTTCCCAACCACTTCTGAAGTAAGATCCGAAGCGACTAGAGCAGTCCTCGTTGACGGCACGATTTTATAAAACTTATGAATGCCATTTCCAACTTGCGAATAATCTGGGAAACTTACACTAGTAATGCTAGTCCCAGTGGATTCCAAAGTCCACTCGCTTTCGACCGTCGAAAAGTTTCCGGTTTTCGTAAAAACATTAACGGCGGAACCAGCTGGATTAGTAGTCCAAGAAACAGTTACGTCTGATCCAACAGTATCTCCAGCTCTCACAATTGATACTCCTGAAATAATTGCTTCGCCGGCGGTTGCCGAGCTAGTAAGGTCTAAGGTTCCATTGCTCCCCAAAGCGGCAGAACTGTCAGTAATACTAACTGTGCTACCGTATAAATCCTGCCCAGTAATAGTAATTGCATAAAGAGTTGAAAGGGCAAAAGCTTCATGGATAAAGGTAGCGATCGTTCGGCTGGTATCCCAGGTAGCGGATCCCCAGACAATTGAAGGAGTAGAAGTTAAACTAGCAGAATCCATCGGTTCACTAAAGGTTAGAGTAATAATTTGGCTGGTCGGCACATCAATGCTTCCATCGGTAGGAATAGCTGTGACTATGGTTGGGTCCCCTACCGTATCAGCTACCACTTCAAAGGAAGCGGGAGCATTAGTGGCGGTGGTTATGGCACCTTCAACATCGGAAGCAGAAACAGTCCAGGAATATTTTCCAACTGTGAGCGGGCTAGTTAAAGATATGGCGAGGGAGGGAGTAGAGCTTGAATAAACGCTTGTCCCGGCCTCATCAATAATATTGATAGAGTATGTTACTGTATCGCCGTTGGGATCAACGCTGCTATCCCAACTAAAAGATGGTGTTGTATTGGTTAATTGTCCATTGATCGGGCTGATCAAATTAAAGGCTCCCGGAGCTCCGTTAGTGGCGCGGGTGGTAAAACTAATTGTCCGCAAATCAGGGCGAGCTCCAAGGTAATAGCTGTCCCAAGAAGTTACGTTGTTGCCAGCCAAGTCAACCGCATTAATTGATAATTGATAGGTTGTTGCAACGGCAAAAGCGGCATCGGTATTATGGGTAATAGTTACTTCGTTAGCGTCCGCATTCCAAACCGGGGTTGAAAATCCTTCGTAAGCTAGCCCAGACCCATCAACACAAAGTAAACTAAAGTTGGTGCTGGCGGTATCCATAACTTCATCAAAAGAAATTACAATTTGCTGTTTGGTAGAAACATTGGTGGCAAGATTGGTGGGAGAGTTGAAGGTGGGTCGGGGTATGGTAGTATCCAAATAAAAATCAGCTTCGTTAGTTGTACCATTATAGTAAGTAATATCGGACCAATAGGTGCCGTTAAAGACGCTAGCTCCCCATTCCCAAGCTCCTTCTCGCGGCAGTCCGCCGGCTTGAGGAAAGTTTAAACTGATATTTGAGCCATCCAAGGTGAACGATCCAGTATTATAGGTTGAAGTGCTCCAAGTTGTACTGGTGGGCTGTTTATAATATACCTTTACTTTGGAAATGGTGCTGCCACTCGGATCGGTGGCGCTAAATTTTAATTTTATCCGACTGGTAAAAGTGCTGTAGGTGCTGTCATAGGCGGCATATGTTCGGGCGTAATTATAATTAACGTAATTTGCGGGAACTAATGCAGATAGCAAGGTTGTGCCATCCATGGCATATTGAGATAAACTTTCGGGTGAGGAAGGAGTAGAGCTAATGCTAAAGTAAAGTCCGCGGCTGTTATCCAATACCTCTATGCTGCCAGTGTCACTATCGGTTAAGGCGATTGCCATTTTGTCGTTAGCAATTACCACCGAATCGGATTTAATAACACTGATTGCCGAAATATAGGCCGTCGATCCGCTGGCAATGTCGGCAATGGTCATCTTGCAAAGGCGGTTGGTGGTTTCGCTGCTGTTGGCTGATTTTTTAAATAGCAAATAACCAGAACTAACAGTGTCAAAAGCGGTCCAACCGTAAGAGCCGGGGATGCTGGTAGGATTTGAAATCTCTCCGGCAGGGGTATTGTCAGAAACATTATAAGACCTAACACTTACATTGTCAGTTCCATTAACCGAGACGTATAATTTGCTATCGTAAATTTTCAAGAAAGTTGGATAAGATAAACTGGTTGAGATGGGTAGTTCTTCAGAGGAAAGGCTATCGGTAGATATGTCATAATTGTAAATAAAGACACTGCCAGTTGAGGCCTTATGTGAAATATAGATTTTGTAAGTAGTACCACTAGTGCAAGTTACCGCGATATCATACAAGTTGCTAAGCCCGCTGATGCCCCCGCTGGAAATTTGCTTAATATATGTATTGGTTACAGTATTATAAATTCTAAATCGACCGGATGCTTGGTCAACCAAAAAAAGACGATCTCCACCAATGGCCATCCCGGCCGGTGAAGAAGAACTGCTCCAACTGGCACCTGACATGGTAGTGTAAGTTGTAGAGTCAACTAGGGGCAGGGCATAAATTCTGATTTCTGAAGATGATCCGTTGCTAACGCTAACATATAGTTTGTCTCCGCTGGGAGAAGTGGCTAGGCCATAGCATTTTGCTCCAGAAGCTAAAGCCAGTTCTGTGCTTTTAGTCCAAGAACTGCTGGCATAAGTGTATACATTAATGACCGATCTTGAATTGTCGACTGCGTAAAGACTGCCATCGAGAGGTGAAATAATGCTTTTGGCAGGAATAACGGTAGAAACGGCCAAGGATGTCCCGTAGAAACAGATTAATGAAAATACAATTGTTAGCAATCCAAACAGAAACTTATTGGGTTGGTTTATTTTCATTGTAAGTCTCCCTTTACCTTTATTCCCAACATGGTTTGGTAAATTGAGGTTGGGCTGTGTTCCCGGGTTTCAACATAAAAACGCAAGGTTAGTCCAATATTTAAATCGCCTTCCGAGTTCCAGGTAGTAGGAATATCGATTCTATTTGGTGAAGGGGTTCCATCACATAACACTCCTAAAACATAATCTTGGATGGAGGTTGGATCAGTGTATAAAATTTCTGTATCAGCAATAAATATTTCGCTTTGGGTTTCAACTGCTTCGCCTTGAGAATCGTAACGGACAAGGCTGTATTCCCCTAAGTACATGGTTAAACGATTGGCATCATAACTAGGACAGACCAAAAAGTTTTCATAGCCGGTTTCTTCGCAAAAGGGATCTTCTGCCGCAGTGTCTGAAATGGTTGTGTTTATCATGCCCGGAAAACAACCATCGGCAGGCATGCCATCGATTAAAGTTGAGTTGGTTCCAATGGTGATATATAAGTTGTAATCTTCAACATTAACTCCGGTAAAGCTCGCCCTAACTTCGATCATGGAAGTATCAAAAAAATCATTGGCGCCGTCGATGGTTCCAATGGAAGACCAATTATCATCCGGGAAAACTACCGTTCCTTGTGGGCCGGTATCCCAGGTATGCCCGGTATCGGCAGAATCTTCCGGGTTAACAGGAATCGTAGGAATACCGCTGTCTTCTAATTTGTCTTCTACTTTTGGGCCAACTTTAGTATGACAAGCCATGAAGAGGGCTGGTAAAATTAACAACGACGGTATTCTCATATTTTTTCTCCTTTTAATCTCCCCAAACCGATACGGAAATAGCAGCTCCGCTGGCATTGCCTTCTTCATCGGTAACGGTTAAATAAGCTGTATAGTAAGCATTGTTACCCGGACCCGGATTGTCATAGGTGTGCCAAAAGTAACCATCGCTGCTTGATTCGGTTTCAACCCCGTCGTAAATTAATTCATAATCAACAATCTCGTTGCCGATTAATGAGTAACTGCCGGTAGCGTTAAATTCCAGGTTATAACCGGAGCCATCTCCAGAAACTGGATTGTGGGTTGTTTCTATTACTATTTGGGGAGCAACTGGATCGCTGGATGTGGTATCGCTAATGGTTATTTCCTGGCTCATGGTGGTGTAATTGGTAGAATCGGTTTGATCTTCTGCCATGACGGTGACGGTATATTTGGCTTGGGTAGCATAAAAATGAATAAAATCGGTTGTACCATAACTTAACATTTCAGTGTAGCCGGTTCCGTCCCCCCAATTAATTAGGTAATTTAGAGTGTCATGATCGGGAGCAATGACGGATATGGTAATATCTTCTCCAACATAGCCAGAGTAAGGAAAAGCGACCGAAAGAGTAGGAGTTACACTAGAAGAACTAGTTGCATATACTCCAACTGAACGCACTTCATGGCTGTGTACTTCGGGATTAATATTGCTAGTAACGGTTAGCTGAAAATCGTAATCGCCTTCAACATCAAAATAATATTCGGCAATGGTTTGTCCACTGAATTCATCAATCCCTCCATCTGGTCGAGTTACTGCCCAAGAATACGTAACATCTTCCTGATCTGAATAGCCGGTGATACTTGGTTGAGTATTTCCGACGTAATAGGCTGATCCAAGGTTGCCGATGGTAGCGGTGGGAATATCAACGTCGGCAGCGTAAACTTTTACTTCTTGAACTTCTTCAGTTTCATAGCCTTCTCCGGTAGCTACGGCAGTGAAAATGTAAGTTCCTTCCTGGTCAAAGGTGAAAGAAGAAATAACGGCAGATCCAAGGCTCATTGCTGTTCCGTCGGGGTAGCGAATTTCCCAACCAACCACTGCTTCATCATCTGCACAATAAGCTTCGATATTTTCTACCGTGTCGGTTACATTGTAGGTGGTTCCAAGGCCCATTACGGAAACAATGGGGGTTTCTATGGCAGAAACATAAAAGCTTTCAGGATAGGTTTCGGTTTTATTGTCTGGTTCATATTCTGCATAATCTAAGTCAGCAATAATGGCGGTATAATTATAGTTTTGGGCGAGATCTAGTCCAGGATGAGTTGCGCAATAATAACCGTTGGCCGTATCGCCGTCCGGATAGGAAGCTTCGGCATAATATAGTTCGTTGGCGATATAATATTGCACTGAGAAACGGCTTGGGTCTTCATAAGCATATGTGCTGTCACAGGCTTGGAGGCCGTCCATGGGGAAGCAGACCGTAAACGATTCGCCCACTGTCATATCGTGGGGGGTTAGTATCGCATCTCCTAGGATAATTGGTTTCATGCTAGAAGCGCAACTACTGGCGGCAGCATAAGGATAATAAAGAGAAATGTTTTTTTCAGTCTCATTTTTACCTTGAATCGTTACCGGTATCTCTCCTTGTGGCGTATTTCCGCCGATGGGGATATCTGAAAAATGGTGGGTAATTGTTGCTGTTAGTGTTCCGTCTTCAGCTTCCTCAAAGGTGGCAACCTCAGTTCCGTCAGGCCCAAAATTAGCGATAACGGAAATTTCTTCAGTAGTGTCATCGCAACTATTTATAATGCCATATATTTTCCAGGTCACATCGGGGCGATCGGGATCAAAGTAATCATAATTATATCCTGGCGTAGGCCCGTCGATAAAACCAGAGGTTGGTGCTTCGTTGCAAGTTTCTTTAACTTCGGAAAATTTACCACATCCAGCAGTAGCAAAAAGGGCTAATGCACCTATTGGTAATAATGGCCTCATAAATCTTTCCTCCTAATAATTAGATAGTTGTTTTCTCTACCTATATATCGGGCGATTCTTTGGGAAATTTCAGTTTATTTTGGGGGAATGTAAAAGGAGGAGAGGGCAAGGGGCGGCAAGGGAGGTGATGAGGGGAATGTGGGAGAAGGCAAGGAAGGGCAAGGAATGTGATGAGGGCAGAGGGAAATGAAGGGGATGAAGGCAAGGAAGGGCAAGGAATGAGATGAGGGCAGAGGCGATGATGGGAAAAAGTAATTTAAATATTAAAAATATACACTCAACATGTTTTTTGCCGTCGTTGCCCTCTGCCTTCATTCCCTCCCTTGCCCTTACTTGCCGTCCCTTGCCATCTTTTAGGCTCAGCGTCCCAAGTTTAACAAATTGTAAAGCCCAAACGAATTAATGGTACAGCTAATATTCGTTTCAGTTCGTGAATAATTATAATCCGCGGCTTGCTGGATGGTTCCACCAATCGCTGCGCTGCATTTGCCGTATTGTCCAAAATTGATGGTTCCAGTTACATGGCCGCTATAGGGAGCTTGGCCGTTGAATATATTGCGATTGGATTCAACTGGCTGCCCATTTCGTTGTTCGCTGACATATTCGGCAATGGGTAGGGTGCCATCAACTCCAAAACGCAACAAGTCAAATGGTACCCAACGCAGGAAAGCGGCCGGGTCAATTCCCCAATCAGCCGAAATTCCGCCAAACCAATGATCCTGCCAATTTCCCTGGTAGTTGGATTGGTATTGGTTGAAAACTGGTCCAATGCGCAGATCTAAATAGGGGCTTTGGGTTATTCCTCCAATGTTGGCCTGTGTTTTTACATAATAGGTGTTTTGCTTCCTTACGGCTAGATCGAAATATTGTTCGGTTGAGGTTGTGGCAACGATTGCTTTTCCATAATAAGTGCCAGATAAGCTTACATCAGGATAACTGGCATATTGCGGAAAACTGCTGGTATCTTGGCCCAAGTAATATTGGGTGCTGGGGAGCTTGAAATGGCCTTCGATCCCCAGGCGTTGGCCAAAAGGTTTGATGATTGCGCCAGCATAACCGGTGGATAGGCGGGTTGTTCCGGTATTGTCGACATAATTGGTGAAAGCCGGAGCGATCCAATCCCGCAGAAAGGGAGTCCTGGCTCCAAGCGTGATACGATTTTCATTAATGCCAGAATTGTCGGTGGTACTATCGTATTCTACTGATAATTGTTGTTCTAAGATATTTTGTTGTGCACGAAATTCTTCGCCATCTAGGCTGCGTGGCGGTAGTTTTATCTGTTGCAATGCCCGCTTGGCCTCAACCAGGTATTTATGAGCTAAGCTTGGATGGCTTTCTTGTTGTTCTAATTTTGCCCACCCTAAATAAGCCCTAGAAAGAAGCAGTGCGACGTCATCCCATTCTTGTGGTAATTTCAAAATATTTGTAACCGCTGCTCCGTAATTTATACGAGATTCAACTGGATCCTTTAATTTTTTACCAAAACGGTAAATGTCACCCAGTTTAATTAATAAGTCAGTGGCGTAAATTGATTTTTCAATGGTTGGCAAATCGCTGCCAGTCGTGTCTAAGTATGTTTGTGCGGCAGTAACTTCTTGGTAGGCTTCTGCGTAATGGTGTCTTTCCCAGATGAGGGCATCGGCCAATTTGCTTTTCATTTGGACTTGGGCGACAACTAAGGCTTTGTCAGAAAAATTGGCGAAGGCCTTTGGTAAAAGGTTGTTGTTAAGCAATGGAAAGCGTTCTTGAACTTTAGGACGGGCCTCAGGCGAAAAATTCTTTCCAAGGAGAATGTCGCCAATCGCAATCATGCCTTTAAAATCTTTGGTGGTGGCGTAGGCTTCGTATAAGTCAGATAACGCCTGCGCTACCAGCATGGGGTCATCTTGCCGGTACTTCAAAATATTATTTACAGTAGTAACCATTGAGGAGCGCATCCAAGGGAGCGAGTGCCGCCAACCGCGCATTTCCAGTTCTGCGTCGGTAAGGGAGGTTTTTTCTCGCCAGTAATCTTGGGGAATTATCTTAAGTAAATCTCGGCCTTTAGCAAAATTGCGCTGGCCGCCATGAGCTTCGGCGGTGCGGCGGATAACTTCATAATAAAATTGTCGATCCATTTTTAGTTTAGGGGATAAACCTTTGTAAAGGTCAAAGATGTTGCCATACCAGTCTTGGCGTTGGCTATATAATTCAATTAAAGCCAGGGTGGCACGTTTGCGTAGATAGGATGCAGGAGCTTCGGATTGTAATAATTGCTGGGCAAAAGTTTTTAACGCTTGGTAGTCTCGATTTTGGCGTAGGGCAAGTTCATAGCTCCCCAGCTTGGCTTGGTCAAGAGCCAGTTCGTCGGAAAAACGTGCTTTGCCGGGGACTATAATTACCGATTCGTCATCTGTAATAGACTTATAACTATCTGCGGCTAGGTCATATTCGCGTTGCCATGAATAAATATCGGCTAAGCTGATAATAGCATCATAATTTTTGGGATAAATCGTAATTGCCTGTTTTAGCCGATCAACAGCTTGCATAAATTGGTTTTGCTTCATCAAGATTTCGCCCTTAGCAGCATAGAGGGCAGATAATGAGCGGCCTTTTATTTCTTTGGTGGAATCTTTAAGCGCGAGGGCAGCGTCAATATCTTTTTCAGCATCACGAATGAATTTCAGTTCTTCATCACGGGTTATTGCATAATCAGCCTGCACCAGCAAAGCTTTGGCTCTCCAATAGTACCCTTCCGACTTGGTAAGGGCGACCCCTTGAGCAATGGCTTTATCAAGGGCCTCTGTTGCTGTGGCGACCAATACTTTGATCTCGTCTTCGGTGGCTTCCCCTAAGTCTTTTTTGGCATAGGCTAAACGGACCTGTTGTTCACCGAATGAACGCCAGACATCGGCTTGGAGGGAGGGTTCGGTTTCCAGCCCGGTAGTAGCCTCGGTTAAAAAGGTTTCTAATTTAACCAATTCTTCCCCTTGATGTTTAATGGTGACGGTCCGGGATTCATTGGGATTCTGCTTTTCTTCGCCCAATTCCACTAAGCGGATTTTGGCGGTCCAAAGTTTGGCGAGGGCAATCGTTTGCTGGGCCCAGAGCGGTTCTTCCGTTCCGCGTCCGTCTTTCCCGTCCAACAAAGCTTTGTATTCGTCTCCCCAGGTTTGTATTTTTGCCAGCTTTTCTTTGGCGGCTTCAAAATAAGATGCGTATTCTAATTTTTGTTCCTTACGGATAAAACCTTGTCGAGCCAGGGCTTCGGCATGCATCCGCTCAATTTCTTGAGTATGTAGTTGCAAGTGACGTATATCTACTTTGGTCTCTTTTATGTGACCAATTGCCTTCCCTAGCATGGCAAATTCAGTGTTAATATCCGGTTCTAGGCCAGCTTTAACCAGGATGATTTTTGCCAGCCATTGGTTAATTTCAGCGATATCCGCTTGGTCGGTATATGGATCGGCGAGTGCCGCCTCTAAAATCCTTTGTGCTTCGTCAAAGTACCGGTGGACAACTTCATCGGTGCTCATTTCTGTAAAATCTTTGGCGATAAAGCCTTGCTGGGCCAAATTCTTGCCGTATAATAGCGGGCTTTTATTTTTGAAAAAAGAGCTTTCCAATAAAGACGCGTTTGGGTAGATTAGGGCCGGAAAATCGTCTGGTAAATATTTATCCATCATGGCGTATAGGCGATTTTCTTCGGCACCAGTCAGGTATTCTAGTTCTGCTCCGGCTTGGGCTGCGGTTTTGCGTTGATTAAGTGCTTGGCTTAAAGTATCCAGCCAATTTTTTTCTGGGGCGGATAAGTTTTTCTTTTGAAGGGCAGCAATTACATCATTGATGTTTCCTTCAAGTAGGGATTTTTCCACTTCTTCTAGTGGGGCAACAAACATGTGTTCAAGAACTTGTAGGATTTGCAATTGGGTGGTTTTGTCGATAAGTACCGTATTCTTGTCTTTTAGTTTTGCGACCAGTGGATCAATAATGGGTTTTTGGTAATGTGTTTTTACTAGCTGCAGCAGCCTGTCTCTATCAGCATCGGTAAAAGTATCTCCCCGGGCATCACGTTCTTCTAGTGTTTGCAGCCAATTACGGTCTGCATAAGATAATGCGTCTTTTTCCTCGATGCTTAATAGGAGATTAGAAATAGAAAGCCGTAAAACTCGGTCGTGGATGGCATTATTTTTGATAATTGTTTCCAAGTAAGTATCCAAAAGTGAGGCCAGTACCTGGCGATTACTTTCTACAGATAATTCACCCGCTAAGACCATTGAGATGTTTGCCAGCTGAGCCAGGGCGCGCCGCTTATAATATTTTTCTACCCACTGTACGTTTTCTGCGTTTTTGGTTTCTTCACCTTCGCCGAGATAACGGATCATCAATATGCCGATAGAATAATTTAGGGCATCAATTAAATAGGGAACAGTTGGGGCTGATTTTAAGACGTCCAAGTCAATCGGGTTTTTAGCGGCAGCAAGTTTCTCTTTGATCGTTTTTGAATATTCTTCTGACAGAACAAACGCATTAACTTTTTCTTGAGTGGCAATTCTAGTATCCTGGTTGCCGGCAGCTGGATCTGCTGGTAAACCCAAGTCTCGGAAAATAAACCAATTGTTGGAGAGGCCATCAACTAGCCCGGTCATTTCTTCTTTTTGGTAAAGCCAGGTTGAAAGGCGTTTTTCTTTATCGGACGGGATATTTTTCTTTTCTAGATCAAGGATATTCCCCAGGTCCATATTAACGACATCCCTTAAATATACTTCTAAAAATGCCAGACGATCTTTAATTAGTCTGGTTGGGGTCATATCCTCTTTTTGGACCAAAAAGCGGCGGACCTCTGTGCAAGCTCCCGTCATTTTCCTGGCATGCCGACTGTCTTGTTCCGTCAAATCGGCTGGATTAATGATTGATTCGCCAAAATAGTACCCGTGTGCACGCATGGCAGACTGCACGGCAAATATTTGCCCGCCCGTATTTATTTCCCAGTCTTTATTATCCCCTCCCTCCCATTTAGAAAAGTCAAAATAGCTTTCTGCTTTGATGCGTTCATCCATGACAAGGTAGGAATAAGCGTTAGCCAAAAATCTTTCTTTTCTAATTTGTTCAGATGAATTGTTGGCATCGCTACCCCATTCTGCAATCATCATTGGAAAGCCAAAATAGCTCAATTGTGCTAGGCTGTTAGAAAAAAGCAGTGGAAATGGCCGCCAATTTGCGCGGATGTAATCCTGAGTGTTATAGCCATCCATGGCTGACCAGTAAACATAAACCGTATCCCAGAAGATTGATAAAAGTTTTTCTCTATGGTTAGAGTCTTGTACCTGGGCTCTAATGATTTCATCGGCATTTGGCTTAAATTTTAGGGCAGTAGTCTTGGCGGGATCTTCAAAGAAGAGTTCTAGCCGGTCGGTGATTTCGGGTGCCGCGCTTTGTATTGTTGCCAAATCAACTGTTCCTTGCGGGAAATAATCTTGGAGGCGGGGAAAATCAATATTTGGATTCCATACCCAGTTAACAATATTGATTGCATTCCGTTCCCTGAATCTGTCTCTTACAACATTCTCAACCTTTATGGTGGCCGCGACGTATTTTTCATGATCTCCTGCCCATGGATAACGATAGCGACTGATAGATTCTACGTTCATTTCATGAGCAAAAGATGCCCAAACAGGGATTTGGCCGTTATGAGCATTTGAAAAATCGATGGCACCATCAGCCCATTCCTTTATGCGATTGTCCCAGGTACCCTCGATGATTGACTCTAAGGTAAATTCAGATTCTGCCAAATTATCTTCCCCGTTGATCTCTTTGGGTGTCCATGGCTCGAGTCGATCAAAAATTATTCCGCCTCTTTTGGCCATCATCTCTGCCCGCTCGCGAGGAAAATTAAGGCCGGTAGAAAAAGCATTAAAATTAAGCAAATAATCCAAACGTACATTTCTGCGGGTAGTGATTAGTTCCGCCAGACCCTTCTTTAACGCGGCAGAATCGGTTATGGCACTAAAAGCACGCTCTCCTGCTAGCTGGTCGATTAAGCTTTCAGCGTTTTCTATGCTCTGAATTTCAATAATAATGGCGCGGCTTTGTTTCCAGAGAGACAAAAGACGCGTGCGCTGGGTTGTACTGCTTATCTGGTTGAATGTATCGCTAGAAATGTCGGATCTAAATTGAAGCTGGTTAGCGCTGGGGTTGACGAAAAATATTGTTAGTTTGCTTTTAACTTCTGCGGCTTTTGCCAAAACAACTTCCTTTGATACCGGCCGTTGTTGCGATGAAACTGCATACTCTGTCGTAAGATGGGAATTTACCAGCAGGCGAATAAAGGTGTCTTCAACTTCTGTGGTTGCGCCCAGCTTGTTTTCGTAGGTATCTATTGCTTCCGGGGTAACCATTTCTCCGACGAAAGCGCCGTTATATGCCCCTTTCGGACGTAAAATTACTGTGCATTGGTCAAGGCTGCTCATTTATTTTTCTCCTCTTTCTAATAACTGCTCAAAGGCAGATTTTTGAGATGAAGTGTCCAAATTAAACAGGTCTTCGATTTCTGTTCCGCCGAGCAAAACATCAAAATCAATAGTTTTTTGCCCGCAACCCCGTCTGATCCATTCCTGTCTTGTCCCGTAATCAAATTTGTTATCGGAGCTATTAGAATTGTAAAGTGCTTTCCTTGGATTATTCTCATCGTTGCAGCCGAGATATGCTCTTCCTTGTCCATCCAGCCCTTGACTTAAAAGGGCGATCGCCCACTCAAAATAGAGCTCTGCGTAAAAAGATTCTTTTCTCCAGGCCAATCTTTCTTGATAATGAAGCAACGTGCCCAGATTTCCCTCTATTTGGCCATAAAGGTCAATTGCCTCTTTTGGCTTTCCCTGGCGGCTCAGAGCTTCCGCGTGTTTTAATCTTGACCAGGTCTGAAAATATACTTCTTGTGGATCAGGCAGATAATAAGCTTCATTATAGACCGACGTGGCCCGGCTATCTGCCAGCTTGCGGTCATCTGGCATCTGCTGGCGCTGTGTTCTCCCGCTTTGCGAACGTAGCATGGTAACCCTTCTCTTTGTACAACGTGAAATGAAAAGCACGGCTTGTAAATGCATTAACTCAGCCCGTAAATATTCTGCTTCCTCAAAGTTGCTGCTTACCCCTGCCAAGCTATTGATTACTTGGGATTGCCGTGTAAGGTGATCAGCAAAGCGGATATCAATTTCTGCCAATTTGGTAACAGCCCAGGCATTCAAATATTTAAACGGGTGGGCAGATTTTTTGCCTTCATTTGTGTAGAGCGCATGGTCGCTATACAAATATTTTGCTTGGTAGACATAGCGGTCAGAAATATTGAGCTTGCCGCGCTCTGAGGGCAGATCAAGCGGGAATTTGTAATAGTCGGCATAGGCCAGGTAGAGGTCGGCCTTGACCACATTGCCGAAAGCAAAGAAAAAGTCATTGGATTTCTTAGCGCTTATTGACAGTTCGCTATATACCGTAGCTCCCTGGGCATCAATAGCAGTTTGAAAATCATCTGCGATTTTCTGAAGTAAGTTTTCAAGAACTAATCTTTCCGCCGGAGTATCAATTGGTCCCTGCTTAGCTAATTCCCTTAGTTGTTTGGCGTAATCAATCATTTTTTGGTGATTAGTGTCAAAAGGTGGGAAAGCATACTCTAGGGCATAAGCGATATCCTGCAGAGCTTTTGGAGAGATTGTGCTTGTAGTACCTAAAGATGCAATTAAATCCTTAGTTAAAGTTAATGCCTTTTGCTCGGTAACCGATACCCCAATAGCATTAATGGCCTCTTCTAGGTATTTTAATTTATTTCCCGTCCTAGCTTTGACATCTGGCCCATCAAAACGGACACGTAACTCTGGCGGATAATTTTTGGGATCAAAGCTTAAAATTTGGGAGGCTAGGGCGTATTTTTTTAACAGTGTAACCGCGCGGAGGTAGTGGAAAATGCCCAGGAGAGCTTCGGCTTCTTCGGCTTGGTTTAAGTATCCCCTAAATGTGTTAGAAGCAATGGCCGTAGTTATATTATGGGTTGTAAAGGTGAAAACCTCTAGCGCTTGAATTAAAATGTCTTTTGTCTCTTTTTTCACATCGCTAGCATTTATTTTTAGCAGGATGTCTTTTTTGGACATATCTGACTTAAATGTCAGGATTTTGGCTGATGGGTCAATAAACAAATCTAGGTTATTAAGCTCGTCCTCAGGGATCCTCTCTCTTGCAATTGTCCCGTAAAGGGTTAATCCTTGACCAAGATCGATGCCCGATAGGTCAACGGTTGATTCTTTATCTTCCTTTATATCTTCTAGTGAGTCATATAGTTGATAAGCGATATTGGTCAGTTGGACGCATTCTTTTTCCAGATCACTAATAGCTTTATGGTTTTTTGATTCGTTTTGGCGCAGATGGGCGATTTCTTCGCGATCAATTTCTTTTAGTTTTACTTCTAGGTCCCCGAGAACGACCGTGGCTTTGGGAATCGAAAAATAATCCGGTTCTGACGGCCAAAAGAATTTGTTTTTGGTATTAATTAATACTTGGATGCTTAGGAAGGCCTGGTCGCGGGCGGCCAAATAGTATTTGCGTTTTTCATCAATAATTTGTTTTGGTGTAAGAGTTGAAATGTCTATGCTCGCGGCGGCTAGATTCTTTGTGATTTGTTCGGTAAGCTTTTCGCCTTTTGTTTGGGCTTTTATATCGGCCTCGGTTAAATCTAAAATAGCCACAAAATATTCGGCTGGCAGGAAGCTTTTGTTGGCGGCGCGTTGTCTTTCAATCCGGGCTTTAAACTGATGGCAATATTCTACGCATTTTTGCATCTTGTCTTTATCATCCACTTCCATATACTTTTGGGCTAGAAGGGATAAAAGAATAATGGCATTTGCCCAATAATTGCTGTTGTAAAAATAATCAAAAAGATGATAGTGTTGGCAAGAATTTAGATCTTCATATTTTTTATCAATATCTTGTATGGTTTTCAATTCTGGCCGCAAACGGAATAAGTCGTCAGGAGAGTAAATTGTGTCGGTAATAATTGAACTATCAATGGATTTTTGGGTAAGGGCATTTACCATTTCTTCCAATTGCGCTAGTGACATCTGGTTTTTATCTAGTTTCTCTTCAACTTTAATACGCGAAAGTTTAGCTTCGCCTTGGTTGCCTAAAGTCCCCAGATCAAAATCAATTTGGCCAAAGGCCGGTTCTGGTCCGCGGCAAATGTTTACTGGATCGGTTGTGGGTAGGGGGCTAGTGTTTGGGAGCGGGGTTGTCGACACAGGAGCGGCTGTTTCTTCGCTTTTAGGCGCTCGGCAACCGCCGAAAATAAGTGCAGCTGTTAATGGTAAAATTGCATATAACATATTATTTTGCCTTCATTGCCTTTCCTTGCCCTTTACCCCGAGCCCTGTCGAGGGGCTTGCCCTTTGTCCCCCCTTCTCTCCATACATCTATCGTTAAATTATGCGTAATATTTCATTTTATTTTAGGGAACCAAGAGGATTACTTTCTTTAGCTTTTCTCGGTATTTTGGTTCAATGTGAATATTGCGTAGGCGATATTCCATTAATTCCCATTTCTCTTTAGGAGGTAATGGTTCTAATAATTTGCCTTTTGCATTTAAAGATTCTTTGAGGTCGGTGTATTGGTCAATCTTTCCCCAGGGTAATTTGTCAGAAAACATTTGGACTGCCTGATTATAGTTGCCTGATGCCGCGCAACCATACATAGCGCCAATCATAGATTTGAAGGCCAAATCTAAAAAGCCCTTTTCTTTGCCAACTTCTTCCCAGTTTAGAATGGCAGTGTATATCTGCAGTGCTTCGTCTATCTTTCCTTGACGGATAAGAATTTCAGCCTTACCTAATTGGGCAATGGCAGACAAATATAGGATCTTATCTCTCGGCTGGCTTAACTCTCCGGTTTGATAAGCAATTTTTGTCCAATTAAGGGCATAGCCAATAAAATTGGGAACATATGGGCGGCTGGTTGCCCACGCATAATTGGTAGTGCCATTTGCCCAGTCAATGGTTTCTTGGTAGAGTTTTTTAGCATCTTCCAATTTTGCAGAACCCATTAAGACATAATTATCTGCCAAAATTGATTTGGCCCTGGATTCCATACCAGGAACTGCTTCAGGCCTAACATTATGAGCAACTCGAATTTGTAAATTATATAATCCACCCCGATGCAAGTATGGCTCTTTGTAAGTTTGTGTTGCAAAATCAAAATCCTCGTTTTGGTCACTTAGGATGTCTTGGCAAATAGCAATTGATTCTTCAAAGTGGCCAGAGTCCCTAAATACTTCAGCCAACTGCAAACGAGCTTCAAAATAGTACCTGACATAGGGGAGGGATTGAAAATGGTGAAGAGCAGGGTCGAAGTTGTTTAAGGCCGTAACAAGTTGGGCAATTGCTTTTTCGAATTGTTCGTCAATTCTTGCTTTATTGTCGCTATCAACGTAATTGGTTAATGTTACATAGTTTTTAGCCAAACTAATTCGGGTTTTATTGTCTTCATGGGAGTCCCCGGTACGTACTCCAAAGGTTGCAATAAAGCTTTTTTCTGCTTCTTTGATTCCTTTATTTAGCTTTTTAAGGGTTTTCTTTTCCCACCACCCATACCAGGTTCCCTCAACCTCTGAGCAGGGGGTTTCTGGCTTTTCCAGCGGATCGCTATCAAGGTAGCTATTATCAGTTAGCTGAATATTTCTTTCAAATAATCCGTAGCCGGTTGTTCTTCTAAACAGGTCATCTTGGGTTTTAAGGGCGGTTGCATAGGCGGCCTTATCGGCGGGTTTTATGATCGAAAAAGCATTGCCTTCATCATCCACATCAAAATATAAATAGGCAAATATTTTGTAGGGATGTTTAGTGGCTCCTTGGTTAGTAACATATTCTATGGCTTCGTTGAATATTGCCGTGCGGTCGGGGATATCGGTTCCGCTGCTGCCAAATTCGCCGATTATAAAATCCATTCCTGGATATCTGGTGGTAACAAGCGCCAGTGAAGGCTCATAAATTGCTTGAAAGGTTTGGCCGGAGCGTGGGTGATATCCGTCAAGAGCAACATATTTATAATATCGACCAGTTTGCACAGTTCCGGTTTTTGAGTCAAATTGTGGATCGTAGTCTAGTAAAGTATGTCCAGACGCAATCTCAACATTTGGGTTCCATACCCAGGAGACATTGTCAGCGCCGTACTCGAGGCTAATTTTGTCGTGGACATAACGAAAAGCTTCTTTATATACTTTCGGATCTTTGCCCCACGGATATTTGTCGGTTATTTGCGGTTCATGCCCAAAGGTAACGAAAATTGGGACGCCTGATTTTCTGGCTTGTGTGGCAAAGGCTTTGAGCTGTTTGTCATACACCCCATCAAGGATATCTTTTAGTTTAAAGGAATCATCATCTGGCCCGGCAGCTGACCAGGGTTCTAGTTTAATAAATAATGCTCCTCCCATTTTGTACATAGTGAGAGCTTCTTCTTTGGGGAAAACATCACCGCCGTCGATTTCGGCAAAGCTGACAAAACGCATAGCGATATCAATGTCTTGCTTGGAAGCATTTTCAAAACAATACAAGTGTTCTTCGTCTTCCACATGGTTAAAAAAACCACCCAGATAAATGCCATTTTTATTGTCTGGGACTATCCCATAAACGCCCATGTTAGTTTTCCTCCATTATTAATATGTTCCATTTTTTTGATATTGAATAAATCTTTGAAAAGCCAATTTAACATCACGGTAAAAATCAATTGTCAGTGGGATTAGCAGCTCTTTTTTTAACATCTCCCATTTGCTGGGAACTCCGGCTTTGTTCTTAAATTTATTCATGTAAGCCCGTTTGTCGGTTGGATCGGAAGTATTAAAGCGATAGTTGATTTCTTGGATAAGCATTGCTATGGCATACGTAACACCCAGAAGCATAAAGGCGGGCCAGATCACGTTCATGCCCAAACCAAAGGCGGTTAAACCAAAGAAGGTCATTTTATAAACCCCAAGACCAGTTTGAAGAGCGGACAAACCACCAAAATAGTAAACGAGTCGGCGTAAAGCCCACGGGAAGACGGATGAGTCTCCACTGCCAGCCGTCGACATAAAGGGCCCCTTTGCTTCGTCAACAATATGGGACACATTTCTGGAAATACCGGGCATATATAGGTAATTAAGTGCCAAGTTTCTAAAATAGGAACGCACTCGTGCTACCCCGACTTTTTGGTTATCTGCAGAGTATTTGGGCCAGCCAGTAAAAGTTTTCATAAACCAAAACAAGGGGAAAACAACCCCGGCCGGCAAGGTGCTTAATCCGAGTGAGTAGGCCAGGGGAACAAGCGGAACGATATGTTTAAAAGTCGTATCCAAATACCAAGTATAGGTGTTAAACCATTCATGTAATTGTTTTGTGGTGAACTGAGGAGGTATTTGCTTGAGTATTCTTGCCCGCACAATTTCATCAGAAAGCATTTTATTGACGCGGGACAAAAATTGTAACATGGCAGCCCAGCGTCCGCGTTGCCCAATCCCTTCCCCGATGTTATTTACCGAGGCGCCGATTGAGCGAACCGTGCGATCATTCGTGGTCGCAAGATCAAAGATGGCCCTTTTTTCCATGGCGCCTTTAGCATCTTCGGTTGTGGATGTTTCTGTAAACAAAGACTTTAAAAGTGGAACTGGCATGTAGTTTCTGCCGTTCCATACAGCGTAAACCTCTAATTCTTCTCGGGGAAATAATAGGTCAAGATGGGGCGACCGCATGACGGTATTAGATCCGGTATTAAGGGCGGCTCCTCTAATTGATTTAGCATATTGCAAACTCCACGGTCCACGGCTTCCCAAGGCGGGCATTCTTTGCTCCGCGATCCATCCATCGTAAAAATTATATTCACCATCGCATTCCCCAAAGTAGTATTTTTGATCATCAGTAGCTGCTTCTGCTCCTGCCAACCCTGCTCCTAGTAAGGGGGCTAAAATTAGGTCGTCAACTGGTCCCCCATTCACGCTGCGAATAGGGACTAAATGTTGGGGAGCGACACGGGTATCTTCACGACCGAAAACTAAACCAGAACTCAGATAATGGTTTTCATGGTCGAAATGGATGCTGCTTCTTGAAGCTTTGGGTAATTCATGATTTAAAGGGACCCATTCTACTGTTCCAGCTGGCACTCCGTTGGTGTCATTTAGGTGTTTAACTCGAATGACAGATTGAACATCTACCAATTTTATTTCTTCTCCTGGAGCTAAGCTTAGTCCATGGGGAACGCTAGTTGTTTGATGGGTATAAAAGGTTAAAAACAGTTTATTTTCTACGCCAGCGAGCCCAGTAACCTCCGGCCGTTTTTGCCTTTGGTCAAAAACTGCTGGAACAAAATCCGCGTTTGTACTTGGCAGTGCAGGGTTATGCTGATAAATCTTTTCTATATCTGGAAATAATTTCCTGTCCATTGTAATAAGTTGGGTCCCCTCATCAGCGCCGGAATAGGGGTTTTTAAAGCGCAATTCAACATCAACCTTTGATGAATCTGAAGGATGTTTTCTTACTCTTGTGGCATTAATCCAGGTTGAAGGGAACATTAAGGGTTTTCCGTCAAGCAATTGCTGGTCGGTCCCAAGTTCAATCACTCTTTTATCGCTAGCCTGGATGCGGATGAGCTCTAATTCGTCCCCACAAATTCTCTGAGCCACTACTCCCTCCATATTCCTAACTTTTCCTCTAAACTCAACGTAATGTCGGCTAGTCAATCTGCTGTTATTTTTTTGGCTTCTGGTGAATCGTACCAAAACTTGCCGCCCCTTTGATTTGGCTAAGGCCTGTAGCAATTCGCAACTAGCGGCTTCGGTAGCAGGTATCAGGTGAGAATCCCTTTCTATGGCCGTAATTTTAAAATTAGGAGAATCCTGTTGGCCAGCATTTATGGCCAATTGCTGGTCATCAATGTTAAACCGTTTTCCGATCCAGCGGCAAGCATGTAAAACAATTTCCTTGCCCTTTATTTCATGTGTCTGATATTGTTCGCCAAATTCCATTTCTGGCCAATCTTCTTCTCTGGGGAGCCAGCGCATGTAGCGCGTTCCATCACTCCGCTCAAAAGTATAGGCATTAAAGTTGCTATTTCCAATCCTGCCTAAAGTTCGGTCAAATTGTGCCTCAGAATATTCCGTTGGATGGCCAAGGAAGTATGAATAGGGGAGAACCAATTCAGGTTTGCCTAATTTTTTTCCGCTAGCATCCAATGGAACAATGACATATGGTAATTTATCCCCATGGTTATCACGGGCCTCCTTACCATATTCTGCTTTAAAGTCTTCCCTGGTCATCAATCGAATGCTGTGTGTTTCGCTCCATACGGCAGCAGGAATATTGCGGGTTTTGGCCCAGTTGTAGGGAATGGTTAGTCTTTTGCCGGTGGCAGCTTCGGTAACTTGTAGGCCAAAGGGAGCGTAGCTGGCTGAAATCCGAACCAATCTGTCGGCCTGTGATTCTCTCAAATCTCCTTGAGGATCATTATTGCCTCTTAGGTTCATGGGATTTGGAACGGTGGTTTTTTCGGGGACCCTCCACATAACAAAAGCAAAAGCTTTTTTTATGTCCCTTTCCAAAGGAGCAAGAAAATCAGATGTATTTATATCGGCGTGCTCTCCATCACACATAGTCTGGTAACGTGATTCAAAAAAATGGATGAGCCCTGGGGTGAAGGCTTCATCGATTTGTCCGTCCGTTCTTTTCCATTCTTTAGGAAGCTGAGCTGCAATGGCCGGATCAAGTTGCATGCCGGGAACCCAAACCACTTCGTCGTGTGTTTCCGTTGGATTTTTAAATACAATTAAATTGGTAGTGGCGCCACAGTTTGGGCCGTAGGTATAAGACGAACGGAGGTGGAGGCGACCGCGGTTATCTGGGAGTGGATCCGGCAAAGTGCTATTTTCAAAATAAGCAATATCGGAATTAGATTCAACGGCATGTAATTCTGTATCAGGGCGATTTCTCCACGCCTTTGTATTGTCAGAAGGATTAAAGCGGATTCCTCTTTTTGCTGGAACAAGTTCCCAGTAAAATTCTCCCGTCAACCGATTGCGTCGTAATATTGAAGCCCCATGTTTTACTTTGTCTGTTAAATGATTAAAAAGGTCGATCTCACGGATTTTTGATTTAATGACATCTGGGGTATAATTTCTAAATTGTTTTGGAGCAAAAATGTGAAAAATTATGCTGTATTGTTTTTCTAAGGCTTGAAGATGTTCATCAATTTCGGCTTCAGATAAACCTCTGGTTCGCCCCATAAGACTATCGGCCTGTCTTTGAAACTTTTCCCCTTCCCAAGCAATTGCCTGACCGTAATACCTTTCTGCTTGAGAAGCATCCGCACAAGAATATACATCTGACTTTCCAGCATAAGGAGTAACGGAAAGGGTTGAAAAATTACCTTGGGCTTCCACTTGCCAATGCTTTGCCAGATCCTCGTATAATCTGGCTAGTTCGCGATATTGGGAAGTAAGTGTTCCGCCGGATGCTCTGAGCCGTATAATGGCATCATGTCGAGCGTCAACAAGGTCTAATATGGCAGCTTCTTTTTGCCTTAAAAAATCGAAGGCAACGTAGGCATCTTTAAATTCACCGGGCATTCCCATGTTGGGGGCAAAGTTTAAACTAAAATCCATATTTACGCCCTTGCGCAGATAAATAATTGCGTTAGTGGGAAGAATATAATCCGCTGCTCCAAACCCTGGCTTAATCATGGTGATATGCGGGCTGGTTGGCCGTCGAGCTGCCCGCCATACTTCTGCTTCAGCATATTCTTCGGGTAAGGATGCAATTATCTCTCTTGACCCGCTTTGTCCACTCCAGTTATGGATAAGGGCATGGGTTTCTACAAAGAAAAATGCCAATGCCAAAGTGATGTTAACTGCTGGCATGGCAAAACACCAAGCGGTTACTCCCAGCACTGCACTGCCGAGAGCGGTAAATAATATAGCCCGTCTTCCCCGCGCTGAGCTAAAATCATAGCGAGGTCCAAAATCAGTTTTTGCTTCGTTCATCTTATGGGCTACAAAACGTTTATGGAAAGAACCCAGCAAAAATAACGGGACTCCCACCCATAATACACCGGCACCTAAAGAAGCTAGGCTGGTTGCTCCAATAACTTTTGCCGCAAAGGCTCCAGCGCCAATGATAATTTCAAAAACTGTCGCTCCTCGATAGAACATGTAGGCCGCTTCGGCTCCTTGTACAGCGTGAGAAAGTAGGTTGGTTTCAAATATTTGTCTTAGGTTGGACTTAAAGCCTGGGGTGATGGTTTGTTGTTTAATTTTAAAAGATTGGTAAATCGATTTTACGGCCGAAAATGTTCCTACTCCAATCCCAACGGCTGCTATCCCCAGAAAAGAGGGGGTGATGCCCCAGGGTAACAGGAGTGAGCCTAAATAACAAAGGCCAGACCCAGTAATAATTGACATGGGAATGAAAGAGAAAGCGATAATTTGATTTTTAAGGGTAGGGTCTCCAACGTTATCATTACGCTTATCCATAGTTTTATCGAAACCAAACATGTATTTGATGTAGAAAGTTGCGAGCAATAATCCACCGCCAACTAATCCCATTAGGCCCAGTGGGGAACTGGCAATGGCTAAAACACTTCCTCCTAATGTTCCAGCAAGGGCTAATTTGGGAATTGAGAGAGCCAGGAGTGAACCTAATGCTACAACCCCAATAGAACCGGTTGTTTTAGCAGACCGCTTTATTTCTCTGCCTCTTAAGGGGGAAGCTGGAGGATTATTAAGTGCAATCGGAGAAAAATCGGTAAGTTGTTTAAAAAGTAATTCGGGGGCGGTGAGTGCAATGCTTGGTATTATTTTGGTGTCAAATATTTTTGATGTATATTTTGCAATGGCCGAGGGACTAAAAGCGGGGGATTTTTTTTGAGTATGAAGAGTTGGCGGTTTACGAGAAGCAATTGTTTGCTTCCGCATACTATCAAAATCAATTGCAACTTTATTAGAGAATGCCATTTATGCTCCTTCTTTCTCCATACATATATCGATAATATGTATGATAAATTTCACCCAATTTTATTGTTTTGGATGAAGAATGGGAATTTGTGAATAGTGGGAGTTTTAAAAAAAAGAAGCCCCGGGATATCCGGGGCTTCAATATTTAAATGAAAGGAAAACTTATTTAACTAGGCCAAGCTCCCTCATAAATTCAGTGAACCCGTATTGTTGATCTTGTGTTTGCATTGCGCGAAGCGTTCTTTCTGCGTCAGCGATGCTTTTTAAATTGTTGATTGGCTTTGGCTCGCCTTCTTGTCGGACAAAAGCCGTTGGAACAAGAAAGTTTTGATCTCCTTGCGGTGGTTGAATGTATAAAAAACCATCTCTTACCACGGGATGAAGGAAGGGTAGGCCTTGGTTCATCAATGCCCTAAATACCTCAACAGGCCTTGGAAATAGATTAAAATTTCTGTTCAAGTGTTTAATTTTTGCTAATGATTCTGGGTCTTTTTCGTTAACAACTGTGTCTCCAGAATCACTCTCAATCATTACTAATCGACCGCGCGTAGGATCAAAGGCTAAAAATCCTCCTTTTTGGGGAGTGCTAATTAATTCCCTTGAGTTATTAGGCTTTCTAATAAGGGGTTTTTGTCCAACTACTTCCATAATCATTCTGGCCCCCTGTGCGCCTAATTGTAATGCTAAGCCGAGGCTATCCAGGTCGATTGACTGTCCCGTTAAATAGTCATTATCCTCAACAGGATATGAGATTTTGTTTCTTTGGCTGGCTAAAATTTCCTCAAATTTTTCAGTTCCAATAGGAACTTTTCTTATTTCACCAGAAGAAGAATTAAATACAACCTGAAAAACTTCTCCTTCTACAGTTTCTTGCAAGACCATATGGCCATGGTTATACAGGCCGATTGGTGAATTCTGAGAAAAAACTATTTCGCCATTTACTGGCATCATTCCTGAATAGACTTGATCAACAAAAAACAGGACTCTTTCCGGATTAAAGCCAAAGAAATTATAGCGAACAAAGTCTTGAATTATTGCATCTGCTGTTTTTGGGTTCAGGGTTATTAACATAAACTGGCTATGCAAAACATCATGTGGATTATATTCGTATTGTGCGGCCAAACGAGTTAAGTCATAAGCAAATTGGGCCATATGGCGTTTCCCAAGCGATAGCGGCAATAAAGTATTAGGATCAACTGTAAAATTGATACCAGCTAACCGGGCTTGCCCGGCCAATTGAAGGGGTTCAATAACAAACTTTGCGCCCATCCCTAATCTGGTGGCATCTCCCCCGGCTGAATGTTCGGTGAAATCCTCCCCAACTAATTTTACTGTCGTTGCCTCTCTTAAGTCTTGTCCTTTTGGAACCAAATTAATTTGATGTGGTGGGATATCAAATTGAAGCTGAGCAAGATTTGGATAAGCCCGAAGGCTTGAGCCTGCATTGATAATCTGCTGCATTGTTAAGCTTCCTAGGTCTCTCCCAAAATGATCTGCCAAACTCCTTTGTACTTCCCTTTTTAATGAAGATCTAAAGGCCCTAATGCTTGAACGATCTATTCTCATTTTATTCTCCCTCCATAATAAATAACTAATTTAATCAACTACTATGCTTCTCAACTATATATCGATGATTGCAATGAAAAATTTCACATTATTTTTTAAATAAAGGAAAGATAAGGCACATGGTCTACACCCTGTAACTCAGTTAGAATGTATTTCGACCAAAAAATATAGACTTCTGAGGAGGTGGAGAACACATGTGCCCGTTTAGATATTATGATATTTTAAGGG